>Ga0268248_100040_pt1 | contig 148290 bp, 122 predicted proteins | sample AgamicAtAme_FD_200856 | JGI IMG/M metagenome (GOLD analysis project Ga0268248, IMG submission 200856) | Agave microbial communities from Guanajuato, Mexico - At.Am.e (v2) (version 2) | ecosystem: Host-associated > Plants > Phyllosphere > Phylloplane/Leaf | place: Guanajuato, Mexico | collected... | reverse complement strand
CCGGCTGCCGCCTGTTTCAGGAAGCCGATGATCTGTTCGTCGGTAAAACGCTTCTTCATGTCCGTCCTCGTCGTTATGACGGACTCTACTTAGATCAGATTGGCACGGAAACCTGGGGGCAGGTCACGTACAGCACACCTTTCAGAGCGCCGCAAAATGATGGCTGCGTGGGCGGACTATCTCGATAAACTCAAACTGGGGGTTTCTCTGGGTAGCGGCAAGGACTGCCTATAAAAAAAGGGCCCGGAGGCCCTTCTCTATTTATCCACCCCCCTCGCCGTCGATGCCATCTAGACCAGGCGCTGGACGAACTCCCGCATTCCCTCAGGGATGGGGGAATGCAATGCAAACGTGCCAATCGACAGCACATTGCTGTCTACGTTCGGCCGGACTGGCTGCCTAAAAAGCTGCCCACTATTGGCCGAGCTGTCTTCAGCAAGCAAACGCAACCACTTCTTGAAGAACTCCATGAGAAATTTGCCTCGGTAGCGAAGTTGAGGCTGAAACGCCGCGAACTCTTCCGCGAGGCCGGCGATCTCTTCGGGCAGGGGCTCTCGTACTAGTGGAAGGATCTCTTTGCAGGTCTTTCCCGTCGCTGCGGTGCACGCTGAAAGCTGGACCCGGATGTGCGGTGACATTTCGGGAACGCCGGAAACCAAACGGATTCCCAGGCGCCTCGCATAAAACAGCCGCTCATTGACGTCTTTGCAAAGATTGTTGAAGTCCTGCAGCGAGCTTACAAAACCTGCAACGATCAACCTTCGCTGTTCGCGGTCACCATGACAATGAAAGTTATCGCACAAAATGTTGTCAACGACGCCTTGCTCGACCAAGTAGTTCTCAATGGCGTAACGATCGGTGCAAAACAGGCTCTCGCTAGGCTCCTCACCTTGCAAGTCATCGAAGTCCCGATCAACTACGAAATACACCTTCTCGAACATGCCAGTTAGATCCCGAACAAGCATCTGTCGGACTTCCAGCACGTTTCTCTTGCCTTCCGCCACTACCGGCTCATAGGACACAGTACCGCCGCACCTCTGGATCCACGCGCGATACGCAATTTTATCGTCCTTACCCTCAAATACGATGACCAACTGATCTGGTCGTTCGGCCCTAAGTTTAGATATCTCCAACTTTATGCGTGATGGCGAATTCCGACGCCGGCGAAGCTCCGTTGCAAGATCACTCATGGTCGACGTATACATCCTGTTCATCGTAGTCGGCAAACTGGCTTGCCTTCGCAATCAGAGGCCCAGCAAAGGGATCAAGCTCGTTTTCGAACACAAACGGCGAATGCGTGATGGCCACCATTTGAATGCACTTCGGGGCCGCCATAATGTCAGGCAGAATTTTTTGCTGCCACTCAAGTGACAAGGACAACTCGGGTTCGTCGATGAGGACAATCATCTCGCGCTCGTACAGATATAGGCGAGCGAACAGAGAGAGAATTTGCTTCTCACCGGAGGACAAGGCATCAAGCGGGACCTGATGGCCGTTGGCGCTACGAATCACATGAACCGCTAGATTTTGACGATCTAAGATCAAGCTCTTTGCATCGAATCCCGCGTCCTGCTGAGCGTCGTAATGGGAGAACAACCCACCATCCTCATCTGGGAGTCGCCCAGATAAATACGCATTACAGTGCTCTACAAAGTTCTCCACCATCACCTCGACGTCCCGAGTAGTTTCGATTACGGACGCCAACTTCGATAGGAAATAATCCAGGAACACTCGACCCGTTTCGGTGTTCGCTCCTTCGCCATAGACCTTATCCAAGTCTGGGACAACGATGTCCACGGGAGACCCAATTTGCCTTAGAAAACGCGGGGTTTGAAGTCGGTCGAAAAACAACTTCAGCGAAGCCTTATCCGGGAGGGCACCAGGGCTGTACTGCGCTCGTTCAAAGCTGCCATCAAGTAGCTCTTTGATGATGTTCGCGCTGATCGCCCGGTAGCCGTTATTGGAGGTTGATTGGATCTGAAGGTTTAGCGCTGCAAGGCGCTCCGAAATGTCAGAAAGGCCAAAATAGATATCCGGACTGTGCAAGCCGCCCTGATAGAACTCAAGTCGTTTGACAGGATTTCTTCGCTTGACGCCAATTGATTCCGTACTTTTTCGTTCCGCAAGGGGCAACTCAATGCGGCGATAGGTCGGCAGGTACACAATTTCAGCATCGCCCAGGCGCTCCTGCAGAAGACCCCTTAGGCCCATCAGCGACGGGGCTACAGAATCGAGTTCTTTAAAAACTCGGGTCAGCGAATTCTTCGCAACGTTCATATCCCAACGAAATGCCTGAAAAAGCTGCTCGTACAGCTCAGACGCTTGGACTGAGCGTATAGCATCACTGGGATCGTATTCGCTGAGGACGAAATCAAGCAGCTCTGGAACAGGTACCTTCGTGGACTCGATGAGCTGGGTAAATGCGGGCCCTGCAATCAGCTGCTTTATCGGGTCCAGCTCTTCTTTTCGCAGAACGATGGACGCATCCGCTATCTCGCATTCGATGCGCTGGAATTCCAGGTCGACCAAACGGTGAAACTGACGCTTGAGAAATACGTTGAGCGCAGCCAGCAACGTCGTTTTTCCCATGCCGTTTCTTGCGATCAGGATGGACGCGCAGTGTGGCGAATTCAGGTGAAGGTCTCGGTATCCATACAACCCATAGATCGAGAACTTCTTGATCAGGCCCTGGCGAGCTGCCTTATTGAAGGTGTCTGACATACCACTCCCTGTTGAAAACAGTCCACGTCTGCTGAGCGTACTGTAACGGCGGTATTCCCAAAAACTATACCTTCCGATAGCCTCCCAGCGGGCTATCAAAACTCCTATCAGAATGATACTCTCATATCCTCTTAGGAGATTTGGTAATGAGCGAAGTTGTGGGTTACGCACGTGTCAGCAGCTCTGGGCAGAGCTTGGATATCCAGCAGGACAAGCTGATAGCGTTCGGTTGCACAAGGGTCTTTGCCGAGAAGCGGTCCGGAACGCAGGCTGATAGTCGGCCAGAGCTTCAGGCTTGCCTCCAGTTCCTTCGGGACGGGGACACCTTAGTGATCACCAAGCTAGACCGTATGGCGCGATCTGTGCTCGATCTGGCGAAGATCGCCGAAACACTAAAGAAAAAGGGTGTGGCCCTGAAGGTGTTGGATCAGGCCATCGATACCAGCACCTCAGAAGGCCGACTCATGTTCAGTCTGCTGGGGGCTTTCGCCGCTTTTGAGAATGACATTCGCGCCGAGCGTCAGGCCGACGGGATTCGAAATGCTAGACAGAAAGGCGTGGCTTTCGGACGAAAGCGGGCCTTGACACCGGAGCAGTGCAATCGGATCAGGACGCTGCGGGAAGAGGAGAAATTTTCCGTCGCCCAGTTGGCAGAACGATTCAATGTAGGGCCTGCAACGATCTATCGGGCGCTTCAGCAGGCTGGCTGAGTCGTCATCCCGCCGTACGCTTCTGGGTGCGTGCTGGACGAACGGTGGCCGTGGTTACGGTAGAAGGTGCGCAAGACTTGCCCGTCGCAGCGCAGCAATTCTCCGTGAGATATCCGACCAACTCAGTCATGACCGCAAGAAGCGGTGAGTAGTAAATGAATCGCCCGTCCTGTCTGCTTGTGATTAAGCCAGCGTGGACGAGCTCCTTTAAATGGAATGACAACGTGGCGTTGGCCAGCCCCAACTGTTCGGCAATGGCGCTTGCAGCCAAGCCATCAGGTGCGTGCTCGACAAGCAAACGATACACGGCCAACCGCGATTCTTGCGCAAGCGCGGAGAGAACAGTGATGGCTTGTTTGGTCTGCATGAAAAAATAGGTACGCCGCTCGGGTCGTGCTCAGTGTAAAGGAATGCCAAAAAACAGATAGGTCTGGGCAATCTATCCGGGATTTGACGGTGCTGCGACCTGCCCAGTCGCTGCCAGCTGACTGGTCAGCGCCAGACGATCCAGCGCTTCCATTCGGAGATTCATCAGCAAGCTGATGCATTGCTGCAGCAGGTTGCGAGCAAGTAGAAAAGCCTTATAGATCACATCCGGCTCTCCCGTGGCCTTGGCAGGATCGGGAATGCTCCAGTGTGCAGTGATAGGGTCTCCCGGCCACGCTGGACAGACTTCGCCGGCAACTTGATCGCAAACGGTGATAACGAAATCCATCACCGGAGCTCCGGGGCGAGTAAATTCTTCCCAGCCCTTGCTGCGTAGCGTCTCCGTTGGCAGATCGACCGCGCGAAGAACCTCTAACGTTTGCGGATAGATGAAGCCCTTAGGCTGGCTTCCAGCACTGTATCCGTGGAACCGGCCTTGTCCAAAATGGTTCGTGACCGCCTCAGCGAGCAGGCTGCGCGCCGAATTGCCATTACAAACAAACAGAACGTTGTAGTGACCTTGCATGGCAGTCTCCGATCAGGCCGTATGGGCTTCGTACCAGCGCTTGCTCACGGTGACGATACGAACCACTGACAGCATCACCGGCACTTCAATCAGAACACCTACCACGGTGGCTAATGCGGCTCCCGAGTGCACGCCAAACAGGCCGACAGCCGTAGCCACGGCGAGTTCGAAGAAGTTGCTCGCGCCAATCAGAGCCGAGGGGGCGGCAACGCAATGAGGCACGCCGAGCTTCCGGTTCAGGAGATAAGCCAAGCCGGAGTTGAAATACACTTGGATCAGAATCGGCACTGCAAGCATCGCGATGATAAGCGGCTGAGCAAGGATCTGCTGACCCTGAAAGCCGAACAGCAACACCAAGGTCAACAGTAATGCGCCGAGCGATATCGGGCCGAGCCGAGCTAGCAAGCGCTGGAGTGCAGAATGACCGCCATGGGCCAAAACGAAGCGACGGACGACGGCGCTGATCAATACCGGTACGACGATATAGAGCAAGACCGAGAGGATCAGCGTGTTCCATGGAACCGTAATTGCTGAGATCCCAAGTAGCAGCCCCACGATCGGTGCGAAAGCCACCACCATGATGGCGTCATTTACGGCAACCTGACTCAGCGTGAAATTGGGTTCTCCACCGCACAGGTTGCTCCAGACGAAGACCATTGCCGTGCAGGGTGCGGCAGCAAGAAGGATAAGGCCGGCCACATAGGAATCGAGCTGATCGTACGGCAACCATGCCGCAAACACATGGCGAATGAAGATCCAGCCGAGAAAAGCCATGGAGAACGGCTTGACCGCCCAGTTGATGAAAAGCGTGACGCCGATACCTTTCCATTGACGGCGGACACCTGCCATAGCTCCGAAGTCGATCTTCAGCAGCATAGGGATGATCATCAGCCAGATCAGCACCGCCACCGGTAGGTTGACCTTGGCTACTTCCATTCGCCCCAGTGTTTCGAACGTGCTTGGCATTGCATGCCCTAGCAAGGTGCCGGCCACTATGCATAGCGCAACCCACAACGTCAGGTAGCGCTCAAAGAACCCGATACGAGTTACCTTTGGAGCCGATGCGCTGTCGGTGGCAATTATTGCGTTGTTCATGCCACATCCTCGTTATCATCTTCGCCAGTCAGTGCACCGATACCATCAAGTGCCCATTTGAGCTCTTCTGGGCTCATCGTCTCGACCGGAAGATTCAGTAGCGACATCAGGCGATAGGTAATCAGCATGTGCGCCTTGCGGAAGGCGTCATGGATGGCCGTGGGGCTACCCTTCACCGCAGCCGGATCTGGCAGGCCCCAGTGCGAGCGCACGAAGTCGCCAAAGAGCACCGGACAAGGTTCATTGGCTGCGCTGTCGCAGACCGTGATCACGATGTCCAGCGGCGGGGCCTCCTCCCCCACGAAACGATCCCACGACTTGCTACTAAGCCCATCGATGGCGATACCCGCTGTCGCCAGCTCTTCCAGAGCATAGGGATTTACTTGTCCAGTCGGTTTGCTGCCGGCACTGTAGGCCTCGAACCGCCCCTTACCCAAGTGATTGAGCGTGGCTTCCGACAAGATGCTGCGTGCGGAATTGCCCGTACAGATAAAGAGAACGCGACAAGGATGCATGACGTCGATAGTTTCGGGTGGCTGCCAAGTTGTAATTCTATATTTCCATAATGATAGAATCGTTACATCAACGCAACTGCTTGGAAACCCACCATGACGCTGCAAGACTTACCCCACGTCGCTGCCGATGTTCTCGACAAACCCAGTCTGGAGAAATTGGCACTGCCATAGGGTTCCGGGCATCCACCGCGGATATTGATCCTGTACGGCTCGCTGCGACCGCAGTCGTTTAGTCGGAAGCTGGCTCTGGAGGCGGAGCGGATTCTTCGCCAGTTTGGAGCAGAAACCCGCGTGTTCGATCCTCATGATTTGCCCATGTTGGACAGCGTGCCGGCGAGTCATCCCAAGGTGCAGGAACTGCGGCAGCTGTCCTTGTGGTCCGAGGGGCAAGTATGGGTCAGTCCTGAGCGCCATGGCTCCGTGACGGGGGCCTTCAAGAACCAGATTGATTGGCTTCCGTTGGAAGAAGGAAGCGTTCGACCCACGCAAGGCCGCACCTTGGCTGTCATGCAGGTCTGTGGTGGCTCGCAGTCGTTCAATGTCGTCAATGCGCTGCGCGTGCTCGGCCGCTGGATGCGCATGGTCACCATTCCAAACCAGTCATCCGTCGCCAAGGCATGGCAAGAGTTCGATGAGAACGGCAGGATGAAACCATCACCCTTCTATGATCGCGTTGTCGACGTGATGGAAGAGCTGTTTAAGTTCACGCTGATGGTACGTGACCGGAGCGACTATTTAGTTGACCGCTATAGCGAACGCAAGGGTGCCGCCGAAGCACGCGCACTCGCTGCCGCAGCACAGGTCGTCGAAGTGGCCGCCGAGCCAACACCCGCTCTTCAATCGGCTGACCAGTTGCCCAGAAAAACGCGCAGTTGCTGCGCCAGTGGAGCGCGCTGAATATGGATGTCACGATCTACCACAATTCCGACTGTGGCACGTCGCGGAACACGCTGGCATTGATCCGTCATGCTGGTATTGAACCCACGATCATCGAATATCTGAAGACCCCGCCAACACGAGAACAGCTGATCAAGCTCATTGATGAGGCGATGCTCAAGCCACGTGAAGCCTTGCGCGAAAAGGGAACACCTTTTGTTGCACTGGGCCTCGGTGGAGCAGGTGTTACCGATGATGCGATTATCGATGCCATGCTCCGGTACCCCATCCTCATCAATCGGCCATTTGTGGTAGCGCCGCTTGGGACTCGGCTGTGCCGTCCTTCGGAAGTCGTGCTGGATATTCTTCCCGCAGTTACCGCACCTTTTGCTAAAGAAGATGGTGAGGGGGATCGCCAGTGCCGCTGAGCAACTCGAATCACTCAAGCTGAATGCTTTTGAAACAGGCCGCTCGAAAGGTGCGCCGGCTAGGCCAGAATTTCTGCCTGCTTCTCATTGAATTCATCAGACCTCCTTTCAGTCGGGGGATTCAGAAGTCCGTATAAGGACTCAAGCAGTTTTCTCTTCTCCTGAAGGTAGTCATGCTTGTTGTAGTGACGCGCCTGCACGCCGCCCAAACCATGCGATTGAAGCTGAGCTAACTCAAAGGGCTGGTGCCCAGCTGCGGACAGCCGTGTTTCCACTGTGCGCCGAAGATCACCAACCGCGAAGTCACCCTTTTCTAGCTCCCGTGCCTCTTTCATCAGCTCTACGACCGACTGAAGTCGGTGCTGGACTGAATAGTACGAAGCACCACTCTCGCCAGCCGTAACAGTGAAGAGATAAGGCCCGAGCCCCTTGTTCATCGCTTCCATGGCTTCGATCGCAGCGGGAACTAGTGGAACATCATGGTTCCGGGGGACCTTCCTTCTCCCCTTGGTGTCACGAAGCCGAATCGTCTTGGTGTCGGCATCGAAATCATCGAGCGTCAGGCGGGCCAGTTGCTCCACGCGCTGGCCTCCAGTCAGAAGATGGAATCGAAGCAACGCTCCCGATTCGTCATCCATTTTTTGGATCCGTCGCCAGTATGCCCGCAACTCGTTCAATGACAGCGCTCGTTCCCGGGCCCGCGTGGCACCATCAATCGATATCAAGTTGGCCGCCGGGTTGCTAGTGATTTTGAGCTCTCGTAGTGCCTGAAGTCCCCGAGCGTCCTGACGAGCCCGCATCGCCGCGTTATACGCTGCAATCAAATAGCTCCTCAGCTTTGCTGCTTCTCGTATCTTTCCCGCGTTCACGACTAAAGCCACGACACCCAATAAATCGTCTTGGCTGACGCCCATAGCCGGACATTTCCATAGTTCAGGCCACGGCTTGCGAACGTGATTCTCAAACGTACGCTCGACTGCTCGGGCACTCGGCTTGCGATCGCGCTCGAGTTGCTGGACATACCCGATAAGCAGGGCCCCCAACGAAGCGGAAGCGAGTGCCGCTGCCGACTCCGCATCACGCTTTCTCTGCTCTTCCAGTCGTTGCCGTTCTCTTTCCTCTTGCTCCTGCAAGACATGAAGGTCCCGCGTGACGTTCCGATACTTGGTTGACCATTGATCCGCCAAGATCCGGGCATCATCCAGTGAGAACCCTTTCCCGCTGGAATCCCACTCACCCAGCGAGAGGACCGACCGGGTCCCGTCACTACCGGTGTACCTGAAGTAAAAAATGACCGGTCCGCTTTTTAGTTTGCGGGCGACCAAGACCCCTCCCCCTCTCGGCCCACCGTCGCTTACCCACTTCCCTGCCTTCAATGCAGCCAACTTTCTGTAGGTCAACGATGCCATCCGAGCTCCAAACGAGAACTTGAGTCTCTGTAATGGTAGCCGCTCGGTTGCCGTTTGTGATCGGCTCACACTGCACTACTGGAGACCTTGGTGAGCAATATGACCATTTAAATTCAAGCACTTAAGTTATATTGCAAGACATCGATGCACGACACTGGACTTCTGCTAGAGGGATTGAAAATCCCCGTGTCGGCGGTTCGATTCCGTCCCCGGCCACCACGTTTTCAAGAGCCCGCTTCGCAAGAAGCGGGCTTTTTTGTTTGGCGCGAATGAAAGGCGCAAAGCCTCGTGCCTGGATCGTCCGTAGCCCACGCTCGCGCCATGTCTATCGTTTGCGACGCGATTGTCGTTGCAATGCGCCCTTCTTATTACTGCAGCGGTCGAGATAATCGCCCGAAGTAAGCGACCCATTCGTGCGGCCAGACAAGTTCACACGGAAAAGGATGCGCGCTGCCATTCATGCATGATCGGCGCACGATAAAAATCGATCCAAAAGACGGGTTATTAATAATGAGCGCACGGCCCTGCGGTCGATATGGATATTCGGACGAATGGCACATGCACGCCCGAAAGTGCATAGTGGCGCGCCTGCGCTGCCACCACACCCGGGCACTTTCTTAATTGACCCCGAAGCGAATCCGTCCCTCCATAACCCCGATTGCCGAGAACAAATCGATAACCCAAACATTTTTTTCATTAGCAGCTTTTGTCAAAGCCAGTGCCTGGCATAAATGGCGGCTTTTGGTTACTCAATAACGGCAAATATGGCGATTTTTCGGCCGCCAGTCACAAGGTTTGTGACGGAGTTGGTGTTACATTCGGGCCGTTGCTCAATACCTGAGCACATCACCAGCAAAGGGGTCCGTTATGTTGAAAGCCCTCTCTTCCCGCGCATGCCTTTTTGGCGTGCTGGCTCTCGCTTTGTCGGGGGCCGCCTTCGCCGACCAGCCGCCCGCTTCCGGCCTTGGCCAATCCTGGCCCAATGCATCGGACGTCAGCAGCAGTCCCAACTTCCACGCCTATGTCTTTACGCTTGGCGGCATCCAGTTCGTCCAGATCAATGATCTGAACGGCAACGTGCTGGGCGCCGTAGGCTCGGCCAATGGGCAATTCATCACGCTGCCGGTGGGTCGTTTCTCGCAGCTGGTCGCCACCCCGCAGCAGGCTCCGGCGGTGTCGACCACGGCGACACCGACCAGCGCACCGACCACGGTCTATCAGGATAGTGCGACCACGCTGACGGCCACGCCGTTGAGTGATGGCACGATGCAGCTCAATGCGATGTCAGCCTGCTCGGGCGACCCCGCGCAGTGCAGCACGCACAACCGGTAAGCAGGGGAAACACCGGTCAGCGGCGTGTCAAACGCCGCTGATCGTGATGGGATCGAGTAGGAGCAGGCTCACGCGACGGCCATTGGCAAGCGCATGCTCGCGGGCGTCACCTTCAAAGGTCATTGCACGGTCGCGGATACCGGACCAACCCATGCCGCTGGTGGACCGCATGACGCGCGGGAGAAGTTCATCCCAGCGTACATGGGAGGCCGCTTCGGCCTGACCGCGCAGAATGATGCTGACCAGCGCCCAGCGCCGACCGCCTTTTTCGCCACAACGAATGCGCACGACGATCTCGCTGACGTTTCGCTTGGCGCAGGCGTCGGCCACCACTTCAACCACCAGGCGATAAATCGCCAGGTGCAGCGTTTGCGACAACCGGCTCAACGGACCGCGAAGATCGCACCAATAACCCACGCCGGTTTCATCGAGCGCACGAGGGATGGCGCCTTCGCGTAGCGCCGCGGGCAGGCCGCGTTCACGCCAGGACACGGGATAAAGGCTATCCGCCAGACGGAACAACTGATCCTGCGCGACAAGGGCTTGGCGGTGGTAGCTGCGATCCTCGATCGTCGGCTGCAGGTGGCGGATCCGCGACATCATCATCGCGAAGCTGGCCTGCACCGTCTCGCGAATCTGCTCCAGCGCCAGCGATGTCGTGCGCAGCTGCATCTCGCCAATGTGGACGTTGCGCTGGGCAAGCGCCAACGCCATGCGTACATCCATGCGCTCCTGTTCAGCGTGCTGGTTCAGCGCGCCTATGCGTGCGCCCAACAGCAGCATGGACGAAATGGCGAAAGCGACGATGGCCTCTGCCTGCATGGTCTGCTGGTCGTACGTGGCCGGCATCAGCGCCATCACGGCCAGGCTGGCCGCCGTGCCACCGATCGCCGCCCCTTGCCAGCCGTGACGCATGGCCAGCCAGACAATGGGAAGGAACATGGCGACCTGCGCGATCTGACGGACGTGGGCAGATTCCAACCCAATCCAGACCAGCAGCAACAACGCCGGAATTACCAGGAAAATGCTGTCGAGCACCACCCGATTATCGAGCAGCCGCCCGCCCAACTCGCGCCAGTAAGCGCCCTTGAACAACTGGTGAGCGAACAGGACGGTGGGCGTCACCGCAAGGATGCCCAGGTAATTGCCCAGCACCCATTCAACGCCCAGCTTGTCGAAATGCGCGACATAGCCCGGCGGCAAGTGCATGACCATCATGGACGCGATGTTGTATCCGGTCATGAGGAATGACAGCACCAGCGCGCAGCCGAGCAAGGCACCCATGTTCAAGCTGTAGCGCGAGGTCATGATTGGCCAGCGCTCGCGCACCAGCCACACCACCGGAGCCATGATCACGATGGCGGGAATGACGTTGAATATGCCCCAGGGAATGCCCCAGCCCCACTGGTCGATGCACTGGATGGTAATGGGGACCAGTACCGCCATTTCGCCGGCCACCAGCAGAGGCCAGTCGCGATAGCGCGTGAGCAGGAGCACGGTGAGATGCACGCCGGTCAACAGCACGAAATGCGTGATCGCAACCTGACGGACCAGATAGATCAGCAGCCCGTATGAGACGGCCAAGCCAATGCGTCGGAACCACGGATTAGCCCACGGTGCATCCAGCATGGCGTCCCCCTGTTTGAATAATCCCCTCGCCTGCGCCGGGCAGCTGGCGCAAGCGGCCAATGACATCGGGCGGAGCGTGAAAGCCACGTGAATACGCCCCGGCTAGGTACTTCCACTATCGTAGCGCAGCGCCTCGTTGCAAATGTGCACTAGGTCAAACATTTCGGCATCGCGTCGTGGATATGGCGGTTCGCCTCTTCGACAAATGCTATGCATGAAACATTCCACTGTTAGCAGCTCTGCCTCAGATTCGCGCGAGACGCAGGAATCACGCGCCTGTCGCTGATGGCTCCGAACGCGCCATCTCATCGACGCATTCGGAGTCGCACGCACGTCCGTGTTCCGCCGCTGACCTTCCTCGCCTTTCCGTCAAGCGCATGTGAGCCGTGCCTGGCCGCGCTATCGGAAATGAGCGGCCGAAGATGCCTCATGCTCGACCATCAGGCCGCAGAGACTTTTTGCAGTGCAATTCGCTCCAGCGGCTCGAATGCCGCCCCGGGTGAGGATTCGACGCAGAGCGTCAGTGCGTCGATGCGGGCCGTCGGCAACATCGATGCCCGAAGCGAGAGCCAGCGTTGCAGCGCGCGTTCTTCCTCCACGGAAGCCGGCGCCGAGAGCGTCATATGGAAACGATAGCGTTCAAACACGTAGGGATATCCGTAACGACCAAGATAGTGGGTTTCGATGGCGTCGAGGCCTGAGGCGCGACGCTGGAAATCGGTCTCCGCCAGCGGCAGCCGCAGCGGCTCGACCGCTTCGACACAGGCGGCGGCGAGGGCATTCACCGCCTTGCAGTCACCCAGTGGACGGAGCGCGGGGAACCCCGCCAGGCGAGCGCAACGCAAGGCAAGGTTGATGGGTGCATGCGCTCGCGCCACCGCTTGCAGGGTCCGGCGCAGGTCGCTCAGATCCACATCGGGCGACAGCGTGAAGGGCGAGCGCAGCGTGGCGTGCCAACCGTAACGGCGCACGTCCGCCAGCATGGCGTTCCAGCGGGCGAGCGCAATGCCGGGAATGCCGTTGGTGGCCAGCTCCCTGCTCAACCAGTCGCGCCCCAGGGCCGCCAGCGCGCTTGCCGGCGCGGGGCAGAAATAGACCGCGTAACGCATCAGCCGCCGACCATCGATGTTCGCGGTGCGCACGAAGGCCATTGGCCGATCCAGCAGCGCGCTGACGACTTGAAGCGCGGAGACACACTGGCCTGCGCGCTGATCGCGCCGCACGTATCCTGTCCGCCAATCACGTTGTCGACCGGCACGTTGCCGGCCTGCCCCCGCTGAGCCATGCCCAGTCCTCGTGTTCGCTGTCCCCTGCCCCGGCCCGCGACCATGGCGTGCGCATTCTCCTCGGGCCAAGTCCCCTAGCTAACTAAACCTGTGTGACAAGACGGGGAATCCATGGCGGCCCAAGGCCAGGCGTCCCGCCCGCGCTTCCGGCATCGCCGGCAACGCGTGTGCGGCAGACAGGAGGCGCAGTTGAGCATGGCCGCCGCGGGCGTAACGCGATGGAATGGGCAGAACGGAGTGAAGGCGAACCCGCATGGACACGGCGAGAAGACATTCACGAGAGCGACGTGATGCGACGCCCGGGACCGGTCACCGGGCGCCACGACGACGCATCAGGTCGTCGGATGGAACTTGCCCCAGGGAGAAAGGATGTCCTTCCAAGGCTCGGACAGGCCCATGTCGCCCACGCTGCCAAGCGCACGGGCGGTGTCCTTCTGCCAGGTCTGCACCGCGTCCTGTAGGCCCTGCGCGAAATGCGCCTGCACGTTGGCGGCGATCTGGTTGGTGACGTTGGCATCGCCCATGCGCTGCTGCAGCTGGCGCCAGAAGGCGTCGGCCGGCATCGATGCCAGCGCCGCCCAGTCCTGCGCCTTGATGAGGTGCTCGACGCGCGCCTGCTGTTCCGCGATGCCATCGTCCATGGCGCGGGTGGACAGCTCCAGCCACTTCTTCCAGTTCTCCATCACCAGCTTGTTCACGCGCAGCTGAAACTCGGTGTTGGCCTTGTACAGGCTCAACGGAAGATCGCTCGGGGTAGCCATGTCTTGCCCTCGTTGGGTGATCTCTTTCGATCGCGCCGCCGCGCCCTCCGGCGACGGCCTCGCTCAGGCGCCACCGCGGCGCCGGCAGCCACTATGAACCGGCCACACGACGGAAGCATGAACCCGCGCGCCTCAACGAAATGTGTGGCCCGCACTCACCGCGGTTCAGCCCGCGGTTCGAAAGTGTTCACCACGAGTTGTTTTTGTCGCCACAACACTCAAGGCTCCCCAGCAACGAGGCACTCCCATGAAGACCTTGGCTTCCTCGACCCTCATGATCGCCTTGGCTCTGTCCGGCACGGCCATGGCGCAGGAGGCACTGACCGAGCATCAGGTGCAGACGCAACTGGAGCAGCAGGGCTACCGCAAGGTGCACGACCTGGCGTTCCACGATGGTGTATGGACGGCCAAGGCACGCAGCGCCGACGACCGCAGCGTGGACCTGCGCATCGATCCGCGTACCGGTGAGGTATTTCCGGACAAGCAGGTGCCGCGCCTGAGCGAGGCGGATATCCGGGCGCAGCTGTCGACGCAGGGCTATACCCATGTGCGCGACGTGGACTACAGGAATGGCGTGTGGACGGCCAAGGCGGACAACCCGGCCGGCAAGGGCGTTGCCCTGCAGCTGGATCCGCAGACGGGCCGCATCATCGGCACCGACAGGCATTGACGCCTGGGGCGGGCATCACCGGAAAACCCACGGTTTCGCTTCCCCAAAAAAACAGGTGCGGCCCGGAGGCCGCACCTGATACGCATGCTCTAGTGCAACGTCACGCTCAGAGAGCGGCGTCCTTGAGCTTCTTCAGCGCGCGGATCTTCAGCTTCACCGTGGCCGGCTTGGCAGCGAACCACTGTTCTTCCTTGGTGAAGGGGTTGATGCCCTTGCGCTTCGGCTTGGCCGGAACGTTCACGGCGGTGATCTTCAGCAGGCCCGGCATGGTGAAGTGGCCGGCACCCTTCTTGTGCACCGAACCGGTCACGGCAGCCTCGAGGGAGGCCAGCACCGCGCGCACGTCCTTGGCGACCACGCCGCTGGTTTCAGCGATATGGGCGACCAGGCCGGACTTGCCCAGCGCTTCCTTGATCGGCTTGTGAACGACCGCCTTGGCGGCCTTCGGAGCTGCCTTCGGTGCGGCCTTCTTCTTTGCTGCTGTTTTTGCCTTCGCCATACATTTCCCCGTGGTAATCGGTATGAGGTGGTGTTTGATGCCTCTCGGCATGCGGAATGTATGGCATGCCAGCCCGTTACGCCAAGCTGCAAGACGGAAAAAATGCAGTTTTTTTTCGATATCGGCCTCCCCGGGGTGAAGAAAGTCACGCTCGAGCCCGGCGGAGGCCTGTTTTTCAGGGGTTTTCATGCGCCCGGCGAGCCCTGCGCCTCTTGCGCGCTGCGATCGGCTATGGACCGGCGGCGGCGGCCGTCTCTACTATCGAGGCTCGTTTCCACCCCAGGTGCTGTCCATGAAGCGATTGGCCTTATCCCTGCTCGCCCTGTCCGTGACGTCGGCGCTGTTCGCCGCCGATGCGCCGACCACCCCGACCATCGACCCGCACCGCCTGTCCGACGACGTCAAGACGCTTTCGTCCGACGCCTTCGAAGGGCGCGGCCCGGCCACGCCGGCCGAAACCAAGACCATCGATTACGTGGTCGCCCAGTTCAAGGCGGCCGGCGTGCAGCCCGGTGGCGACCTGAAGAACGGCAAGCGCGAATGGACGCAGGCGGTGCCGCTGCTGCAGTCGGACATCGCCGGCACGCCGTCGCTGTCCTTCACTGTCAACGGCAAGAACGAGCCGCTGACGCAGGGCAAGGAAATCGCCGTGCGCTCGGCGCTCGACGGCTCCAAGGCCGTGTCGATCAAGAACGCCCCGCTGGTGTTCGTGGGCTACGGCGTCAAGGCGCCGGAGCGCAACTGGGACGACTTCAAGGGCGTGGACCTGCACGGCAAGATCGCCGTGGTGCTGATCAACGACCCGGACTTCGAGACCGGCGTGGGCGACTTCGGCGGCAAGGCCATGACCTACTACGGCCGCTGGACCTACAAGTACGAAGAAGCCGCACGCCAGGGCGCGGCAGGCATGCTGATCGTCCACGAAACCGCGCCGGCCTCCTACGGCTGGGCGACCGTGGCCAACTCCAACACCAACACCCAGTTCGACGTGGTGCGCGACCATCCCGCCAGCGTGCACACGCCGGTGGAGGCGTGGATCCAGCGCGACGTGGCGGTCGACCTGTTCAAGTCCGCCGGCCTGGATTTCGAGGCGCTGAAGAAGCAGGCGCAGACGCGCGACTTCAAGCCGGTGGAACTGAAGGGCGAGACCTTCTCGGCCAACTACAAGATCAACGCCAAGGTCATCACCTCGCACAACATCGTGGGCCGCATCGAGGGCAGCAAGCGTCCGAACGAAACGGTGATCTACAGCGCGCACTGGGATCACCTGGGCGTCGGCGCGCCCGACGCGAAGGGCGACAAGATCTACAACGGCGCCGTGGACAACGCCACCGGCACCGCCGCGCTGATCGAGCTGGCCCGCGCCTTCGCCAGCCAGCCCAAGCCGGAGCGCTCGGTGGTGTTCCTCAACGTCACCGCCGAAGAGAAGGGCCTGCTCGGTTCGGAGTACTACGCCTCCAAGCCGCTCTACCCGCTCGCCACCACGGTGGCCGACATCAACATGGATGCGCTCGACCCGCACGGCCCGGCGCGCAACTTCACCATCTCCGGCAGCGCCAAGCTCGACCTGCTGGACGAGCTGACCACCACGGCCAAGCAGTGGAACCTGGTGTACTCGCCGGACCCGAAGCCGGAGGCCGGCCACTTCTTCCGCTCCGATCACTTCTCCTTCGCCAAGCGCGGCGTGCCGGCCATTTCGTTCGGCTCGGGCAATGACTGGGTGGATGGCGGCCTGGCCGCCGGCAAGGCGGCCGAGGACGAATACGTGGCCAAGCACTACCACCAGCCGTCGGACGAATGGCAGGCCGACTGGCCGTTCACCGGCATGGCGCGTGATCTGCAGATCCTCTACAAACTCGGCAGCGACCTGGCCAATTCCGACACCTGGCCGGACTGGAGCAAGGACTCCGAGTTCCGCGCCGCGCGCGACGCCACGGCCGCGCAGCGCAAGTAACATAGCCCGTCAGGAATGATCGCGACGGCCCGCAGCGATGCGGGCCGTTCGTGTTTCAGGACACCACGGAAAGGAGTCGGAGCGATGAAGCGCATGGCAAGGATGCTGGCCGGGCTGTTGGGCGTGGCCTGCGCACACGGGGCCGTGGCAGACACGCTGCCGCCAACCACAGCGAAAGGCCTGCGCTGGCGCATCGCCTCGGCGGCTGACTTTCCCGATGGCGCCAGGGTGGCCGCCGGGCGCAAGGAACGAGTCCTCGTGTGGGATGACGGCAAACACCCATGGGTCGCCGACGAGGTCCTGCTGCTGGTCGATGGTCCTTACGACAGCGTGCAACCCGCCGTGCAGCGCGCATTGAAGCCGTTCGGCACGTTCACCGCGGAGGCCGAGAACAGCTTTCTCGCCTATCTGCCCGAGGGCTGGGATCGCGTGCTGCTGTCGCGCCGCGCCGACCTGCGCGACGCCCTGGTGGATGGCTTCACGCTGCCCCGTCTGCAACGAGCGGTGAAGGAAGGAGCCATTACGCCGGCGGAAATGACGCAGCGACTTGCACAGGAACGCGCCCGCGTCGACTCCGTGCCACAGGACCGCGCGAGCCTCGACGCCTTTCGCGTGACCTACCCCAGCTGGTACGCCACGCAAAAGCGCAGCCGCCTCCTCTCCGACACGCACGACAGCACCCTGAGCGTCGCGGTCTTCGACGTCACGGCGATGTTCGGGCACCCGGCCACGGTCGTGGACATCTCGCGCGCCGACGACTTTCCCAACCCCGATGCCGGCCTGTGGAAACAGCTGTCCAACTTCAACGTGCTCGGCTCGTCGCCGGCGCGCATCCTCAGCAACGGCGTGGTGCCCGCACCGGTGTTTGAGGCCGTGCGCGATGCGCTGGCCGGCCTGCCCCATCGCGTGGACATCGCACGCACCCCGCTGGCCTGGGAACAGCCCGTCGCGCAGCCGGCCACGGCGCCGCCGCTGGTGCTCAGCGCGCCCGGCAGCGACGGCCCCGTGATCAAGGCGGAGTCGATGCGCTGGGACACGCTGGTCACAAGTTCGCGCGCCCTGCTCTATCCGCATGACCTGCTCGCGCTGCCCGATGGCGACATGCTCATGAGCGCGCAGGTGTCCGATGACAGCGGTTGGCTGCAGCACGTGTGGCGCTTCCATGAAACTGTCGACGGATGGAAGGCCGAGGAGATCTGGCGCGGCGCGGAAGGAGCCGACCGCCTTTCGCTGAGCGCCGATGGACGCACGGGCTGGTTCGACGGCACGACGGACAGCAAGGCGCCGCGTGCGCTGATCGCCTACGACGTCGACATGCGTCGGCTCGTCCGCCACACGCTGAACTGGGCCCCCACCGAGGAGCAGAACCCGCGCTGGGAACTAGCCGGCGATCAACAGCCGGTCTTTTTCCGCCATGACTACAACCTCCGCACCAACGATGCGGACAACGACAGGACCCGGCTCGGGCACGAGTACTTCACCGCGCTGCGGCCGGACTCGCCGCCATCGTCCGTCGACGACACCTGGCCCTTCCATGTCGCCTTCGCGTCGGCACGCCAATCCATGATGGGCGTGCGCATGAAGGGCAATACCTTGATCGCGCCGGTACGTTGGCGCGACGCCAAGGCCTTCTGGGTGGAGGATCAGCCGGGCATCGCCGAACTCGATGCATCCAGTGGCCGAGTCTTGCGCGCCATCGCGCTTCCGCAGCGTTTCGGTACGCCCGATCCCATGGATGCCACCGGCGTAGCGCAATGGGTTCCCACGCCGCTGGGCTCGCCGGAAGGACACTGGATCGCCACCGGCTTCGTCCTCACGCCGGACGATGACCGGCTTCTGCCGCCGTCGATGAAAGGCGCTTTCGTGCGCCACGGCCGCATCGTCGGCATGCACGTCGTCGATCTCGAGGATGGCCACGTGCTGTCGGCCGTGCTCGGCGCCATGGATGTTCTGCCCGCGGCCGCACGCTCCGCGCACGGACGCTATCTGGCCATGGGCTCCAACGGCCCCATGCACGGCGGGCCGCGCGTGGCCCTGTGGGATGTCGCGCGAGGGCGAACGCCCGTCCAGCTCGATGCATCGCCGTCGAAGAGCGACGTGCACGCACTGGCCTTCTCATGGCAAGGCGGCGATCTGTGGGCCCTGGGCGATCGCGAATTCTTTCGCTGGCGTCTGCCTGACGCGCTCCGCGATACCGCCTCGCCTGGCAGTTTTCCTGACCAGTCGCATCGGTAAGGCGACGCCCAAAGGCGCGGTTTCTCCTGGAAACAGCGGATTTTTCACGCGATGCAGATATAGGTGACAAGCGCCATGGAAACGCAGCACGGCCGCCACGGAATCGTCGCGTTGGAATCACAGAGGAGTCACGCGCGACAGGCAGGCTATGCAGCATCTGTCGAAGAAGACCGTCCGACCCCATGCTGGCGCAATACGTTCACCCGTCGAAATCCGGCCTGTTCCGCATCATCCGCCACGGGCGCCAGTGGCGCGCCCTGTGCGAAGAACGGGAAATTGGCCGCCACGAGACCGCCGAAGCCGCCCTGATCGCCACGCGCATGGCCTGCCCGCAGGCGCGCCTGCCAGGCGAACTGTCGCAATGGCGCTATATCCCCGAACAGGCCCTGGCGCACTCGCGGGTGTCCGCCGAAGGCACGCGCTGGCGGCTGGCCGGCTGATCGCCATACCTCGCGCACGAATCGCGAAGCACGCGCCTAGTCGTGCGCGTTGATCACCGCGAGGAAATCCTTGCCGTAGCGCTTGAGCTTGGCCTCGCCCACGCCGCTGATCGAGGCCAGTTCCGTTTCGTTCGACGGCAAGGCACGCAGCATCGCCAGCAAGGTGGCGTCGTGGAAAATCACATAGGGCGGCACGCCATGCTGCCTGGCCAGCTGGATGCGCAGCTTCTTCAGCTCTTCCCACAACGGCTGCTCGTAGGCTTCCACGCCCAGGCTGCTGCCCGTGACCAGCTTGCTGTCCCTGCGCTTGCGTGATCCCCGCACCGGCGCGGCGTCCTCGCGCAGCAGCACCTGGCGATTGCCCACCAGCACGTCGCGGCTGGTCTTGGTCAGGCGCAAGGTGCCGAAGCCTTCGGCGTCCGCCTCGAGCAGGCCCATCGCCAGCAACTGCCGGAACACCGAACGCCACTGCTTCTCGTCCATGTCGGCGCCGATGCCGAACGTGGACAGGCGGTCGTGTCCCAGCTCGCTCATGCGGCTGCTGTCATCGCCGCGAAGGATGCCGATGACATGTCCCGAGCCGAAGCGCTGGCCGCTGCGATACACCGCCGAAAGCGCCTTCTGCGCGGGCACCGTGGCATCCCATGTTCTGGGCGGTTCGACGCAGTTGTCGCATCGCCCGCACGGCCCGTGGAACGTTTCGCCGAACGCGGCAAGCAGCAGTTCGCGGCGGCACTGTGTGGTTTCCGCGTAGGCCAGCAGGGCTTCCAGCTTCTGGCGCTCGACGCGCTTGCGCTCGTCGGCCGATTCGGACTGGGCGATCATCTGGCTCATCGTCACCACGTCGGAGAGGCCGTAGATCATCCAGGCATCCGAGGGCAGGCCGTCACGGCCCGCGCGGCCGGTTTCCTGGTAATAGCCTTCCATGCTGCGTGGCAAATCGAGGTGCGCCACGAAACGCACGTCCGGCTTGTCGATGCCCATGCCGAACGCCACCGTCGCCACCATCACCACGCCATCCTCGCGCAGGAAGCGGCGCTGATTGGCGTTGCGCGTGGCCGCATCCAGGCCGGCGTGGTACGGCAGTGCTTCGATGCCGGCTTCCGTGAGCCACGCGGCCGTTTCGTCCACCTTGCGGCGGCTCAGCGCATAGACGATGCCGGTCTCGCCGCGGTGCCGCTCCAAAAACTCCATCAGTTGGCGCCGCGCGTTGTGGCGCTGCCCCACCTGGTAGCGGATGTTCGGCCGGTCGAAGCTGGAAACGAACTGCCTGGCCTGCTGCAGGGCCAGGCGTTCGACGATTTCATCGCGCGTGCGCTCGTCCGCCGTGGCAGTCAGCGCAATGCGCGGCACCTGTGGAAAACGCTGGTGCAACACCGCCAGCTCACGGTATTCCGGGCGAAAATCGTGTCCCCATTGGGAAACGCAATGCGCCTCGTCGATGGCGAACAGCGCTACTTCCGTGCGTTCGAGCAGGCTCAGAAAACGTGCGGTGAGCAGGCGCTCCGGCGCCACGTAGAGCAGGTTCAGCTCACCTTCCAGCAGGCGGCGCTCCACCTCGCGCTGGTCTTCCGCGTTCAGGCTGGAATTGAGATAAGCCGCGGCGACGCCGGCTTCGCGCAACGCGTCCACCTGATCCTGCATCAGCGCGATCAGGGGCGACACCACGATGCCCGTGCCTTGCCGCACCAGCGCCGGAATCTGATAGCAGAGCGACTTGCCGCCGCCGGTGGGCATGAGCACCAGCGCGTCCCCGCCTTCAATCAGCTGGTCGACGATGGCCTGTTGCTGGCCACGGAACTGCGTGTAGCCAAAAACGCTGTGGAGTATGTCTTGGGGCGAGGGAAGCATCGGCGAATGCTAGCAAATGTCCCTTGCCGCTTAGTCGCGGCCGAGTCGCGCAGAGCATTTCGTACAGAGGCGACGGATACGCCGACTCAATCGCAAGGCGTGCGCCCACACGCGCCGTAGCTCTCCGAGAGTGGGTCTCGCCAAGGTAAAGAAAACATTATTCGAGGACCCGCCTTTGGCGGGCGAGCGGTCGTCATCCGGGCTTCGATCGGCAGGCAAGCACTGCAGAAAAGTCGCAGGAAACGCCGCGCCGGCTCGTAGCGATCCCATCGCGACGGGCCGTGCCACCTCTCAATGACTACGATGTTGGGGAACAGCTAGATGAAATCGTTCAACCGCGGCGGACTGGCATGGGCCATCCGCATCGCACTCGCCGCCGGCCCGCTCGCGGCCTCCGGCCTGGCCATGGCACAGGACGCCACGCCGGCCAAGGCCGATGCCTCGTCGGCCAAGAGCCTGGAAACCGTCACCGTTACCGGTTCGCGCATCCGCAGCGTGGACGTGGAGACCTCCCAGCCGGTCTTCACCATGGACAAGGCCGCCATCGCGGCGACCGGCCTGACCAACGTCAACGACATCATTGCCCGCATGCCGTCCATGGGCACGCCGGACATCACGCCGCAGGACACGCTGTCCTCCGGTGCTGACGTCGGCGGCCGCTACGTCAACATCCGCAATCTCGGCTCGCAGCGCACCCTGGTGCTGGTCAACGGCCGCCGCTGGAGTTCGAGCCTGAGCGGCCTCACCGACGTGTCCACGATTCCCGTGTCGATGATCGAACGCATCGACATCCTCAAGGACGGCGCCTCCTCCATCTATGGTTCCGACGCCATCGGCGGCGTGGTGAACATCATCACCAAGGAGAAGTTCAACGGTGCCGAAGCCAACGTCTACTACGGCCAGAACGGCAAGGGCGACGGCCAGACGCAGAACTACGACTTCACCTGGGGCCACACCAGCGAGAAGAACTCCATCATCATCGGCGCGGCCTGGCAGCAGACCAAGCCGATGTGGAACAGCGAGCGGCCGGAGACGCGCTATATGAATGGCGCGCGCCATCCGGACGACAACTGGAGCAGCACGGGCCCGTATGGCCGCATCGTCGATCCCAATGAAGAAGGAACTGCGGGAGCCGGCCATTACAAGAAAAACAGCGACGGCACCCGCACCTGGGTTCCCAACCAGTACGTGATCAATCACGGCTCGCTGGACACCGGCAACCTCGCCAACTACCACCCGTACAATGGCAACAGCAACGCCGACAAATACAACACCACGTCGGACATGACCTTCCGCGCCGGCACCAAGCTGAAAAACCTGTTCCTGCAGGACAAGTATCAGCTGACCGACAACATCAGCCTGCATGGCATGGCGGACGCGAGCGTGCGTGATTCCTCGTCGCAGCTGGCCGGCTACCCGCTCTCGACCGGCGGCACCATGACCGACCTGCTGCCCGATGGCCTGCAGCTCAGTGGCAACAACGCCTATAACCCGTTCCCCGGGCAAGACGTCGCCTTCTACAGGCGTACGGTGGAACTGCCGCGCGTCACCGAAAGCCACTCCAAGATCTACAACGTCAACCTGGGTGCGCAGGGATATTTCCAGTTTCTCGGCCATGACTGGAGCTGGGACGCCGACTACACGTACTCGCAGAACAAGATCCACATCGCCACGACGGGCAATCTCGACCTGAACAAGGCGCAGGCCGCGCTTGGCCCCACCACCACCATCGACGGCCAGCTGGCCTGCGCCAATCCGGCGGACCGCGCCGCGGGCTGCGTGCCGTGGAACATTGTCGCCGGCCCCGGCGCCACGCCGCAGGCGGTGTGGAACTACGTGAACTATCACGAGTCCGCACGCCAGGTGAGCTCCACCGATGACTACACCGCCAATGTCTCGGGCGGCCTGTTCGACATGCCGGGCAATGCCGGCACGGCCAGCCTGGCGATGGGCATCGAGCATCGCGGCGTCAAGGGCAGCTTCCGTCCGGATGCCTATGTCGCCGCAGGCAACACCACCGACCTCGCGGCCAACGCCACCTCCGGCAAGTACAACACCAACGAGGTCTACGCCGAGCTGGACGTACCCTTGCTGCGCGACATGACCGCCGCGCAGGAGCTTGGCGTCAACGTCGCCACGCGCTATTCGCACTACAGCAACTTCGGCAGCACGACCAACAGCAAATACAGCATTCGCTATCGCCCGATCGAAGACCTGCTGCTTCGCGGCACCTATGCCCAGGGTTTCCGTGCGCCCACCCTCGATGATCTCTACGCCGGCGCCGGTCAGAGTTTCGAAACGTTCCTGGATCCCTGCGATTCGGTCTATGGATCGGCAGCCACCAATGCCACCGTGCGGGCGCGCTGCGCAGAGTCCGGCGTGCCGGCGGGCTATCGTCAGTACGGAGTCAAGAACAACACCGGCTACCAGACGCCTGTGGCCTTTATCTCTGCTTCCAATCCGAACCTCAAGCCGGAAAACTCCACCACGCGCACGTTCGGCCTGGTCTACAGCCCGCACTATGTCGAAGGCCTCGACTTCTCCGTCGACTACTACGACATCCGGGTCAAGAATCTCATCACTGGTGTCGATGCCAGTGATGTGCTGAACCTTTGCTACGTGCAGAACGATCCGACGTATTGCGGTCAGTTCACCCGCACAGCCACGCCTGATCCCACCACCGGGCTGGTGTCGGGTTCGGTCAACTGGCTTTACGAGATGCCCGCGAACATGGGTTCGCTCAAGACGTCCGGCTACGACATCGGCATTCACTACAAACTGCCGGAAACCTCGTTCGGCCGCTTCAGGATCGCATCGGACAGTACCTATCTGACCCAGTACGAAAAGGTCAGCGGCCCAGGCGCCACGGCCAAGGATCTGGTCGGCTTCTTCGACAACGGCAGCGATCCGATCTACCGCTTGCGTTCCAACCTGCAGGTGGATTGGGACTACAAGCAGTTCGGTGCCTCGTGGACCGTTCGCTACTACTCGGGCCTGAAGGACATTTGCTACAACAACGAGCCCGGCGATGTCGTGGAATGCAGCTCCCCCAACTACACCAACCCGTGGTGGGGCACCTACGGCATGAGCCAGAAGGGTGGCGTGGCGTTCAACGATGCCCAGTTCCGCTATACGGCACCGTGGAAAGGCGTGTTCAGCGTCGGCGTGAACAACATCTTCAACCGCAAGGGTCCGTACTACTACAGCGTGCCCACGGCCGGCACGGGTAGCCCAGCATACAACCCCAACTTCGACATCGACCGCTTCTGGTACGTGTCGTACAACCAGAAGTTCTGACGTTCGCTACATCGACATGTGAGCCTCGACGGGGCGGGTCTTCGGACCCGCCCTTCTTTCATTCGGGCACGTTCAATCGGGCATGCCCCACAGCGCGCGATCCAGGTCGGCGTCCAGTCCAAAGGTCGACAGCGGCACGCGACCGTTCCGCACGTCCACACCCTCGGCCTTCAGGCGTCGGCTCTGTTCCCGGAAGCCACGGCTACCGGGCGGAAAGGCGATCTGGCCGTTGGACCGGATGACGCGAAACCAGGGCAGCTCCATGCCGTCGGGCACCTCGCCCAGCGCCCGCCCTACCAGCCGGGCACGCCCCGGCAGGCCCGCGCGCGCGGCGATGGCGCCGTAGCTGGCCACCCGGCCGCGCGGAATGGCCGCGATGGCGGCGAAGATGCGCTCGTGTGCTTCGTTCATGGGTTTGTCCATGATCTTCAACAGGCTCTTTACAGGGTGTCGTGGCACAGTAGCGAGGCCGGATTCGCCTGCCAAGGAGACCGCACCATGCACCATTTCGAAGCCGTGCGTTCCCACATCGGCAGCATGCACGCGCTGCGCCACAACGACCCCTACCTGATCAGTTTCGACCTGACCTTGCCGCACGACCGGCACCAGGGGATCTATCTCGCCGAACTGGAAGACGAGTCGGGGCGGCGCTACCTGCGCATTTCCACACCGGTCGGCCCGTTGGCGGGCGCCGATCCGCGCCGCTGCCTGCGTTTCAACTGGGAGCAGCGCAAGGGGTTTCTGGCCGTCGCCGACCTGGACGGCTCGCCGTATCTGCACCTGTGCGAAAACCGGCCCTACGAGCTGCTGGACGCCGCGGAGCTGAAGCGGCTGATCGAGGAACTGGGCGAGCTGGGCGACCAGCTGGAGCGCATCGTCGCCGCCGGCGGCGACGCGCTGTAGATCGATTGCCGCATGCAGGAGCGCAGTACTGCGCTCCTGCCGTCGCCTGCATCAGAACAGCGCGGACAAGCGCACCAGGCCATAGGCCAGCAGCGCGGTGATCGGCAGCGTAAGGATCCACGCCCACACCATGCGCTCCACCACCGACCAGCGGATGGCGTTCCAACGTTTGGCCGCGCCCACGCCCATGATGGATGCCGACACGTTGTGCGTGGTCGACACTGGGATGCCGAACGCCGAGGCGGTGAGGATCACCGCCGCCGAGCTGCCTTCCGCCGCGAAGCCATTGATGGGATGCAGCTTCACCATCTTGTGGCCCAGCGTCTTGATGATGCGCCAGCCGCCGCCGGCCGTGCCGCCCGCCATGGTCAGCGCGCAGACCACCGCCACCCATGAGGGCACGTTGAAGCCGCCATCGCTGGAACCGTGGATGCGCAGGAAACCCAGCCATTCTGGCAGGCCATCAAACTGGCCGGCTGCGGTGGCGCCAGCCAGGGCCAGCGCGATGATGCCCATGCTCTTCTGCGCATCGTTCATGCCGTGGGCCAGGCCCATGGCGCTGGCCGACACGATCTGCGCCTTGCCGAAAAACGCGTTCACGAACGGGGTGCGCCCGAAACGCCGCAGGAAGCCCGTGCGGCTCGAGAACCAGCTGAGCAGCGCGTACAGCGCCCCCATCAGCAGGAAGCCGATGACGAAGCCCATGAGTGGCGACACCACCATCGGCACGATGACCTTGGGCACCACGCCCTTGCCGTCCCACCAGTGCGCGCCACCCTGCGACCAGATCACCGCGGCGAAATTGTTGCCGGAGGCCGCGATGGCCGCGCCCACCAGCGCGCCGACCAGGGCGTGGCTGGAGCTGGACGGCAGGCCCCACCACCAGGTGATCAGGTTCCACACCGTGGCGGCCAGCAGCGCGCAGATCAGCAGTTGCGGTCCCGCATCGATCACATGGGTGTCGATCAGCCCGGCCGCGATGGTCTTGGCCACCGCCGTGCCCCAGAGGGCGCCAATCAGGTTGGTGATGGCCGCCAGCATCACCGCCTGGCCCGGCGTGAGCACCTTGGTGGCGACCACGGTGGCGATGGAGTTGGCGGTGTCGTGGAAGCCGTTGATATAGGTGAATGCCAGCGCGATCAGCACCACGGCAATGGCCAGGCCGATACTCATGCGCACACTCCGGCAACGGCCCGGAACGACGCCGGGCGGCACGAAAGAAGGGAGGTCATCGTGCCCGCCTCAGGAGTTCTTCAGGACAATCGAATAGACGATGTTGCCGACGTCGCGGCACTTGTCGATCGCTTTTTCGATCAGCTCGAACAGGTCCTTCGCCAGCATGGCGCGCATGGCGTCGTTGCCTTCGACGTACAGCGTGCGGTACGGCGAGAGCAGCATGCGGTCGCCCTCCGACTCCAGCGTCTGCAGGCGATCCTGCAGCTTCTTCACCGGGTCGATGCGCAGGCCGCGGCGCAGTTCGCCGATCATCTCCGACACCACCGTGGTGGCCCGCTCCAGCACCAGCGCGCGGGCGGCGAAATCCACGTCGCTCACGCGGCCGACCACGATCTCGTAGCGCTCGGCGAATTTCTCGATGGTCTTGGGAATCTTGTACAAGGCGGAGTTGAGCGCCTCGATGTCCTCGCGATCGAGCGCGGTGACGAAGGTGTTCACCAGCTCTTCGCTGATCTGCCCCGCCAGCGCCTTCTCCCGGGCACGCGCGGCGGCAAAGGCGGCCATCACGGGCGCGTGGTCCTTGCGGGTGACCAGCTCATGCAGAGCCTTCGCGCTTTCGTGGGCAGCCTCGGCGCTCTGTTCGAGCAGGCCGTAGAACTTGTCGCCTTTGCCGAAAATCGTTTGCAGTGAAAACATGCGGTTATTGCCTGGGATGCGGGGCGGAAAATGACCGATATGTTACAGGAGCGCCCTGCCGCGCTGCATCAAGGCCTTGGCCTGGTCCTTGGAACAGCTGCAAGGCCGTTGTCACGGACCTGGCCCGGCTTAGGCCTTACACTGCGTCTCATGTCCATTCGCGACCTCCCTGCCGGCCGGCTGCCCCGATGCTGACCGAAATCCTCACCGTCATCCTGCTGTCCTTGTGCAACGGCTTCTTCGCGCTGTCGGAGATGGCCCTGGTCACCTCGCGCAAGACGCGCCTGAAGCAGATGGCCCGCGATAGCCGCCGGGCCCGCATGGCCTTGCGCAACGCCGAGGCGCCCGAACGCTTCCTGTCCACCGTTCAGGTGGGCATGACCCTGGTCATCCTGGTGACCGGCGCCTTGGCGGGCGACGCGCTGGGCGACCACATCGCCTCCGCCATCCACGGCGGCCGGGCGGCTTGGATGGAGCCCTACGCCCGGGTGATCGGCCTGGTGCTCGGCTTCGTGCTGATCTCCTTCATCCAGATCGTGATCGGCGAACTGGTGCCCAAGCGGCTGGCCCTGTCGGCGCCCGAGCGCATTTCCGGCTACGTGTCCATGCCGATGATGGTTCTCTCGCGCATCACGGCACCGTTCGTGTGGCTGCTCAACGTCACCAGTGGATTGCTGCTGCGGGTATTGAACGTGAAGGGGCGCGGCAGCGACGTCGCGACGGAAGAGGAAATCCGCCTGCTCGTCGCCGAAAGCGCCGAGCACGGTGTGCTGGACCGCGACGAGCACAACATGGTCAACCGCGTGCTGCGGCTGGGCGACCGCAGCGTGGACAGCGTGATGACGCCGCGCACGCGCATCGTGTGGCTGGACGCCGCCGCGAGCTACCAGGAGAACGCGGACATCCTGCGCACCACGCCCTATTCGCGCTACCCCGTGTACCGCGGCGACGAAAGCGACATCCTCGGCGTGGTGGAAGTGAAGCGCCTGCTGCGCGGCTTCGCCCAGGGCAAGGCGGACATCTTCGGGCAGCTGTCCAAGCCGCTGTACGTGCCCGGCACGGCCCGCGCGCTCGACCTGCTGGAAGAGTTCCGCGACGCGGAAACGCAACTGGCGCTGGTGGTCGACGAGTACGGCGACATCGTGGGCCTGGTCACGCTCAACGACCTGCTCGCCGCCATCGTGGGCGCCACGCAGCTGGGCAGCCACGACAAGACGGAAAGCCCGCTGATCACGCCCCGCGAGGACGGCAGCTGGCTGGTGGACGGTTCGCTGTCCACCGATGACCTGCGCGAACTGCTGAAGGTCGACGCCCTGCCCGGCGAGAAGGAACACGAGTACCGCACCGCCGCCGGCATGGTGATGGCGGTGCTCGGCCATATTCCGCAGGCCGGCGAAACCTTCGACTGGCGCGGCTTCCGCGTGGAAGTAGTGGACCTGGACGGCGCACGCATCGACAAGCTGCTGATCACTCAGCTGCCGAAGATCGATGTGGAAGAAGACGGGTTTTAAGAGCAGAAGTGAGTGAAGAGGAGTGAGAAACGAGAGCAGCCCCCACGAGCACTCGCTCTCTCTCACTACTCACTTCTCTTTACTCACTCCTCGCCTTTCAGCTTGCGGTTGGCGATCTGCGCCATGCGCTGCGCATCCGCAAAAATGCCATGCATCACCCGCAGTTCGCGCTCGTCCGGCTGCGCCCGCTGGAACAGCTTGCGCAGGCGCAACATGATGGTGGTGGGCGCGCGGCCCTTGTGGAAGTCTATGTCGTCGAGCATCTGCGCAAGGTGTTCGAAGAAGCGCTCCATCTGCGCGGCATCGGCCGGCGGCTCAGCATCGGCGCGCACCGGCGCGGCGACCTCGCCCAGCGATGCCACGCGTAGCTCATAGGCCATCACTTGCACGGCCTGCGAGAGGTTGAGCGAGCTGAAATCGTCCACGCTGGGGATGCGCACCATGGCGTGGCAGCGGGCCAGTTCCTCGTTTTCCAGACCGGTACGCTCGTTGCCGAACACCAGCGCCACCTGTTCCCCGCGCGCCGCGGCGGCCAGCGCCCGGGCGGCGGCCTCGCGCGGGGTGATTTCTTCCAGGTCCACGCCGCGGCGCCGCGCCGAGAGCCCCAGCGCCAGGCTGGTGCCCGCCAGCGCGTCGACTAGGCCGTCACTGACCGTGGCGTTCTCGAGCACGTCATCCGCGCCGGCGGCGAGGGCCGAGGCTTCCCGGTCGGGGAATCGATGCGGCGCCACCAGGGCCATCCGGTCGAAGCCCATGGTGCGGATGGCACGCGCCGCGCTGCCGATGTTGCCGGGGTGCGAGGTGCGCACCAGCACGTAACGGATGCGGGCGGCGAGGTCGGATTCAGCGCTCATGGGGCGGGGGAAACTCGTGCAAACGGGCGCAAAGCTTGGAAATGTCCGGCCGTCCTGTCAAACCCGGGCCCGCCCGGCGTCTCCCGGCCGCCTGACCCGGCCCGCCGTCTCTGCTAGACTTCGCGGCCGCAACCCCGTTCTTTTGAAAGCCGAAGCCATGCCAAGACCCGCCGTCAATGTCGCGGTGCGCGCCGCGCGCTCCGCAGGAAACATCATCCTGCGCTACATGAATCGCATCGACGGACTCAACGTCGTCGAAAAGCAACGCATGGACTTCGCTTCGGAAGTCGATCGCCTGGCCGAGGCCGAGATCGTCAAGGAACTCAAGCGCGCCTACCCGACGCACGGCTTCCTCGCCGAGGAAAGCGGCGCCATCGGCAAGGGTCCGCTGACCTGGGTAATCGATCCGCTCGACGGCACGCACAACTACCTGCGCGGCATCCCGCACTTCTCCGTCTCCATCGCCCTGCTCGACAAGGGCGAACCGGTGTATGCGGTGGTGTTCGATCCGCTGCGCGATGAGCTGTTCACCGCCAGCAAGGGCGACGGCGCCTACCTCAACGACCGCCGCATCCGCGTCGGCAAGCGCGAGAACCTCGGCGGGGCGATGATCGCCACCGGCTTCCCCTACCGCCAGCGCTCGCACCTGGATGCCCAGCTGGACATGACGCGCGCCCTGCTCGGCCAGGCCGAGGACATCCGCCGCTCCGGTTCCGCCGCGCTCGACCTGGCCTACGTGGCCGCCGGCCGCTACGACGGCTTCTTCGAGATCGGCCTGAAGCCGTGGGACATGGCCGCCGGCGTGCTGCTGGTGCGCGAAGCGGGCGGCCGCTACTGCGACTTCGCCGGCCGCGACGGCATCCCGGAAAGCGGCAACATCATCGCCGGCAACCTCAACGTGTCCCAGGCCATGGTCGACGCGATCAGCGCAAACGCCACGCCGCGGTTGCTGATGGCCTGACGCCAGTCCGTTGCCCAACAAGAAAAAGGCGCCCTTGCGGCGCCTTTTTCGTTGCGGTGGGAACGCCTCAGGCACCCGGATCCGTATCGCGCAGGAACTCACGCAAAAACGGCACCGTGATACGCCGCTTGGCCGCCAGCGACGCCTGGTCCAGGCGATCGAGCAGGTCGAGCAAGGCGCCCAGGTCGCGCTTGTAGCGGGTGAACAGCCAGTCCAGCACGGTGTCGTCCAGCTCGATGCCGCGCGTGGTCGCCTCCTGCCGCAGCACCGCGCGGCGTTCGGCATCGTCCAGCGGCTTGAGCAAGCCCTGCTGGCAGGCGCCCAGGCGCGAACGCAGGTCGGGAAGGCCCAGCCCCAGCTGGGACGGCAGGGCCTCGGCGGCGAACAGCAGCGCGGCGCCCTCGGCCTTGGCCCGGTTGTAGACGTCGAACAGCGCGTGCTCGGCTTCGCGGTTGCCGGCGATGGCGCCCAGGTCGTCCAGCGCCAGGAATTCGCTGCCGGCCACGCCGCGGATGGCGGCGGCCTTGTCGGCCATGCTGGCCAAGGGCAGGTATTGCACCGTCCGCCCGCCCTGCACAGCCGCCTGGCAGGCCGCCACCAGCAGATGGCTCTTGCCGCTGCCGGCCGGACCGGCCAAGTACAGCCACGGCGTGCCCGGCTCGTAGGCAACCTGCTCCACGGCCGTCAACGTCGCCACGTTGCTACCGGGGTGGAAATGTTCGAAGCGCTGGCGACGGGGCCAGCGCAGCACGAGCGGCAACTGCGGAATCATCGAGGGGGTACTGCGTCCTTCTTGCTGCCTTCTTGATCGACCGTGGTGCGGGTTTTCACTTCCCCGTCCGCGGTCTCGACCACCACATCCACTTCCGTGAGCAAGGGATCGCCCTCGCCCTCCTCCCGGTACAGATCGCTCTGCCGGTAACGCTCCGCCAGGTAGCGCAGCAGCACCAGGATCACCGAGGCTGCCGGCAGCGCCAGCAGCACGCCGAGGAAGCCGAACAGGTAACCGCCCGCCAGCACGGCAAAAATCACCGCCACCGGATGCAGGCCGATCTTGTCGCCCACCAGCTGGGGCACCAGCACGTAGCCTTCCAGCAGCTGCCCAACGGTGAAAATGCCCACTACGACCAGCACGTGGGTCCAGTCGCCGTACTGCACCATCGCGGCGATCAGCGCGGAACCAAAGCCCACGATAAAGCCCAGGTACGGCACGAAGCTGAGCAAGCCGGCGATCATACCGATCAGCGGGCCTACCGACAGCCCCATCAGCGTCAGGGCCCCGCCGTAGAAGATGCCCAAGGCCAGCATCACCAGCAGCTGGCCCCGCACGAAGGCGCCCAGCACGCTGTCCGACTCGCGGGCCAGGTGGGCGATGGTGGGCTCGATGGAGCGCGGCAGCATGCTGTCGATCCAGGCCACCAGGCGGTCCCAGTCGCGCAGCAGGTAGAACGCCACCACCGGGATCAGCACCACGTTGGTCAGCCACATCACCACGCCGACGCTGGAGCGGGAGATCTTGCCCAGCAACACGCTCGCGGCGTTGCCGATCGAACCCAGGTGATCCTTGATCTGCTGCACCAGCCGGTCGGTGTCGAACGCATTGGGGTCCAGGTGCAGCTTGGCCTGCAGCCAGGGCAGCGCGGTGTTCCGGGTCCAGTCGACGTAGTGCGGGATGTTCACCACCAGGTTTTCGATCTGGCGCGAAATCAGCGGGATCAGCAGCAGCAACGCGCCCACCGTGAGCAGCAGCAGCACGATGAACACGATGCTCACCGCCAGCGTGCGCCCCATGCCCAGGCGCTGCAGGCGATCGGCCAGCGGATCGCCCAGGTAGGCCAGCATGGCGGCAACGGCAAACGGCATCAGCACCGGCGCCAGCAGCCAGAACACGTACAGGATGACCGCGGCGATCGCGAGCATCTGCCAACGGCGGGAGCTGTCAGGCGTCATCGACATGGCTCATCCCTTGAGGTCGGAAAACAGGGCGCGCACCGAACGGCCGCGCACACGGGTGGCGCAGCGTTCGCCGCGCCGTGGTCAGTGGACCCAGCGCAGGCTGGCATCGGCATCGGCGTGCGCTTCGCCGCGCAGCAGGCGGCCGCCCGCCGCGAGGCTGTTGGCCAGCGCATCCATCGGCAGGCCGGCCTTCACCGCGAACAGCATGCCGTCGCCCTGCGCGCTCAGCGTGGTCACCTGGCGCACGTTCGGATCATCGCGAAGCGCGGCCACGAGGTTGGCGTAATCCATGGCCGAATTGACCTGGGACACCCACAGCTTGCCGTCGACCGTGGCCGAGCCGATCACGTTCAGCTGCTTGCCCAGGCGGTCGGCCAGCCCGTTGCCGGCGTCGGTAAGCACGGCCGAGGCGTTGGCGCCCTGGGTGCTCCACTTCTGCTGGGGACCGCCCGACACCAGCGCCCAGTCGGCGGCGTTGCCGTGCAGTTGGCCCAGCAGGATCAGGCCGGTCTTGTACTGGCGCGCCAGCGCGGCCACCTGGTCGGGCTCCGCGCTGGTCAGGTTCGGCGTATCGCCGGTCTTGGCCGGGTCGGCCAGTACGGCGCTGTAGCCCTTGGCGGCCAGGGTCTGCGTGAGGGCGGCCAGCGCCTCGCGGGTCAGCACGCTGCCGTCCTCGTCACGCACCACCAGCAACACCGGCGGATGCGAGCCGCCGCCGGACACGCCCATCTGGGCCACCGCCCGCTGCACGGCGGCCTGGTCGAAGGTGACCTGCAAGGCCATGCCTGTGGTGGCCCGCTGGTACTGGTACTGCTGCACGATGCCTGCGGCGCCCTTGAGCACATCGGCATAGCCGGGCTTGGTGCTCAGGTCCTGCCCGCCCGAGGTGCGGGCCAGCACCTGGGCCAGGGCGTCGCCGAAGGCGGCATTGCGGGCCGTGTCGCTGGTGTCGGCCACGGAAACCACCACGGTATACGGCGACACCTGCCCCTGCGCGTGCACGGACAGCAGCGGGGCCAGGCCCAGCAGGAAACAGACAAGCAGAAGGCGGGACAGGCGCATGGGGAGCGATATCCGGTGGGGGACGCGGAAAGTCTGCCCAATCCGGCCCGTAGCGTCCATCGAAGATGTCCCGATTTACCGCCGGCACTCAGGAAAGTAGAACCCTACGCTGCTACAATTCGACGTTTCCCATCGCCGGGTTGCCCCCATGTCCGACGCCCTCACCTACCGCGCCGCTGGCGTCGATATCGACGCAGGCAACGCCGTTGTCGAACGCATCAAGCCGCTGGTCAAGCGCACGTCCCGTCCTGAAGTGATGGGCGGCCTGGGCGGTTTCGGCGGCCTGTTCGACCTGTCCGGCAAGTACAAGGAGCCGGTGCTGGTCTCCGGCACCGACGGCGTGGGCACCAAGCTCAAGCTGGCGCAGCAACTGGGCCGCCACGACACCATCGGCATCGACCTGGTGGGCATGTGCGTCAACGACGTACTGGTGCAGGGCGCCGAGCCGCTGTTCTTCCTCGACTACTTCGCCACCGGCAAGCTGGACGTGGACACCACCGTGGCCGTGGTCGGCGGCATCGCCAAGGGCTGCGAGCTGGCCGGCTGCGCGCTGATCGGCGGCGAGACGGCCGAAATGCCCGACATGTATCCGCCGGGCGAATACGACCTGGGCGGCTTCACCGTGGGCGCCGTCGAGAAATCGCAGCTGCTGTCCGGCGAGAAGATCGTCGCCGGCGACGTGATCCTGGGCGTGGCTTCGTCCGGTCCGCATTCCAACGGCTACTCGCTGATCCGCAAGATCCTCGAACGCGCCGGCAATCCGCTGGACCTCGAGGTCGGCGGCGTGAAGCTGGCCGATGCGCTGATGGCGCCCACCACCATCTACGTGAAGCCCATGCTGGAGTTGATGAAAAGCCAGCCCGTCCACGGCATGGCCAACATCACCGGCGGCGGCCTGAAGGAAAACATCATCCGCGTGGTGCCGGAAAACCTCGGCATCCACATCGACGCGTCCGCCATCGTGCTGCCGCCGGTGTTCGAGTGGCTGATGCGCGAAGGCAATGTGGCGCGCGAGGAAATGTGGCGCACGTTCAACTGCGGCGTGGGCTTCACCGTGATCCTGCCGCGTGACGCCGTCAGCGCCGCCAGCGAGCTGCTGGCGCAGCATGGCCTGAAGAGTTCGGTGATCGGCGAGATCGTGCCCGCCCAGGGCGACGAGCGCGTCCACATCGGCTAAGCCCGTGAGTGCCCCGCGTCTTCGCGTTGCCGTGCTCGCATCCGGGCGCGGCAGCAACCTGCAATCCCTGATCGCCGCCCGCGACGCCGGACAGCTGCCGGTGGATTTCGTCGCCGTGGGCAGCGACAAGGCCGACGCGGGTGCGCTGCAGCTGGCGAAGGATGCCGGCATTCCCACTTTCACGCTGGACCCGAAGGGTTTTGCCAAGCGACGCGATTTCGACATCGAACTGTTCCGCCAGCTCGATGCCAGTGGCGCGCAGGTGCTCGTGCTGGCCGGTTTCATGCGCATCATCGACGGCCAGGCGCTGGCGCCGTGGGTCGGACGGATGATCAACATCCACCCCTCCCTGCTGCCGAAATACCGCGGCCTGCATACCCACCGCCGCGCGCTCGAAGCCGGCGACGTGGAACACGGCGCGAGCGTGCATTACGTCACCGCCGAACTCGACGGCGGCCCGGTGATCGCACAGGCACGCATCGCGGTCGAGCCCGGCGACGACGAAGCCCGGCTCGCCCAGCGCCTGCTCGCCTTTGAACATCAATTGCTGCCCGCCGTGCTGAAACTCATGGCCGAGCAGCGGCTGGACCTGATCGCGCCCGACCGCGTGGCGCTCGACGGCAAGCTGATCGCCGCGCCGCTGCAACTGCGCAACGGCGAACTGGTTGACTGAGGCCGCGCAGGCTCTCTACAAGTCGTTCAGGATGAACGCGTAGACTGCGGTCCTCATGACCGCACCCAACTCCCTCCGCATGTTCGCCGCCGGCCTTGCGCTGGCCTTCTCCGCCACGGCCGCGTTCGCCGCCACCGCGCCGGCACCGACTCCGTTCACGGCGACCTACCAGGTATCGCAAGGTGGCCAGGTGATCGGCGAAGCCGTGATCACGCTCAAATCCGCCAACGGCAACCAGTGGATCTACCGCAACCAGACCAAGGGCACCGCCGGCATCGCCGCCGCCCTGGGCGCCAATTCCACCGAGACCACCACGTTCCGCTGGAACAACAACGCCCCGGAAACCGTCAGCTACGACTACAACATGGACGCCGGCTTCAAGAAGAAGCAGCGCCATACCGAGGTGAACTGGACCAGCGGCCAGGTGACGGTGGATGAGGGCAAGGGACCGATGACGTATCCCAGCGCGCCCGGCATCGTCGATCGCAACACCACGCCCTACGCCATCGGCCTGGCGCTGCGCACGGGCAAACAGGACGTGTCGCTGCCCGTCGCCGTGAAGCGCAACGTGGAAACGCAGGAGTTCAAGGTGGCAGGCAAGGACGCCGTGAAAGTGCCCGCCGGCAGTTTCCAGGCCGAACGCGTGGTCCGCAGCGGCGACGAGAACGCCTTCAGCGCGTGGTACGCACCGCAGAAATACCCGGTGCCGGTGAAGCTGACGCAGAGCGACGGCGGCAATCTGGAGTTGCAGCTGGTGGACTACAAGAGCGAGAAGTGAGAATACAGAAGTGAGTAGTGAGAGAAGAGCATCGGAATAGCCGGCTCTCTCTCACTACTCACTTCTCGTTTCTCACTCCTGCCTTTACGACGGCAAGCGGCGAATCTTCGCGCCCAGCACGCCCAGCTTTTCTTCGATGTTCTCGTAGCCGCGATCGATGTGGTACACGCGATCGACGGTGGTATCGCCCTCGGCCACCAGGCCGGCGAGCACGAGGCACGCGGAGGCGCGCAGGTCGGTGGCCATGATCGGCGCGCCGCTCATCTTCTCCACGCCCTTGATGATGGCGGTGTTGCCTTCCAGGCGGATGTCCGCGCCCAGGCGCTGCAGTTCCAGCGCATGCATGAAGCGGTTCTCGAACACCGTCTCGGTGATCACGCCCACGCCTTCGGCCACGCAGTTGAGCGCGGTGAACTGCGCCTGCATGTCGGTCGGGAAGGCCGGGTACGGCGCGGTGGTGATGTTCACCGCCTTGGGGCGGCGGCCGCGCATGTCCAGCTCGATCCAGTCCGGGCCGGTGGAGATGTGCGCGCCGGCGTCTTCCAGCTTGGCCAGCACCGCGTCCAGCGTGTCGGCGCGCGCGTTGCGGGCGCGCACCTTGCCGCCGGTCATGGCGGCGCCGACGAGGAAGGTGCCGGTTTCGATGCGGTCCGGCAGCACTTCGTACTCGGCGCCATGCAGGCGCTCCACGCCGTGGATGGTGAGCGTGGAGGTGCCGGCGCCTTCGATCTGTGCACCCATGGCGATCAGGCAGTGCGCCAGGTCGACCACTTCCGGTTCCTGCGCCGCGTTCTCGATGACGGTGGTGCCCTGCGCGAGCGCGGCGGCCATCATGATGTTCTCGGTGCCGGTCACGGTGACCATGTCCATGGCGATGCGCGCGCCCTTCAAGCGCTTGGCCTTGGCGCGGATGTAGCCGTTCTCCACCGTCACCTCGGCGCCCAGCGCCTGCAGGCCGCGGATGTGCTGGTCGACCGGGCGCGAGCCGATGGCGCAGCCGCCGGGCAGCGACACTTCCGCCTCGCCGAAGCGCGCCACCAGCGGGCCGAGCACGAGGATGGACGCGCGCATGGTGCGCACCAGGTCGTACGGGGCGAAATACTTGTCGGTGGAGCGCGGGTCGACGTGCATCTTCATGCGGTCGTCCAGCACCAGCTGCGTGCCCATCTGGCCCAGCAGCTCGATGAAGGTGGTCACGTCGTGCAGGTGGGGCACGTTGCTGATCGCCACCGGCTCGTCGGCCAGCAGGCAGGAAGCAAGGATGGGCAGCACGGCGTTCTTGGCGCCGGAAATGCCCACCTCGCCGTGAAGCGGCTCGCCGCCACTGATCAGGATCTTGGCCATCGGAAGTCCTTACAAATCGATTGCACGGAGCGCTGCGTGGCCTCAATGGCGCGCAGCGACCTCCGCAGGAGTCAGCGTCTTCAGGGCCAGCGCGTGGATCGCGCCGCCCATGAGATCCCCCAGGGTGGCGTACACCAGGCGGTGACGGGCCAGCGGCAGCTTGCCCGCGAACTGTTCCGCCACCACTTCGGCCTCGAAATGCACGCCGTCGTCGCCGCTGACAGTCGCCTGCGCACCGGGCAGGCCTTGTTCGATCATTGCCTGGATGGTGGCAGCGTCCATGGGTTTTCCACTTGCAGGTAGGGGTCAGTGCCATCGATTCGGGGTGGAACCGAATCCAATGTCACCGACTATGACGTTAAAATGCGAATATGCCATGTTAATGGAAAACCTCTGTCGCAGAAACGACACGTGATGGCGGCGCCCGCTCCCCATGGGGCCGAAATTTCTCATAACATAATGATTCAGCGGATTTTTCGTCCTGCAGACACCTTGTTCAGGGTGATGACGGAAATCCGGCCGACCCCCGAGGACGCATGAACGCCCACGTCGCCACCGCCAAACAGCACGCGATCAACGCCGATGCCATCGTGCAGAGCGCCCGCACCGTGATCGCCACCGAGGCCGCGGCCATCCGGGCGCTGGAGCCGCGCATCGGCCCCGAATTCGTGGAAGCCTGCCGCCTGATCATGGGTTGCGCCGGACGCGTGGTCGTCACCGGCATGGGCAAGTCGGGCCATGTGGCCCGCAAGATCGCCGCCACGCTGGCCTCGACCGGCACGCCGGCGTTCTTCGTCCACCCGGGTGAAGCCAGCCACGGCGACCTTGGCATGATCCTGCCGCAGGACGTGGTGCTGGCCCTGTCCAACTCGGGCGAAACCGACGAGGTTCTTTTCATCCTGCCGGTGATCAAGCGCCAGGGCATTCCCCTGATCGCCATCACAGGCAATGCCAACTCCTCGCTCGCCGAGCAGGCCAACGTCCATCTGGACGCCAGCATCGCCGCCGAAGCCTGCCCGCTGGGCCTGGCCCCGACCGCCAGCACCACGGCTGCGCTGGTGATGGGCGACGCGCTCGCCATCGCCCTGCTGGAAGCCCGCGGCTTCACCTCGGAAGACTTCGCCCGCTCGCACCCGGCCGGCAGCCTGGGCCGCCGCCTGCTGCTGCACATCAGCGACGTGATGCACACCGGCGACGGCATTCCGGCCGTGCCGCCCAATGCCTCGCTCACCCAGGCGCTGGTGGAGATGACCCGCAAGCATCTGGGCATGACCGCGGTGGTGGACGCCGACCGCCGCCTGCTGGGCGTCTTCACCGACGGCGACCTGCGCCGCGCGCTGGACGATGACGATGTCGACCTGCGCGGCGCCACCGTGGCCGAGCTGATGACGCGCGGCCCCAAGACCATCGGCGCCGACAAGCTGGCCATCGAGGCCGCGCAACTGATGGAAAAGCACCAGATCCACGCGCTGCTGGTGGTGAACGAAAAGCAGCAGGTGGTGGGCGCCCTCAACATTCACGATCTGCTCCGCGCCCGTGTGGTCTGATCGAAAGGTTCGGCTGCTCTCCTTGACCGCCAACGCGTCCACCGTCCGGGCCGCCCGGCGTTTGACGGTAGCGCCCTTCCCTCGCCCCCTTGCCGATCCCGCCCATGTATCTGGCTGATATTCCCGCAGACGTCCTTGCCCGTGCCGCCAAGATCCGCCTCGTCGTGTTCGACGTGGACGGCACCTTGACCGACGGCCGCCTGTGGTACGCCGAAGACGGCCACGAGACCAAGGTTTTCCACGTGCACGACGGCCTGGGCCTGAAGCGGCTGATGGCCAACGGCGTGCAGGTGGCGATCATCTCCGCGCGCATCAGCCACCCGGTGGCGCTGCGCGCCGAGGAGCTGGACATCGCCCACGTCTACCAAGGCCAGGCCGACAAGCACGCCTGCCTGCAGCAATTGCTGGAAGCGCTGGACCTGCGCCCCGACGAGGTGGCCTTCGTCGGCGACGATCTGCCCGACCTGCCGCCAATGCGCGTCGTCGGGCTGGCCGTGGCCGTCGCGAACGCCCACCCGTGGGTGGCCGAGCAGTCGCACTGGCGCACGCGCCTGGGCGGCGGCCTAGGCGCGGCCCGCGAGGTCTGCGACATGATCCTGCATGCCCAGGGCAAGGCAGGCGCCGAGCGGGAGCGCTGGCAGTGAGCCTGCGTACCTACCTGCGCGACCGCAGCCTGCCGGTGGCCACCGTGGTGATGGCCGTTGCTACGGGCCTTGCCTACCTGCTGCAGCAGTGGATCGCGCCCGCGCCCAAGGTCAGCGAATTCGTGGGGCCGCCGCGCTCGGGCTATACGCTCACCAACTTCAAGCTGTGGTCGTACGACGTCGACGGCCTGCCCAGCTTCCAGATGGTGGCCCCGCACCTGGAGCGCCGCGAGAACGACGACTCGCTCTACATCAACACCCCCGATTTCACCCTGCCCTCCAACGAGCCCGGCGTGCCGCCGTGGCTGGGCAACTCGCTCTACGCCTGGGTCGACAAGAGCGGCACGCTGCTGAAGCTGCAGGGCCCGGTCTACATGCACCGGGCCGCCTTCGCGACCACCGACGCGGCGGAAATGCACACCACCGACGCGACCGTCTGGCCCAAGGAAAACCGCATGGTCACGGACGCCCCAGCGCATATGAAGCAAGGCGCACGTACACTTAACGGGGTCGGCATGCGTGCCAACCTCAACACCAATCATCTGGAGCTGTTCGATGAAGTCACCGGCTCGTTTCCGCCGCGACCCAAGAAGTCTCAAGCTGCACCTCGCCCTGCTGGGCCTGGGACTGCTCATCCTGCAGCCGGCGCTGGCTAAGCAGGACGACCGCAACCAGCCGATGAACTTCTCGTCCAAGTCCATGGACGGGTTCAACGCGCCCAACACGGTCACCACGCTGACCGGCAGCGTCGTGGCCACGCAGGGCACGATGAAGATGACCGGCGACGTCGCCAAGCTGTATCTCGACGCGGACACGCAAGTGTCGCGCGCCGTGGTCAACGGCAAGCCCGCGCACATCGAACAGCTGGACGATAACAACAACCTGATGCAGGGCGACGCGGCCCAGCTCGACTACGACAACATCAACGGCATCGCCGTGCTCACCGGCAATGCCGTGGTGCGCCAGCAGGGCCGCGGCGAATTCCACGGCGACAAGCTCACCTACAACACGCAGACCTCGCTGATCACCGGCGAAGCCGGTGGCGATGGCCTGGTGCACGGCACGATCCTGCCCAAGCAGAAGCCGGCAACGCCGACGTCCACGCCGCCCAAGCCGGCGACGCCGCCGCAGCAGCCGCCCAAGCCGGCCGAGGGCCACTGATCGATGCTTTCCGCTGAAGGTCTGCAAAAAAGCTTCAAGGCACGCCAGGTCGTGCGCGACTTCGCCTTCTCCATCCGCGAGGGCGAAGTGGTGGGCCTGCTCGGCCCCAACGGCGCGGGCAAGACCACCTGCTTCTACATGGTGGTGGGCCTGATCGAAGCCGACGCCGGCGTGATCAAGCTCGACAAGCAGGACATCACCGGCCTGCCCATGCACCAGCGCGCCAAGCTCGGCATCGGCTACCTGCCGCAGGAAGCCTCGGTGTTCCGCCGCCTCACGGTCGCCGACAACATCATGGCCGTGCTCGAGCTGCGCGAAGGCTGGGACGACAAGCGTCGCGCCAACGAGCTGGAAAGCCTGCTGGACGAACTGAAGATTTCGCACATCGCCGACCAGAAGGGCATCAGCCTTTCCGGTGGCGAACGCCGCCGCGTGGAAATCGCGCGCGCACTGGCCGCGCATCCGCGCTACATGCTGCTGGACGAGCCGTTCGCGGGCGTGGACCCGATCTCGGTGGGCGAAATCCAGCGCATCGTGCGTCACCTCAAGGAGCGCGGCATCGGCGTGCTCATCACCGACCACAATGTGCGCGAAACGCTGGGCATCTGCGACCGCGCGTACATCCTCAACGACGGCGAAGTGCTCTCGCGCGGCACGCCCGCGCACATCCTCGCCGACGAGAAGGTCCGCGAGGTCTACCTCGGCCGCGAGTTCCGCCTGTAAACGCCCCGGAACAACTCCGCTCCCCGGCACTACCTCAGGGATAAACCTGAGGTAGTAAGCGATTCCGCCTTCGACCTATGGCCGACCCCGGGGTCAGGAGTTAGGATGACCTTCACGTTCATTCCCATCGCCAGGCATGAAACCCGGACTGCAGTTTCGCCTCAATCAGCAGCTCACGCTGACGCCCCAGTTGCAGCAGGCCATCCGCCTCCTGCAACTGTCGCAGCTTGAGCTGGAGGCTGAGCTGCGTCAGATCGCCGAAAGCAATCCCTTGCTGGAGTTCTCGGACGACAACCCGGACGAACTCGACGGCGAGGAACGCGAAGCGCTGGAGCCGATCCCGACGAGTTCGGCCAGTTCGTCCAGCAGCGATACCGTCGACGATGCCGAAGCCCCCGAATGGGGCGACGCCGATGTCGACGGCAGCAGCGACGACCCCATCGATTTTTCCGCGGGAAGCGGCGCCTCGCGCAACAGCAATGGCGACGAGGACGGTTTCGAGCCGCAGAGCGCCGCCGCGGAAACGCTGCAGGAACACCTGCTCTGGCAGCTCAACCTCACGCACATGAGCGTGCGCGACCGCACCATCGCCGCGGTGCTGATCGATGCGCTCAATCCGGACGGCTATCTCACCGAAAGCATGGAGTCGCTCATCGCGGCCCTGCCCGCCGACCTCAAGGCCTTGCCGGCGGAAGTGGAATACGTGCGGCACATGCTGCAGCGTTTCGACCCCACTGGCGTGGCCAGCGTCGACCTGCGCGACTGCCTCACCGTGCAGCTGCAACAGTTCGCCCCCGATACGCCGCAACGCGATCTCGCGCTGCGCATCGTAGATACCGAACTGGAGCTGCTCGCGCGCAACGACATCGCGCGCCTGGCCCGCAAGCTGAGCGCAAACGAGGACGACACCGCCGCCGCCGCGGTGCTGATCCGCAGCCTCGATCCGCGCCCCGGCGCGGCGCTCGACGTGACGCCGGTCGAGTACGTCGCCCCGGATGTCTACGCGCGCAAGGATGGCGGCCGCTGGCGCGTCAGTCTCAACCCGGACTGCCAGCCGCGCCTGGGCCTGAACCAGCATTACTGCGGGCTGATCGCACAGGCACGCGGCACCGATGCCAGCTGGATGCGCGGGCAACTGCAGGAAGCGCGCTGGCTCATCAAGAGCCTGGAATCGCGCGCCGAAACCCTGCTCAAGGTGGCCGAGGCCATCGTGCGCCGGCAGAGCGCCTTCCTCGACTACGGCCCCGAAGCCATGCACCCGCTGGTGCTGCGCGAGGTGGCCGAGGAAGTGGGCATGCACGAATCGACGATTTCACGTGTAACCACCCGCAAGTACATCCATACGCCGCGGGGCACGTTCGAGCTCAAGCATTTCTTCTCCAGCGGCGTGTCCACCGAAGACGGTGGCAGCGCCTCGGCCACCGCCATCCAGGCCATGCTGCGCAAGCTGGTCGATGCCGAGGACCCGCGCAAGCCGCTGTCCGACCAGGCCATCGCGGAGGAACTGCACCGCAAGGGCATTCAGGTTGCCCGACGCACCGTCGCCAAATACCGCGAAGCCATGCGCATTCCCAGCTCCAGCGAGCGCCAGCGCGCTGGCTGAACGAGCCTGCCCTTCACTGTGGCAAAGCGTCCCGGGAACTTGGCGGCGAAAAAGGCGTCCCCATACTCAAGGTGAGACGGCCATGAAGGGCCGCTGCCATGCAGCCCCGTGAAGGTCTTTCTAACGCGAGGAAAATCTCATAGGCGCATAGTGACTCTCCGACTTGGCGAGGAGGCCGGAAAACCCATCCGCAAAACTACTGCTTTCAAAGGTGTGTCGGCCACGACATAAGCGACCGGCGCATCGACCCCAGCCGCGTCAGCGGCAAGTACTGAAGGAGGCGCAACATGCAAGTTCAGCTCAGCGGTCAGCAGATTGAAGTCACCCCGGCGCTGCGGGACCACGTGAACAGCCGGCTCGACCGCCTCACCCGCCTCGACGAACGCATTCTCAGCCTGAGCATCGTTCTTTCCGTGAACAAACTGCAGCAGCGCGCCGAAGGCACGCTCGCCGTCACGGGCAGCACCCTGCACGCCGAAGCGCTTGAGAACGACATGTACGTCTCCATCGATGTGCTGTTCGACAAGCTGGTGACCCAGCTGCGCAAGCACCGCGAGAAGATCTGCGACAAACACCAGCGCGCCGCCCGCGAGGAGCGCCTGTACGGCTGATCGCCCCGGCCCGCCCGCGCTGCCGGGCGGGCCTTCCCACGCTCGAGATACCTCGGTCCAAGGCACCCTTCGGTGCGAACTGGCACAATGTGCCCCGTGGCCGCCCTATTCCTGGTGGCTGAAAGGACTAGGTTTGGACCGGCTCACCGCCCGACAACTGTATGACAGCGTTCACGAGCGCATGGCCTTGCGCTGGGTTTCCGGCATGCGCGGCGAGTCGCGGGTGCTGGAGCAGGCGGCGACCACCACGCGCCGGCCCTCGCTGATCGGCTATCTCAACGTCATCTATCCGAACAAGATCCAGATCATCGGCACCGAGGAACTGAACTTCCTCGACAGCCTGGATTCGCGCCAGCGCTGGGAGGCGATCAACAAGATCGCCGCCTACCAGCCGGTGGCGATGATCGTGACCAAGGACCAGCCCATCCCCACCGACCTGCGCGAGGTGGCGGAAGAAACCAATACGCCGCTGTGGATAAGCTCCAAGCGTGGCCACGAGCTGCTGACCTGGATGCAGTACCACCTGGCGCGCATGCTGGCGCCGAAGATCACGCTGCACGGTGTGTTCCTGGAGGTGTTCTCCATCGGCGTGCTGATCACCGGCGAATCCGGTTCGGGCAAGAGCGAACTGGCGCTGGAACTGATCAGCCGCGGCCATCGGCTGGTGGCGGACGACGCCACCGAATTCACCCTGATCGCGCCGGACGTGATCGACGGCACCTGCCCCGAGCTGCTGCAGGACCTGCTGGAAGTGCGCGGCCTAGGCGTGCTGAACGTGCGCGAGATGTTCGGTCACACCGCGGTCAAGCCATCCAAATACCTTCGCCTGGTCGTGCACCTGAAACCGCTGCGCGAGGGGGAAGACACCGATGGACTCACGCGCCTTACCGGCGACATTGGCCACCGCGAGATTTTCGAGGTGCCGGTGCCGATGATCACCATTCCCGTGGCGCCGGGCCGAAACCTCGCCGTGCTGGTCGAGGCCGCGGTGCGCAACCACGTGCTCAAGAGCAAGGGCATCGATCCGGCCCAGACCTTCATCGACCGCCAGGCGCACCAGATGCGTCGACTGCCTCCCTGGTGACCCATGAGCGAAACGACGATCCGGCATCCTGACGCCATCCACCTGATCGTGCTCACCGGCATGTCCGGTGGCGGCAAGACCGTGGCGCTGCGCGCGCTGGAAGATCTGGACTTCTACTGCGTCGACAACCTGCCCACCGCCCTGCTGCCGCAGCTGGTGGCGGCGGTGAGCCGCAACGTGGAAGGCAAGCGCCGCAACGTGGCGGTGGGCGTGGACGTGCGCAACCCTGGCGAAGACCTGCAGCGCATGCCCGCCATGCTGTCGGAACTGGCTTCCGTGGGCGTGCACACGCACCTGATCTTTCTCGATTGCCGCGACGACGTGCTGATCAAGCGCTACTCGGAAACGCGCCGCCGCCATCCGCTGTCCTGGCGCGGCCTGTCGCTGGCCGACGCCATTGCCGAAGAACGCCGCCTGCTGCGCCCGCTCTCGGCCATTGCCGACAAGGTGATCGATTCCAGCGATCTGAACGTGCATCAGCTGCGCCGCCTCATCGCCACCGGCTACGCGGAAGCCACCGAGGGGCTGACGCTGATGTTCCAATCGTTCGCCTTCCGCCGCGGCCTGCCGCTGGATGCGGATTTCGTGTTCGACGCGCGCTGCCTGCCGAACCCTCACTGGGATCCCACGCTGCGCCCGCTGTCGGGCAAGGACGCCGGCGTGCGCGACTACCTGGACGCCCAGCCGCTGGTGGCGGAGTACTTCGCCGACACTGCGCGCTGGCTCGACACCTGGTTGCCGCGCTTCGAGGCGGACGACCGCAGCTACGTCACCATCGCCATCGGCTGCACTGGCGGCCGCCACCGCTCGGTCTACCTGGTGGAAAAACTGGCGGCCCATTACCGCGCGCTGCGCAACGGCGTGCTTACCTTCCATCGTGAACTCGAGTGATAGCCATGCTGTCCAAAGCACTTCATCGGACCGGCACGCCGTCATGAGCGTCGGCGTGCTGTTGATGACGCACGAGGCGGTCGGCCAGGCCCTGATTTCGGCCGCCCACCACGTGCTGCCCAAGCTGCCCCTGCGGGTGGAAGCCGTCGAAGTTCCGCCGCAGGCCGATCCGGACGTGATGCGCACGCTCACGGCCAAACACGCACGCGAGCTCGACGAGGGCAACGGTGTGCTGGTGCTCGCCGACCTGTACGGCGCCACGCCCTGCAACATCGGGCTGTCGCTGGGCTCACTCGGGGTGCGGTTGCGCTGCGTATCGGGACTCAACCTCCCGATGCTGCTGCGTGTGCTCAATTACGCGGAAAAACCCCTGGACGAACTGGCGGAGATCGCCGCCAGCGGGGGCCGCGGAGGAATCTTCATCGACCATGCTTGAGAAAGACATCGTTGTTTCGAACAAACTGGGCCTGCACGCCCGCGCCTCGGCCAAGCTGGTGCAGCTCGTGCAGGGCTTCAAGTCCACCGTGTGGCTTGTGAGCAAGGGCCGGGAAGTCAACGCGCAGAGCATCATGGGCGTCATGATGCTGGCGGCCGGCATCGGTACGCCGCTGACGATTCGCGCGGAGGGGCCGGACGAACAATCCGCCATCGACGCGGTGGCCGCGCTGTTCGATCGCAAGTTCGACGAAGGAGCCTGAGTGCGCGCAGGAAACGTGACACCCATGCGTCACCCCGAGGCCGTATTCACGGCCCGGTGGGGCATGCCGTGCCATCGTTTCCCATCGGGAATCCACGCGTTGGCGGGATGCCGGCGTCACGCGCGGCCGCAGCGGCCGTTTCACCACGGAAGGCCGACATGAGACAGATACTGGCAGGCACCACCGCAGCGAAAGGCATGGCCCTGGGCCGTGCCCGCCTGGTGCAGCCCAGCCGTTATCTGGTCGACACCCGTCCGCTCAACGAGGACGAGGTGGATGTCGAGCTGGAACGCCTGCATCGCGCGCTCGATACCGCACGCCAGGAATTGCGCGAACTCCGCGGCAAACTGCACGGCGCACTCGCGCGCGAGGTGAACGAGTTCATCGACGCGCACAGTCTGCTGCTGGACGACCCGGAACTGCTGCGCGGACTGGACGACCTGGTGCGCATCGGCCACTACCGTCCCGGCGCCGCGTTGAAGAAGCAGCGCGACCGGCTCGCCGCCGTGTTCGAAGCGATGGACGATCCCTACCTGCGTTCGCGCAAGGAGGATGTCGACCAGGTGATCAGCCGCGTCATCTCCGCCCTGCAGCGCCAGACCAGCCGCGAAGAGCGCAAGCTGGCCGCGCGCGTGGGCGAGATCCTGATCGCCGACACCATCGCGCCCGCCGACATGGCCCACCTTGCGGGCAGCGGACTGCTCGGCGTGGTCGCCAGTTCCGGCAGCCCGTATTCGCACAGCGCCATCCTTGCGCGCAGCCTTGACCTGCCGATGCTGGTCGGCGCGCGCGATGCACTCTCCACCATTCACGACGACGACCTGATCCTGCTTGATGCCGAGCGCGGCGAAGCCGTGGTGCATCCCACCGCGCAGGATCTCGCCCGCTATCGCGCGTGGCAGCGCGAGGCCGCGCAGGAAGGCCGTCGCCTCGCGACGCTGGCCAACGCCCCCACGCGCACGCGCGACGGCGTGGACATCCGCCTGTACGCCAACGCGGAAATGCCGCCCGACATCGCCATGGCGCGTGCGCGCGGCGCGGACGGTGTGGGCCTGTACCGCACGGAATTCCTGTTCCTGCGCCAGAAGGGGCTGCCCACCGAGGACGAGCAGTTCATCGCCTATCGCGATCTTGTGCTCGGCATGGGCGGACTGCCCGTCACCATCCGCACGCTGGATCTGGGCGCCGACAAGGCCGATGCGGCGGGCCTGGTAATCCGCGGCGAAGACAACCCCGCACTGGGCGTGCGCGGCGTGCGGCTGTCGCTGCGCTATCCCGCCGTGTTCACCACGCAGATCCGCGCCATCCTGCGCGCCGCCTGCTACGGACCGGTGCGCGTGTTGGTGCCCATGGTCACGCAGCCGGACGAACTGATCGCCGTGCGCACGCTGTTCAAGCTCGCGCGACAGGAACTGAAGCGCGAGAACGTCGACCTGCCGGAGAAGCTGCAGCTCGGCGCGATGATCGAAGTGCCCGCCGCCGCCATCAACGTGCGCGCCTTGCTGGAGCACGCCGATTTCCTCGCCATCGGCACCAACGACCTGGCGCAGTACGTGCTGGCCGCCGACCGCGGCAACGACGCGCTGGACAACATCTACAACCCTCTTCAGCCGGCGCTGCTGCGCCTGCTCGCCTACGTGATCACGGAAGGCCGGCGCGCGAAGAAGCCGGTGAGCCTGTGCGGCGAGATCGGCGGCGATACCAACTTCACGGCGCTGCTGCTTGCGTTGGGCTTGTGCGAGTTCAGCATGCACCCCAGCCAGCTGCTGCATGTGCGCGATCGCCTCACGGCGCTCGATCATGCGGCGCTGCGTGCGCAGGCGCCGCGCATTCTCCGTTCGCGCACGCACGAAGAAGCGGAAGCACTGCTAGCCAGCATTACCTGCTGACAACGCAGCTCGTCAGGTCTGCGTGTCGCCCGGCCAGCGCCGGAACGCCAGCACCCACCACAGCACCACTGCCCCAAACGGAATAAGGCCGACCAGGGCCAGCGCGGCGGGCAGACCGGCCCGTGGCAACACCTTCCACAAGGGAACAACGAGTGCGGCGAAAAATAGCAGCGCGACGAGCCAGTGGAGCATGCCCGGACCCTCAAGCAGTCATCGACGGATTAAAGCCACGACGATGCTAGAGGGGGGCGGATACACCCTCCATCGGAAGCATCCGATTTCCAGGGGCTACCACGTCGGGCAGGCAGCTCACGCGAATCACGACACACGCACTAACCCGCCGAAGCCAGAAACGCCTCGATCAACGCCCCGCGGTAACGCTGCCGATGCAGCAGCAACGACAGCTTGCGATGCAGGTCGAGGAAGGGTGTGCGCAGCACCTTCAGTCGACCGGCGGCGACGGCGTCGATCACGGCCACCTCGGGCACGCAGGCAATGCCCAGGCCGGCGATCACCGCCTGCTTGATCGCCTCGGCCTGGTCCAGTTCCAGCACGGTTTCGCCCGCCGGCAGGATGGATAGCGCACGCTCGCTCAGGCTGCGCGTGGCCGAGCCAGGCTCGCGCAGCACCCAGCGCGCGCCGGCGAAATCCTCCGGCGCCAGATGCCGCTTGCGCGCGAGCGGATGATCGGGCGAGGTGCACACCACCAGCGCATCGTCGCGCCAGGGACGCACCTCCAGCGAAGGATGCGCCACCGGCCCCTCCACGCAGCCGAGTTCCAGCGCGTGATCAAGCATGGCCGCCACGATTTCGGAGGTGTTGGACACGCGAAGACGCACCGACACATGCGGATGCGCGCGCACGAACTCCCCCAGCAATTCGCCGACACGGTAGTTGCCGACCGTATTGCTCGCCCCCACGCGCAATTCGCCGCCCAGTTCGTCGCCACCGCCGCTGCCCACGCGGCCGAACTCGGCGTAGCGCTCCAGCAGTTCCTGCGCCAGCGGCAGCAATTCCCGGCCCCGCGTGTTGAGGCGCAGGCGGCCCCGTTCGCGGGCGAACACCGGCGCATCCAGCTGCCGCTCCATTTCCGCCAGGGCCATGCTGGCCGCAGGCTGGGTGAGGTGCAGCGCTTCCGCCGCCGCACGCACGCTGCCGAGGCGCGCGATCTGCACGAACACCTCCAGCTGGCGCGGGCTGATGTTGATCATCAGCTGATCTTATAACAATCATCAATAATTCAAAATTTTCTTGATGGATAGCCAAGCGGACAACGGCGGCATTGCAGGAGAACGCCATGAATGCCACCGCCATCGCCCACCCCGCCTCGCCTGGCCTGTCCCAGCGCCTTCCCGGCCTGCTACTTGCAACGCTGATCGCCCTGGTGGCGCTGGGCCTGGGCAAGATCGCGCCGCTGATCGGCGGGCCGGTGTTCGGCATCGTGCTGGGCATCCTGGTGCGCAACACGGTGTCGCCGGGCGCCACCTTCACGCCCGGCATCCAGTTCGCCGGCAAGCAGGTATTGCAGTGGTCGATCATTGCGCTGGGCTTCGGCCTGAGCCTGGACCAGGTGGCCAAGACGGGCCTGGAGTCGCTCTCGGTCACGCTGGTGACCATGACGGTGGCCTTCCTCGCCGCCTGGCTGCTGGGCCGCGTACTGAAGGTGCACGACAAGCTGAAGATCCTGATCGGCGTGGGCACGGCCATCTGCGGCGGCTCGGCCATTGCCGCGGTGACGCCCATCATCAAGCCGGACGAGCACGACACGGCCTTCGCGATCTCCACCATCTTCCTGTTCAACCTGGTCGCGGTGCTGCTGTTCCCCCTGCTCGGCCACGTGCTGCACCTTTCCGACCTCGGCTTCGGCCTGTGGGCCGGCACGGCGATCAACGACACCTCGTCGGTCGTGGCCGCGGGCTACAGCTTCAGCAAGCAGGCGGGCGACTACGCCACCATCGTCAAGCTCACCCGCGCCACGCTGATCATCCCGATCTGCCTGATCCTCGCCTTCGCCACCGCGTGGAAGCAGAAGAAGCAGGGCGCCAGCGATTTCAGCCTGGCCCGTATCTTCCCCTGGTTCATCCTGTGGTTCCTGGTGGCCTCCGGCGTGCGCACGGCGGGCCTCGTGCCGGCGACGATCCAGCCTGCCCTGCACATGGCCGCGGAGTTCCTGATCATCGTGGCGCTGACCGCCATCGGCCTGTCCGCCAACCTGCGCAAGATGGCCTCGACCGGCGCCCGCCCGATCCTGCTTGGCCTGGGCGTATGGGCCGCGGTGTCGGTGAGCAGCCTGCTGGTGCAGCTGGTGATCGGGCAGCTGTAAGTCGCGCGATCGATTACGCTTGCCGTCTCCCGCGCCATCGAGGAAGGAAGCCGACATGCAACTCCACGGACAGTGCCACTGCGGAAACATCGCCTATACGCTCGACTGGGCGCCCGATCCCACGGAGATTCCGGCCCGCGCCTGCGATTGCTCATTCTGCACTCGGCATGGTGCGGTCTGGACGTCCAATCCCGATGGGCACCTGCGCATCCAGCTGCGCGACCCGGCGGCGGTGAGCCATTACGCGTTCGGCACGAGCACCGCGAACTTCCATGTCTGCAGCCGGTGCGGCGTGGTTCCGCTGGTGACCTGCGCGGTGGACGATGGCCTGTATGCCGTGGTCAACGTCAACACGCTGGACAACGTCGATCCTGCCCTGCTGCGTCATCGGTCGGCGAGTTTCAGCGAAGAGGACGTCAGCTCCAAACTCGCGCGGCGACAGGCGAACTGGATCGCCAGGGTGAGCTTTGCCGAGCGGCTCGACTGACTACACGGACCCACCTGCCACCGCCTGCTTCAGCAGCGGCAACGGCCCCGCCAAGTTCGCTGCCATCGATTCCGGCAAGCCATGCCGGGCGATGATGTATTCCGGCGCGTTGCAGGCCACGCATGTCGCGCCCTGGCCGTCGTCCCATACCAGCACTTTCAGCGGCAGGTCCAATCCGGCAAGCGGTACTTGCTGCATGAGCGGCGTGCCAGCTTTGGGGTTGCCGAAGATCAGCATCTGCTCGCCCTGCATGGTCAATCCTGCGCGTGCCGCGTCGGCGCTGAAATCGATGTGCGCGAACACGGTGATGCCATGGGATTCGAGCGCCTGCCGGATCCTCTCGATGGTTTCCGCCACGCCGTAGGAGGAGCGGTACTGGATGATGCCGTTGGCAGGCTGGTCGGCCATCGACGATGCCTCGTACACGAAAAGTGGCGCCGATCATCCGCCCGGCATCGTCAAACCCGCGCATGCAAAAAAGCGCACCCCGGCCCACACCGGGGTGCGCAACAAGGTCCAGCGTTATCCGATCAGCGCATGCCGCCGCCGGCGTAGAGCTGCTCGCCGGTCAGCCAGTAGGAATCGTTGGAAGCGAGGAAGGTCACGATGGAGGCGATGTCGTCCGGCTGGCCGATGCGACCCAGCGGGGTCTGCGCGATGGCGCCCTGGTGGAAGTCCGAACCGATGAAACCGGCCGCATGCGTGCCTTCGGTTTCGACCATGCCCGGGTTCACCGCGTTGACGCGGATCTTGCGCGGGCCCAGCTCGCGGGCCAGCACGCCGGTGATCGCGTCCACCGCGCCCTTGGTGCCGGTGTATACCGCACTTTCCGCCGGCACGATGCGCGTCACCAGCGAGCCGATGTTGATCACGCTGCCGCCGTCGTGCATGTGGCGCGCGGCCGCCTGCGTGGTCAGCAGCAGGCCGAGCACGTTGACGTTGAACTGCTTGTGGAAATGTTCCTCGGTGATGGCGTCGAGCGCGCCGAATTCATAGACGCCCGAGTTGTTCACCAGGATGTCGAGACGACCGAAGTTGGATACCGCGGCGTCGGCGAGCGCCTTGGCGTCCGCCGCCTTGGAGACGTCGCCGCCCACGGCGACGGCCTTGCCGCCGGCCTTGGTGATCTCGGCGACCACGGCATCCGCGCCGGCCTTGCTGGAGGCGTAATTGACGACCACGGAGGCGCCTTCGGCGGCCAGCGCCTTGGCGATGGCGGCGCCAATGCCCTTGGATGCGCCGGTAACGACAGCCACTTTACCTTTGAGCTTGCTCATGACGGGAACCTGTTCAGTTATGGAAGGGAGGGACTTGGGTACGGCCAGAACTTCTATAGTTCGCAACATACGAACTTATGAACTAGTTTTCAAGTGCTGCTAAAATGACCACATGAGGCCCCTGACCCACCCCTCCCTCGACGACGTGACCGTGGAAGGCATCCTGCATGCCCTTTCCGACCCCGTGCGCGCGGCCATCTACTGGCAATTGTCCTGCGCGGAAAGCGCCAACACCTGCTCGGCCTTCCTGAAGATGGAAGACCGCTGCATTCCCAAGTCCACCCTGTCGCAGCACTTCCGTGCGCTGCGCGAGGCCGGACTGATCCGCAGCGAACGCCGCGGCGTGGAAATGCTCAACACCACGCGTTGCGCCGAGATCGAACAACGCTTCCCCGGGCTGCTGCCCGCGATCAAGCACGCGCAGAGCATCCAGTGCGAAGCGCGCAGGCAGAGCGCGCCACCCGCGCCCGCCACGAAGAAAACCGCCCGCGCCGGCTGACGGTGTCATTCGGGCGGCCTCGTCTCAGGCTGTCCAGATTTCCTTGAAGACGCGCTGGAAGTTCTGCCCCAGCACCTTTTCCGTCACGCGTTCGCTGATGCCCTGGCGCAGCATGGCGTCGGCGACCAGCTCCAGCTTGAGCGGCGTGTTCACGTCCGGAATGAAGTACGGACGGTTTTCGCCAGGTGCGGCCATGCCCTGCTTGACGCGCTCCATCGTGTACTTCTGCTGCTGGCGGATGTCCTCGTCGGTATAGGGGAAAAATGGCGCATCGGTGCCGATGCCGACGTGATCCTCGCCCAGCACGTTGATCGCATGCGTCATGTGCCGCATGTAGTCGGCCAGCATGGGTTGCCGCGTGTCTTCGGTGAGGAAGGGCAGCATATAGATGCCCATGACGCCGCCCTTGTCCGACAGCGCCTTCATGACGCGATCGCTCTTGTTGCGCGGATGTTCGAACACGTCGCGGCAACCGGCATGGGAAATGATCACCGGCTTGGTCGACAGCGCGATGCCATCCGCGGTGGTCTTGGCGTTGGCGTGACTGAGATCCAGCGCCACGCCCAGCGTGTTCATCTTAGCGATGGCCTCGCGGCCCAATGGCGTCACGCCATCCGCATCGCCGTCCAGGCAGCCGCAACCGAAAGGCGTCTTGCGGTTATAGGTCAGCTGCATCACCAGCACGTCGAGCTCGCGGAACAGCTCGATGCGATCGAGCTTGTCCTCCAGCATGGAGGCGGCTTCGAACGACTGGATCAGCGCCATCTTGTGCTCGCGCCGCGCGCGCTCCAGGTCGTCGTGGCGCGTGACCTTGATGAACAGTTCCGGGTGCCGGTTCACCAGATTCTGCACGTCGGCGATGTCGAACACCGCATCTTCGAAGCTGCCGTTGAAGCTGCCCAGCGTGGTCTTCACCGCGTTGATGCCGCTGTCCCGCACGATGGCCAGCAGGCCATCGGTCTTCTCGTTGCAACACAACCTACCGAAAGCCGGCATGCTGTTGCCATCCAGCACGAGCGCCTGCCGATAGAGTTGGCCCGACGGGCTCGCCGCCTCGGGCAGCGGCAGCACCGGCACCTTTTCCGGTATGCGGAACTGCGCCATGGCGGAGGGAGCGAGCAACACCGCTGCCAGCGCCTTGCCCGAAGCCGAGAGAAACCCGCGACGCGTCCGCAGCTCACCCATGACTCACCTCGCGCGAGGATGCCTGCGAAGCGCAGGCACGCTTCGCACGGTAATGGTCAGGACTCCCCAAAACGGCGCCCACCTTACGCCCAAGCCGATGCATCAGGACATCGGTAGCAAGTGCTAGGCCTTCGGTGACATCGCGCGGCTCAGGCTTTGCCCTGCTCCGCCAAGGTCAGGGCCACCTTGTCGCGCAGGTACACCGGCAAGGCCTGCTCCGGCGCATGGGAGCGGCCCGCGGCGAATTCGCGCGCGGCGAGTTCGGCCACGTGCCTTGCCTGCGGGTAGCGCGCGCCCTCGGCGGAACGCAGCGTTCCGGTGAGATGCGGACGCAGCACGTCCGCATAGGTCGTCCAGCCGGTGCCCATCACATGCCATGCGGTGGACGGCGACAGGCGCAGTTGCTCCGGCGTGCACACGCGCTCCTCGTCGAGCGCGATGAGGCCGCCGTTGTCGTCGCGGCGATAGCTGGCGGCGTAGATCTCGCCCATGCGGGCATCGATCACGGCCAGGATGGCGGCGTCATCCTCGGGTGCTTCCAGCGCCAGCGCGGCCAGCGACGATACCGTCACCACCGGCACGTCCAGCGCCAGCGCCATGCCCTGCGCCAGCGAAATGCCCAGGCGCACGCCGGTGAACGCGCCGGGGCCGCGCCCCACGGCGATCACGTCGAGCGCGTGGCGCCCCAGCCCGGCCTCCGCCAGCAGGGCATCGGCCATGGGCAGCACCAGCTCGGCGTGGCGGCGGGGCGCGATCTCGCTGCGGGCGATCACTTCGTCGCCGTGGATCAGGGCGACGGAGCAGGCTTCGGTGGAGGTTTCGATGGCGAGCAGGTTCATGGCTGCTCCATGATAGCGGGCCCGGCCGCCGCGGGCATGCTGGCGTACCAGTCGATGCGGCGGGTCAGGTACATCAGCAGCGCCACGGTGATCACCAGCACGATGGCGCCGATCAGCAAGGCATAGGCTTCCGCCGCCAGCACCACGTACAGCATGGCGTAGACCAGCGCCAGGGCACCGGCAAGCAACACGCCGGCCCGCCGCGCGCCCAGCACCGCGCCCGCATAGCCGCCGATGATGACGACCACCGAAGCCGCCGCCACCGCGTACGCCAGTCCGAAACCGATCTGCTCGGAAAGGGCGAGCAGCAGCACGTAGAACGAAGCGAGCGCCGCGCCCACCAGCAGGTATTGCACGGGATGCACGCGCAAGCGCTTGAGTACCTCGAACAGGAAGAACGCCACGAAGGTCAGCGTGACGAACAGCAGGCCGTACTTGCCGGCGCGCACGTTGCGCTGATACACGTCGACAGGCTGAAACAGCGCCACGCCGAAGGCGGCATCGTGCACGGCCGCGTCGACGCGCCCGTCGCTCGCATGCCACGACTGGCCGAACTTGCGATTGAGATCGAGCATGTGCCAGCGCGCGGAGAATCCATCCGCCTTCACGGTTCTTTCCACCGGCAGCGCCGCGCCGATAAAGCTCGGGTCCGGCCACGGCGCATGCAGCTTCACGTCGGTGCTGCGCGCCAAGGGCAGCCACTGCAACGACTGCGTGCCGGCAAGGCGCAGCTTCACCGAGAACGCCACCGGCTGATCACCCAGGGTGGCCAGATCGATCGGCACGACCACCATGGACGACGAACCGCCAAAGCTCGCCGCCGACGACTGGAAACGCTGTGCCTTGCCGTTGATGCGCAACTCGGTGACTTCCTGCAGCCCGCGCAGATCGCCGACGGCAAGGCGAAGCTCGGCGTTGCCGTCGTCCCAGCGCGAGCCGTCCATCTGCCGCGCCTGCGCGATGTCCTCGGCGGTGAAGCGACCGTCGAGCTGCACCGTCGAGGCGAAGACCGGCGCGTCGTAGATGCCGTAGCGCCGCTTGTCCACCGTCATGCCGGCATCCACGCTCAGCGTATCCGGCAGCACGTAGGTGATGTCCCCGGCGTCATGCGTTTCGCCATTGGAAAGCGTGACGGCCTGATGCGATGGCACCGCGAGCACCAGCCCTCCCAGCACCTGCTCGCCACCCCAGCCCTGCGAGATCTGATCGATGGCGGCTTGGCGCATGCCCTGCCGCTCTTCGACCAGCGACTGCACTTTCCACAGCGGAAACAGCATCAGCAGCGCCAGCAGGCCCACGCCAAGCACCTTGGCGGTCCAGCCCTTCATCCAATGTCCCATGAGTCATGTCCCTTTGTCGGAATCTGCATGAGAACCGTCACGCAGGCGAACCGCGCGACCACGCGCGGCCAAACCGGCCATGAGTTGTGGCGAAACCGGGGCGCATGTCATTACCTCTCAGGTAATCGCTTCCGCGCGTGGCGGGCCGCAAGCTGTGCCCACACCAACCCACGGAGCACATCACCATGACCACGAATGCCCATGCCCTCGCCGAGCGCTACATCGCCAGCTGGAACGAAACCGATGCGCTGCGCCGCCGCAGCCTGATCGAAGACACCTACGCCGAGCACGCGCGCTACACCGACCCGATGGTGGACGCGAAAGGCTGGGAAGCCATCGACGCCACCGTCGCCGCCGTGCAGCAGATGTTCCCGGGCCATCGCTTCGCGCTCGCAGGCGCTGTCGACGCCCATCACGACACGCTGCGCTTCCAGTGGCATCTCGCCTTGCCCGACGCGGCCGAACCGCTGGTGATCGGCTTCGACGTGGCCTCGCTGGAAGAGGGCCGCATCCGCCAGGTGTTCGGCTTCCTCGACAAGGTGCCGCAGGCAGCCTGAGCCGCACGTCCTCTGGCAGGGGCCAGCGATGTTCCTGCGTGGGAACATCGCTGGCGACGAGCACACACGGACTTGCCCATGAGCGCCACCGCTTCCGCCGTTTCCAAAAGCCGCCCGATCGGCGACCTGCTGCGCGAATGGCGGCGACATCGCCGGCTGAGCCAGCTCGATCTCGCCAATGGCGCGGAGATCTCCACACGGCATCTCAGTTTCATGGAATCGGGGCGCGCACAGCCGAGCCGCGACATGATCCTGAAGCTGTGCGAATACCTGGACATTCCCTTGCGCGAACGCAACCAACTGCTCGTTGCCGCGGGCTTCGCACCGGTCTATCGCGAACGCGGGTTCGACGACCCTGCGCTGTCGAGCGCGCTCGCATCGGTTCGTCTATTGCTCAAGGGCCTGGAGCCTTACCCTGCCCTCGCCGTGGACCGGCACTGGAACCTGGTCGAAAGCAATCTGGCCACGCAGCGCCTGCTGGCAGGGCTCGCGCCGGCATGGCTGAAGCCGCCCATCAATGTGCTGCGCGTGAGCCTGCATCCGGGCGCGCTGGCGCCGCATATCCGCAACCTGCCGGCATGGCGCGCGCATCTGCTGGACCGGCTGCGCCGGCAGGTCGATGCCACGAACGATCCCGCGTTGATCGCCTTGCTGCAGGAACTGCGCGGCTATCCCGGCGACGACGCATCCGTGCACGACCTCAGCGGCAGTCATATCGCCGTGCCCATGGAACTGGTCGTGGGCGGCACGGTGCTGTCGATGCTGAGCACCACCACCGTGTTCGGCACGCCGATGGATGTGACGCTGGCCGAGCTTGCGCTGGAAGCCTTCGTGCCGGCCGACGAGCAAACGGCGCAGGCGTTGCGCGACATGGCCGCCCCAGCGTGAAACTCAGGATGGCGGCTGCCAAAGCTCGATGCGGTTGCCTTCCGGATCCATGACCCAGCCAAAACGACCGAACTCGCTTTCCTGCACGCTGTCGTCCTCGGTCACGCCGGCATCCTTCAATCGCGTGAGCAGGCCCTGCAGGTCGTCCACGCGAAAATTGACCATGAAGGGCTGCGTGCTCGGCGCGAAGTACGTGGTGTCCGCGGCGAAGGGCGACCACACGGTGTAGGCGGGATGCTTGGGATCGTCATCGAAACGCACGCCGCCCCATGCCTCGACCTGCAGCCCCAGGTGTTGCGCGTACCACTCAGCCAACGCGCCAGGATCGCGCGCCTTGAAGAAGATGCCACCGAGTCCGATGACCTTGGCCATGTTCGCCTCCCCGCCGTGATGGAAGCCCTATCGTCCGCCCGGCGAATGACAAAGACCAGTGCCCGCACGGTCTAGGCGGGCGCCGACACCTCGTCATCAAAGAACGCCTGCACCTGCCCCAGCTCACGGGTGCGCGGCATGGCCGGCAGGCTGTTGAGGAACAGGCGTCCGTAGCCCTTGCTGGTCAGGCGCGGATCGCACAGCACCAGCACGCCGCGATCGTGCACGTCGCGGATCAGGCGTCCCGCGCCTTGTTTCAGTGCAATGACAGCGCTGGGCACCTGCCAGCCCATGAATGGATTGATGCCCGACTGCTCCAGCGCTTCCAGGCGCGCCTGCAGCACGGGATCGTCCGGCGAGGCGAACGGCAGCTTGTCGATCACCACCACGCTGAGCGCTTCGCCCGCCACGTCCACGCCTTCCCAGAAACTGGCCGCGCCAAGCAGCACGCCATGGCCGCTCTGGCGAAATTCCTCCAGCAGGCGATGGCGCGGCGCGCTGCCCTGCACGAACAACGGCCAGGGCACGCGCTCGCGCAGCAAGTCGGCGGCGCGGCGCAACGCGCGATGCGAGGTGAACAGCAGGAAGGCCCGGCCATGCGAGGCATGCAGCACCGGCAGCACGGATTCGATGACGCGATCGGTGTAGTCGCGCGCGGATGGATCCGGCAACCCGGCAGGCAGGTAGCACAGCGCCTGCGTTTCGTAATCGAACGGGCTTTCCACCTGCAGTGTCTGCGGATCGTCCAGGCCAAGCTGGCGCGCGAAGTGATCGAAGCTGGACGACACCGACAGCGTGGCCGAGGTGTAGACCCACGCGGCCTGCGTCTGTTCGCGCATGGCGCGCAGGGGCGCGGCCAGATCCAGCGGCGTGGCATGCAACGCGAAACCGCGCGGGAACAGTTCGTACCAGCGCACGTCGCGTTCGCTGTCGCGCTCGGCGATGCGGTCGAGCCGTTCGCTGAGCAAGGCGGCACGCTCGTGCGCATTGGCAAAACCACGCGAGCGCTCGGCCTGCGAGGCGAGCACGTCGGTCAGCGCGGCCAGCACGTCGCGAAGCTCGTGCAGCGCGTCGCCGATGTCGCGCTTGCTTTCCAGTTGATGGAAGGGGCCGCGCTCGGGCAGCGCGTCCATCGCCAAACGCAATTTGCGCACGGCCTCCTGCATGGCTTCGACCGGTTCCAGCACCAGGCCGATCGCACCAGTGACGCCGTTGCATTCGGTCAGGCTGTCCTGCGCCAATTCGGTGAGCTGGCGCGCGCTGATGCTCTGCGAGAAAAACTGCCCCGCCAGCTCGGGAATCTGGTGCGCCTCGTCCAGGATGAACGCGCTGGCGCCCGGCAGGATTTCGCCGAAGCCCTCCTGCTTGAGTGCGAGGTCGGCAAACAGCAGGTGGTGATTCACCACCACCAGGTCGGCTTCCTGCGCTTCGCGCCGCGCCTTGATCACGTGGCAGTCGTCGTAGAAGGGGCATTCCACGCCCAGGCAGTTTTCCGGCGTGGAGGTGACGCGCGGCCATAGCGGCGACTCTTCGGGCACCTCGGCCAGTTCCATGCGATCGCCGCGACGCGTGCGCGCGGACCATGCACGAACGGCGGCGAGCTGCGAGGCCTGCATGCGATCGAAGGTGGCGCCCTCGCGCACGGTCTGGTCCAGGCGATACAGGCAGAGGTAGTTGGAACGCCCCTTGAGCAAGGCGGTCTTCAGGCGCGCATCCAGCACCGAGCGCACGCGCGGCAGGTCGCGAAAATACAGCTGGTCCTGCAGCGCCTTGGTGCCGGTGGAAACGATCACGCGCTCGCCCGACAGCAGCGCCGGCACCAGATAGGCAAAGGTCTTGCCGGTGCCGGTGCCGGCTTCGGCAATCAGCGTCTCGCGCTCGGCAATGGCGTGCTGTACCGCTCGCGCCATCGCCTGCTGGGCGGCGCGGGGCGCGAAATTGGGCAGCTCGCGGGCAAACGGGCCTTCCGTGCCCAGCAGCGCGGCGACGTCCTCGTGATCGATCATCCGTGAAGTATGGCCGACCCAGCGCCCGGCCGCGAATGCCCTAGACTCGGCACACCTGCACCGTGGAGTCCCGCCATGTCCTCACGGATCACCGGCATCGGCCAGATCGCCGTCACCGTCAGCGACGTCGATGCCGCGCTCGCGTTCTACCGCGACATTCTCGAACTGCCCTTTCTGTTCCGGCCCGCGACGAACCTGGCGTTCCTCGACGCCGGCGGCGTGCGCCTGATGCTGTCCACGCCGCAGGGCGCCGGCCAGGTGGGCGGCAATTCCGTGCTGTATTTCAAGGTGGGCGACATCGAGCACCAGTTCCGCCACCTGCTGGATCGCGGCGCCGTGGGCGAGCGCGAACCGCAGGCGACGGCGGAACTGTCCGACCACACGCTGTGGCTCGCCTTCCTGCGCGATCCGGATGGCAACCTGGTGGGCTTGATGGAAGAGCGGCGGCGCTGATCCGCGCCCGTTTCCGCGCAGGCGCTCATGCGCGCCTGCGCGATGCAGCGCTCAGTAACGCTGCATGCCTTCCTTGTGGCACTCCGCCACGCCCTTGGCGGCCGTGGCCGCGCCGGCTTCATCGCCGGCATGCTGGCGCAGCTCGGCGATGGTCTGCCAGTTGCGCGCGCACAAAGGCCCCAGCTTGGGGCCGAGCTCCCACGAGCGATGCGCGAATTTCTCGGCGCCGGCGTAATCCTTCAGGCGGATGGCCAGCTCGGCACGGTCCTGCAACAGGTCCGGCGAGTCGGGACTGATCTTCAGCGCCTGGTCCAGCTTGGTGGCGGCGTCGTTGTACTTGCCCACGCGCAGGTCGCCTTCGGCGGCGTCCTGCAATGCGGCCACGCCAGGATCGCGCAGCGGGTTCACGTCGATCACCGACTTCTCCTTGTCGCCGGCCGCATGGATGGCCGCCAGCATCTGGTCGTCGGACACGGTAGGACGCGTGGCCTGCGACGGTACGGTGGGCTGGCTGCACGCCGCGAGCAGGAGCACGGCGAGCGATGCGGGAGCGGCGGACAGGCGAAGGCGACGACGAAGCATGATCAATCCCGGATGGGGGCGGAGGACGCAGGCGCGGGAGCGGCGCCACCGCCACTGAAGAAATTGCCGACGTGCTGCCAGAAGCAGCCCTCGGCGTCCTGAGACAGTGTACCGGCCACGACCGGCACTTGCCGCGCTCCCTCGCAACCCTCTTCCGAACGCTTGCCGTCGGAGGTGTTGATCCAGGCCATTTCCAGGCCCTCGCCCGGGGCCGCCGAGAGCGGACGCGTCGGCAGCTTCTTGAACAGCTCCTGCCACGCGCGCAGGCTGCCCGTGGCGCCGTACAGGCCGCTGGGCTTGTTGTCGTCGCGGCCCATCCAGAACACCGCCAGGTGGTCGCCGGTGAAGCCCGCGAACCAGCTGTCGCGCATGTCGTTGCTGGTGCCGGTCTTGCCCGCCGCATTGAGATACGCGAGGCCGGAGTTGCCGATGGATGCCGCCGTGCCCGAGCGTGCCACCTGCTGCATCGCCCACGTCACCAGCCGCACCGCGGACTGGTATTCGCCGGTGCCGGTCTTCACCTCATAGCGCTTGATGGTCTGCCCATTGGCGTCCACCACGCCGCGCACGGCCAGCAGCGGCAGCGCGTGGCCGTCGGCGGCGATGTACTGGTAGAGCTGCGTGGCCTGCAGCGGCGACATGTCCACCGCGCCGATCAGCAGCGAGGGGCTGGAGTTCACGCCGGTCAGCCCGAACGATTCGAGGAAGGCCTTGATGCGCGACACGCCAACGCTCATGCCGAGGTTGATCGTCGCCAGGTTCCACGAATGCACCAGCGCGTCGACCATCGGCACAGCACCGTGCACGTCGCCCTCGTCGTTCTTGGGCGTCCAGAAGCTGCCGTCGGCCTGGCGCAGGCTGATCGGCGAATCCTCCACAGGACTGCCGAGGTTCCAGCGCCCGGGGTTGGTCAGCGCCACCAGATACACCAGCGGCTTCACCAGCGAACCAATCTGGCGGCGCGCATCGAGCGCGCGGTTGAAGCCCTGGTCGCCCGGCACCTTGCTGCCGACGATGGCGAGCACCGAACCGGTCTGCGCTTCGGTCACCACCGCGGCGGCCTGCGCCGCCTCACCGCGCTTGCCCAGGCCATTGGTGGTCGTGGTGATCGCCTGCTCGGCGTAGATCTGCGCGGCGGGGTCCAGCGTGGTGAAGATGCTCAGGTTGCCCTTGGACAGGGTTTCGTCGTCGAAATCGCTGGTGATCTGCGCACGCACCAGCTCCATGAAAGCGGGGAAGCGGTTGTGCGGCAGCTGGCCGTTGCTGACGATGCCCAGCGGCGTGGTCTTGAGCGCCGTTGCCTGCTCCGGCGTGACCAGGCCGGTTTCCGCGAACTGGTCGATGACCAGGTTGCGGCGCGACAGTGCGCGGTCCGGATAGCGGCGCGGGTCGTAGTAGCTCGGCCCCTTCACCATGCCGATCAGCAGCGCCATTTCCTGCGGCTTGAGGTCTTCCATGCGGCGGCCGAAGTAGAACTCCGCCGCCGCGGCAAAACCGTGCACCGCCTGGCTGCCCTGCTGGCCGAGGAACACTTCGTTGACGTAGGCCTCCAGGATGCGGCTCTTGTCGTAGTGCGCCTCGATCAGGATCGACATCAGCGCTTCGTTGAACTTGCGCGAGTAATGCTGCTCGCGATCCAGGAACAGGTTGCGCACCAGCTGCTGGGTGAGCGTGGAGCCGCCCTGCACCGTATGGCCCGCGCGCAGGTTGGCGAACGAGGCTCGGAGGATGGCCGACAGGTCGATGCCGAAGTGATGCTTGAAGTCGCGGTCTTCCACCGCCTGCAGGCCGGACAGCAACAGCGGCGGCACGTCGGTGAGGCGCACGATGCGGCGCTCTTCCTGCTGCGAGCCGTACACGGTGGCGATGCGCGCGGGATCCAGGTGCGCCAGCGCGACTGGCTTGTCGTTGGCCAGGTCCTTCACGCTGGCGACCTGCCCCTTGCCCAGCACGATGCGGATGCGCTTGGGTAGTTCACCGCCGTCGGGGCCGGCATAGCCGCGCGAGGAAACGGTGTAGGTGCTGCCCTGCTTGGCCCAGGTGCCGGCGACTTCGGCGCGGCCATCGTTGCTGTAGCCAGCGAAGGTCAGTTCCAGTTCCAGCGCGGCGGGCGTCATCGGCGTGCCGGCCGCCAGCGGCAGCGGCCGCGCGTAGACGCGCGTGGGCACGGCGAACACCAGATCGTTGAAGCGGTCCTGCACACGCTTGTTGAGCACCAGCGTGTACGGCAGCACGAAGCCGAACAGCACTCCCATGCAGACCCAGAACGGAATGCGGACCCAGGGCCAGACGGCACTGAAGATCGAGCGGAGGCGGGTCATGAAGTCCAAGTAGGGAGGATCCTGAATGGGAAGCCCTCGGGATCATAGGGCTTGCTTCCCGGCGGGCATCTGAACGCCGGCCGGGGTTTGTGGCGTGCATCGGGCGTGAAAGAGGCGCGCTTGGGGTCGTCGCGCCGCGGCCTACAACGGCGGCTGCGGCGTCCAGCAATTGGCGTCGGGCCTGAACGGGCGCTGCGTGACGCCCAGCAGGCGTTGCAGCTCGCTGTTGTCGGCGATCAGGTCGGCTTCCAGCCGGGTCAGCGGACCGCGCAGGCGCGGCACCAGGCTCCGCCCCAGTCGCAGCAACGTAGCGGGGATCGGCACGGGCACCGTGGGCGTCGCCAGGCTGCGGCGCACGCGCGAAAACATCTCACCCGCCGTGAGTCGCTCGCCTCCGCCCAAGGGCAGGATGCGCCCGGCCGATGCGGGACAATCCAACGCCGCCACCACGGCGGCGGCGATGTCGTCCGCGTGCACGGGCTGGCGCAGGCCGCGACCCGCCGGCAGCGGGAATACGTGCAGGCGGCTCGCGCGCTGCGCGATGGGCGTCAGGCTCTTGTCGATGCCGGCGCCGTAGATGATGGTCGGCCGGAAGATGGTCCATGCCATGCCTTGCCGCTCACAGGCCGCCGCGATGCTTGCCTCGCCTTCGCGCAACGTCTGCGACAGCACGCGTTCGGCCGGCACGTCTGACGCCTGCTTGGATTCGGCGCTCATTGAGCTGGTGGCGATGATGCGCGTCGACGGCGGCAAGCCCGCCGAGGCCAGCCACTCGCCAAAGGGCTTGAGCGGACCGAAGCTGATCACCGCCGTCGGCTGCCCCACATTAGGAACGGCCCCGGGAAAGGCGCCCTGCAACCACTGCACGCCTTGCTGCGGCTCGCGCACCTTGCGGCTCAGCGCCAGCACGGACTCGCCGCGCGCGCGCAGGCGGGGCAGCAGGAAATGGCCAATCTGACTGCTGGCCCCGAACACCACGACCGTCATGCGCGCGCCCTCAGCCGCCTGACTGCAGTCGCGCCATCAAGGCCGCCAACCGCGGGTTGCCCGGCGCCAGCTTGCGCGCGCTGTCCAGCGCCTGCGCGGCGTTCGCGCGGTCACCGTTCTGCAACTGCTGCTCGGCCTGATCCATCCACGCACCGGCCAGGCGTTCGCGCAGCACGCCCTGGTTCGTGTTGCCGGGCGACAGGTCGGCAAGGTCCGCCAGGCGATTGCCCGCCGCCGACAGGTTGCCGCTGGAAAGCGCCTGGTTGAACTGGGTGATGGCGAGGCCGGGCAGCGATTCCAGGCCCTGGCGCGCCACCGGGTTGTTGCCGTCCATCGCCAGCGCCTGGCGGTAGAGATCGTAGGCGCTGTCGCCCGGCGGCAGCATCAGGTTGCCCTGGCGGGCGGCGGTATCGGCGCGCTGGATGATGCGTGCCAGCTCGGCGCCCTGCTGCGGCGTGAGCGGAGGATGCTGCAGGTCGTCGCCGCCATTGTCGGCGGCCGCGTCGCTCGCGACGTCGTTGGCCACCTGCGCGGCATTGGATTTACGTCCCTCGCCCAGGCGCGCGCGCGCCGCGGCCAGATCGGCCGAGTGCGGCGCGATGCCGGCCGCCTGATCGAGCAATTCGCGGGCATGCGCGCTGTCGCCATGATCGAGCGCCGCATTGGCCTGCACGATCAATGCCTGCGCCACCTGCCCCATGCCGGCCTTGGCATCGCCGTTGTCCGGATCGATCGCCAGCGCCGCCTTGAAATGCGCCTGCGCCGTGTCATCGCCGGGGCCGACCACGCGGCCCTCGCGCAGCGCATCCTGACCCTGCTTGACCGCATCGGCGAGCGCGCCATTGTCCTGCTGGCTCACCTGCACCAGCGCGGCGCGCAGCGCGGGCAGCTCGCCGTAGTTCGGCAGCAGCACGGCGAGGCGATCGACCAGCGACGAGGCCGTGGCGCGGTCGCCCGCGTCCAGCGCCTTGTGCACCTGCGCGGCAAGCGCATCGCCCACCTTGTCCAGGCCATGCTTGGCAACAGCGTTGTTCGGATCGGCCGACAGCACACGGCGATACAGGTCGCCCGCGCCACCGTCGCCATCGAGCTTGCCGGCGTCGAAGGCCTGCTGCGCCTGCTCGATCAGGTGATCGGTCTGCACCGAACCGTTGCGCGCGGCGGCCACCGCCTGGGTGAGACGGTCCACGTCGCTGCCGCCACCCAGCAGTTCGCGGGCGGAAGTCAGTGCCTGGTCGGCCTCGTCGAGCTTGTGCGCCTGCAAGGCGGCATCGGCGCGGGCGATCTCGGCCTGCCCCACGTTGCGCAGGCCGTCGCGGGCTCGGTCGTTGTCCGGCTGCAAGGCGCGCGCGGCTTCGAACAGTTCGCGCGCGCTGGTGCCGTCGGTGCCGTCCAGATGCCCCTGCTGCAAGGCGGTTTCAGCGCGGCCCAGGATGCCGTCCAGCTCGGTGTTGGGCACCAGGCCGCGCAGCTTGTCCTGCCCGACCCACAGCGACGTGCCCACGCCGATGGCCACCAGCAGGGCCACCGGCACCAGCCATCCGCGGCGCCTGAACCGGCGCTGCTTCGGCGGCGGCGGGGTCGGCCGGACCATGTCCGGATCGATCGAGAACTTGGGCAAACCGTCGTCCTGCCTGGACGTGGGCTCCTTGCCATCCAGGTTGTCGAGGTTCCCGAGGGTAGGCTCGGTGCGGCCGGCCGACCCGCGGTCGTTGTGATCGTTGCGTCCGTTCATGGGTTCACGAAGGTGAGAACTAACATCGCCAGCTTAACATCGCGCCGGCTCGCCACCCGGGCGATGACGCACGGTGTTCAGGCACCGCTGACGCGGCGCGCGTCGACCACGTTGGGCAATGCCACCAGCCGGCTGAGCAGCCCGGACAGCTGCTCGAAGTCGCGTACGCGCAAGGTGAAGCGCATTTCCACCTCGCCGGTCTGCGCGAACACGCGGCTGGACGAGGCGATGATGTGCGTGCCCATGTTGCTGATCAGGCTGGTGACGTCCTTCTGCAAGCCCTTGCGGTCGTAGCCGCGCAGCTCGATGTCCACTTCATAGGCCTGCGCCGCGGCCTTGCCCCACTCCACCTCGATCACGCGGTCCGGATCGCGCCGCGCCAGCCGCGCGAGGCTCGCGCAATCGGCGCGATGCACGGACACGCCGCGTCCGCGCGTGACGAAGCCGCGCACCGGGTCGCCCGGCAAGGGCTGGCAGCAGCGCGCCAGCGTGGTGAGCAGGTTGCCGATGCCTTCGATGCTGAGCGCGCTCTGGTCCCGCACCGCCTGGCGTGGCTGCGCGGCGCCGGTGGGCGGCGGTGGCGCGGCGGGCGCCGGCGCCGCGGCCTCCTGCAGCACACGGGCAATCTGCCCCGGCGCGACTTCGCCCAGCGCGAGCGCGACCAGCAGTTCGTCGTGCGTCTTCAGATGGAAATGCGCAGGCAGCTTGCCGATGTCGGCGGCCGGCAGGGCGAGCCGCTTAATCTCCTTTTCGAAGATCGCGCGGCCCGCCGCGAGATTCGCGTCGTGCGCGATGCGGCGGAACCACGTGCGCACCTTCTCCTTCGCGCGCGAGGTGTGCAGGTAGCCGTGGTGCGACGAGAGCCAGTCGCGGCTGGGTTCCGCCACTTTCGCGGTGAGCACTTCCACGCGGTCGCCGCTGGTCGGCTGGAAAGTCAGCGGCACGATGCGCCCGTTGACCTTCGCCCCGCGGCAGCGATGCCCCACTTCGGTATGCACGTGATAGGCGAAATCCAGCACCGTCGCGCCGCGCGGCAGGTCCACCACCTCGCCCTTGGGGGTGAGCACGTAGACGCGGTCTTCCAGCAGCTCGGTCTGCAGCTCGGCGGCGAGGTCGCCGTCGCTGTCGGGGCGCGGCTCCAGCAGGCGGCGCATCCAGGCGATCTTCGCCTCGAACTCGCTGTCGCCTGCGCCGCCTTCCTTGTAGCGCCAGTGCGCGGCGACGCCCAGTTCGTTGATGCGGTGCATCTGGTGCGTGCGGATCTGCACTTCCAGCGTCTTGCCGCGCGGGCCGATCACCGCCGTGTGCAGCGAGCGGTAGTCGTTGCCCTTGGGCCGCGCGATGTAGTCGTCGAACTCGCCCGGCAGGTGCGGCCACAAGGTATGCACCACGCCCAGCGCGCCGTAGCAGTCGCCGATGGAGTCGACCAGCACGCGCACGGCGCGGATGTCGTAGAGATCGGAGAACTCCAGCGCCTTGCGCTGCATCTTCTTCCAGATCGAATAGATGTGCTTGGGCCGCCCGGCCAGTTCTGCGCGAATGCCTGCGGCCTCCAGCGCGCCATGCAAGGTCGCCAGCGATTCGCGGATGAACTCCTCGCGGTCCACGCGGCGCTCGTCGAGCAGGCGCGCGATGCGCTTGTAGGTATCCGGTTGCAGGTAGCGGAAGCTCAGGTCTTCCAGCTCCCACTTCAGCTGCCAGATGCCCAGGCGATTGGCCAGCGGCGCGTGGATGTCGCGCGTGAGCCGCGCGAGCGGCTGGCGCTCGGCATCAGGCAGGCTGCTGGCCGCGCGCATGCGTGCCAACTGCCGTGCGAGCAGGATGAACACCACACGCAGGTCGCGGATGATCGCCAGCAGCAGGCGGCGCAGGCCCTCCGCGCCGTGGTCGGCGCCGTGTTGCGCATGCAGCGCCCACACGCGCTCGGCCGCCACCTGGCCGCCGACGAGCCGCTGCAATTCCGCGGGAAGCTGCGGCTCGCGCAGCGCCCACAGCGCGGGATCGATGCGCGACACCTCGAACCACAGCGCGGCCGCCTGCGTCTGGCTGTCGCAACCGAGCATGGCCAACAGCTCCAGCACGTCGACACACTCAACCTGGCTGATCGGCAGCAGCGCGCAGGTATCCAGCGCCTCGCCCAGCACGGGCGGCACGCTGCCGGCGCGTTCGCGCCACTCGGCCAGACCCGAGCTTGCGTTGAGGGCGGCTTGAACCATACGCCTATTCTAGGGCCTGTTAACGCTATTCGCGTGGCACGCGTATGAACCCGCGGTTCATGCCGTGTATGCTGCGCCCGCGATGTTCCATTCCCGTTGATCCCCAAGAGGATTGCCCCATGCGTCTGGCCCGCCTGTTGCCGTTGCTGATGAGTGTCGCCCTTGCCGTTCCCGCGCTTTCCTTCGCCGCCGATCAGTACGTGCCGCTGCAGCAGCGCATGACGCCCGAGGAATTCAAGGCGGCGGGCCTGGACAAGCTGTCGCCGGACGAGCTGAAGAACCTCGACGCCTGGCTGAGCGGCCACGGCAAGGTGGTCACCAAGATGGTCGACGAGAGCGGCAAGCCGGTGTTCTATCCCAGCAGCGAGAAGGCCGGCCCGGTGAGCGGCCACGTGCAGGGCCACTTCAATGGCTTCAACGGCAACGGCCAGTTCACCCTCGACAATGGCCAGGTGTGGCAGCAGGCCGACTCCACCAAGATCGCCTGCCTGAGCGCCGACAATCCGAAGGTGACCATCCGTCGCTCGCTGATGGGCAACTGGATGATGGCCGTGGACGGTTGCAGCGACAACGCCACCGTCAAGCGCGTGAAGTAACGCGCGAGTTGTCACCGCGGGAGCGCACGGCTGCGCTCCCGCGGAAGATCAGGCGAGGTTCTCCAGCGCGCGGGTCAGGCGCTTGGCCGATACCGGCTCCGGCGTCTTCAGTTCCTGCGCGAACAGGGACACACGCCATTCCTCGATCAACCAGCGCAATTCGTCAAGGTCGGCGGTTCCCGCCGCGCGATGCTTGAGGTAGTCGCGCCAGAACGGCAGCACCTGCAACATGCGCTGCTGGTCCTTGGCCGGGTCCTGCCGCAGGCGCTCGGCGCGCAGGCGCATGGCCTTCAGGTAGCGCGGATAGTGCGCCAGCCGTGACGTCGGCAACTCGCGCAGAAAACCCGGCGTGAGCAGAGAATCCAGCTGCTCGCGCAGATCGTCGTAGCTGGCCCGCGCGAATCCCATCAGGGGCGGTTGCAGCCACGGCTTGAGCTCCGCCTGCGCCTCGATGATGGGCTCGGCCAGCTTCAGGCGTTCCACCGCCGCGCCGAACAGCTCGCGCGCCGCCTGCGTGTGCAAGGCCTCGAACGCACCAGCGGTACGCACGTCTAGCGCGTGGCGTTCGAGCAGATCCTGGAAGCCGCCTTCCACCAGGTCCTCGCGCAGGCCGTCCACGCCACCCAGCGGCGCGTACTTCAGCGCCAGGGGATTGCCCACGGGCACGCGCCGACGCGCCTGCTTCATGTCGCTGGCCAGCGCATTGCGCAGCAGGCGGATCACGCCCTGCACGTGCGCCTCGCGCGCCTCGTCGCTGCGCTCGAACACGCGCAACGCCACCGCGTCGCCCAGGTCGACCAGCGCGGGGAAGGCCTGCAGCCCGCCAGCGGAGCGGACCTGGGCGGGAATGGCTTCGAAATCCCAGTTGGCGACGTCTTCGCGGGTCAGCTCGATGTCGGTCTTGCGCGAGAAGGCTTCGCGCGCCTGCCCTTCCCACTGCGCGCGCATCGCGGCCAGGTCGCGGCCGGTGGCCAGCGTCTTGCCGTTCTCGTCGTGCAAGCGATAGCGCATGCGGAAATGCGCCGGCAACTCCACGGTATCGAACTCGGCCGCCGAGATGTCGACGCCCGTGGTGCGCTTGAGGAACAAGGCCAGTGCCTTCGCCAACGGCTCGTCACGCGGCGCTTCGGCTTCGACGAACGCACGCGCGAAATCCGGTGCGGGCACGAAATTGCGGCGCAGCGCCTTGGGCAGGCCGCGGATCAGCTCAGCCACCTTCTCCGCCAGCAGGCCCGGCACCAGCCACTCGCAGCGCGACGCGGGCAGCGCGTTCAACATGGCGAGCGGCAGATGGAGCGTGACACCGTCTGCGTCATCGCCAGGCACGAAGCGGTATTCAAGCCGGTACTTCTGCGATGGCATCTCCAACGAAGCGGGGAACGCCTTGGGATCAAGCCCGGCGCCACCGCTCATCACGTCGTCGAGCGACCAGCGCAGCGCGGCCTGCTCCGCCGGGCGCGCCTTGCGATACCACGCGTCGAGCGCGCGGCTGTCCGCGACGTCCTGCGGCAGCTTGCCCTCGAAGAAGGCGACCAGCTCATCCTCGCTGCGCAACAGGCCTTCTCGGCGCTGCTTGGCCTCGATGCCGCGCGCGTCTTCCAGCACGCGCTGGTTGGCGCGCACGAAATCGGTGCGCGCGTCGATATCGCAGCGCGCGAGAGCCTCGCGCAGGAAGATCTCGTGCGCGAGCGGCGGATCCTGCTTCTGGAACGTCACCGGTCGACGCTCCACCAGCGTGAGGCCGAACAGGCTCACCTGTTCGTACGCCACCACGTGCCCGCGCTTGCGCGACCAGTGCGCATCGCGACAGGAGGAACGCAACAGGTGGGCCGCCTGCTGTTCGATCCACAGCGGCTCCACGCGGGCGCACATCATGCCCCACACGCGTCCGCCGACATCGAGAATCTGCGCGGCGAAGATCCAGTTGGGCGGCACCTTGGACAACGCCGAGCCCGGAAACACCTGAAAACGGCGTTCGCGCGTGCTGCGGTAGACGCCCTTTTCGTCTTTGTGGCCGACCTGCGTCGGCAGGCCGGCGAGCAGGCTGCGGTGGAGGGCCTCGTACTGCTGCGCCGCTTCGTCACCTTCACTCCCTCTCCCCGCTGGGGAGAGGGCTGGGGTGAGGGGCGGGTGCTCGCGGGAAGGTTGCCTATCTCGTTTATTCGGGACAGCAACCGCCTTTTTCTTTGCAGACTGCGGCGAGGCTGCCCCCTCTCCCCGACCCTCTCCCACAGGGGGAGAGGGAGAAGTGCCGGCGTCGAGCTTCCACCCCAACTCCTGCACCACCAGCAACAACTGCCGGTGCAGTTCGCGCCATTCGCGCATGCGCATGAAGCTGAGGAAATGGCGCGAGCACCAGTCTCGCAGTTTCGACTGCGTCAGTTCCTCGTGCGCGTTGCCGTATTCGCGCCAGAGATTCAGCACGCCAACGAAGTCGGATTTCGGATCGGCAAACGCCGCATGCGCCGCATCGGCCTGCTGCCGCGCATCCGCCGGGCGCTCGCGCGGATCCTGGATGCTGAGGAAGGACACGATGGCGAGCAGCTCGCGCAGGCTGCGCCGCTCGTTGGCCTCCACCAGCATGCGCGCCAGCTGCACATCGATGGGCAACCGGGCGACGGTGCGGCCGATGGCCGTGAGCTTGCGTGCATCGTCGATGGCGGAGATTTCCGCCAGGCGGCGATAGCCGTCCGCCACCACGCGCGGGTCGGGCGCATCGAGGAACGGGAACTCGTCCACCTCGCCCAGCTGCAACGACAGCATGCGCAGGATGACGTTGGCCAGCGACGAGCGCAGCAGTTCGGGATCGGTGTAGGCCGCGCGGCTTTCGTAATCCGCCTCGTCGTACAGGCGATAGCAAATGCCCGGGCCGACGCGGCCGCAGCGGCCCTTGCGCTGGTCCGCCGCCGCCTTGGACACGGGCTCGATATGCAGGCGCTCGAGCTGGCTGCGCTGGCTGTAGCGCTTGACGCGGGCCTGGCCGGAATCGACCACATAGCGGATGCGCGGCACCGTCAGCGAGGTTTCCGCCACATTGGTGGCGAGCACGATGCGCCGCTTGGGTCCGGGCTTGAACACGCGATCCTGGTCGCCGGCGGAAAGCCGCGCATACAGCGGCAGCACTTCGGTTTCGCGGTATTGGCGGCGCGACAGCACCAGATGCGCGTCGCGGATCTCGCGTTCGCCGGGAAGGAAGATCAGCACGTCGCCGCGCGGATCATCATGAGTGATCTCATCCAGCACCGCGGCCACATGATCGGCACCGCCCTGCTGCAGATCGCCGGCCCGCTGGCCGCGCCGCGCGGCCACCTCGTCCACGGAACGCCAACGCACTTCCACGGGATAGGTGCGCCCTTCCACCGACACGATGGGCGCGTTGCCGAAATGCTCGGCGAAGCGCGCGGTATCGATGGTGGCGGAGGTGACGATGATCTTCAGCGACGGCCGCTTCGCCGCCAGCCGCTTGAGATAGCCGAGCAGGAAGTCGATGTTGAGGCTGCGCTCGTGCGCCTCGTCGATGATGATGGTGTCGTACGCGCTCAGCCACGGATCGCCCTGCGTTTCGGCGAGCAGGATGCCGTCGGTCATGAACTTGACCAGGGTGCGCTCGGACACCTGGTCGTTGAAGCGCACCTGGAAACCGACCTGATCGCCCAGCGGCGTGGCCAGCTCCTCGGCCACGCGTCGCGCGACGGAGCGCGCGGCCAGCCGGCGCGGCTGGGTGCAGCCGATCATGCCGGCCTCGCCACGGCCCGCAGCCAGGCACAGCTTGGGCAACTGGGTGGTCTTGCCCGAGCCGGTTTCGCCGGCGATCACCACCACCTGGTGCTTGCGGATCAGTTCGACGATCTCGTCGGCGCGCGCCGTGATGGGCAGCGACTCGTCCAGGCGTATCGCCGGCTTCGCCTCGGCGCGCGCCTTGCGCCGGGCCACGGAGGCATCGATGTCCGCGCTCAGCGCGGCCAGCTTCTTTTCGTCGAAACGGCGCGTGAGTTCGCGCCACCGGCCAAGCAAACGGCCATAGTCGCGGCTGGAAACATCGTCGAGCGCCTGGCGCAACGGACGCAGACGCGCGTCGGTGGAGGCGGCGTGGGGTGCAGTCGGGGTCATCGGACCGCACATGATAGCCGGTGTGGGGCTTTGCAAGCGCTGGCTTCACTCGCGCCCGCACATCGACCGGAATGACCGCATCGCGCCGGGCCATAGCTCCCGGCTATCGCCGGCATCGGAAGGATTCATTTCACCGAACGCAACCCGCTCACTACCCTGACCGCATGTTTCCCCACGATTCCAAGGAGTACGTCATGGCCATTTCCATCGGCATCGCCAAGAAGGACCGGGAGCAGATCGGCGAGCACCTGTCCAAGCTGCTGGCGGACACCTATTCGCTGTACCTCAAGACCCACAGCTTCCACTGGAACATCACCGGGCCGCATTTCAACAGCCTGCACACCATGTTCGAGACCCAGTACAACGAGCTTTGGCTGGCCGCCGACGAGGTGGCCGAGCGCATCCGCACGCTGGACGTGTTCGCCCCGGGCTCCTACAGCCAGTTCGGCAAGCTCACCTCGATCAAGGAGGAAGCCGGCGTGCCCGACTGGAAGGACATGGTCGGGCAACTGGTCGAAGGCCATGAAATCGCCGCCCATACCGCCCGCCAGGCCATCAAGGTGGCCGACGGCGCCGGCGACGAGGGCACGGTGGACATGGTGACCGGCCGCCTGAAGGAGCACGAGAAGACCGCCTGGATGCTGCGCTCGCTGCTCAAATAAGCATCAGTCGGCACGCGCGGCCCGCCCGTTTCCGGGGCGGGCCACGATACCGACGCCCGCCATCCTCACGGCTTTTGAACAACTTCGCCTTTCCGGCGCGAAACCGCCGAAGGGCTGACCTCGGGCTGACCATCGGCCGGCCTCTTTATTGAGCGAAAAGCGCTCCGTGGTTAAGCTCAGCGGGCTTTTCGGCCTCGTGTGAGGCAGCCACGGGGATCGTTTTGAGCACGTCAAAGAGTGTGTCTTCATCTTCCAGCCACGACAGCCGGCACCCGCTGCTCGCCGCCGTGCTGCTCGCCCTGATCGTGGCGGCCATGAACATCGGCCTCTGGTGGTGGAGCAATCTGCCGAACGGCCCCGAGGACTGGAAGGGACCCATTGGCGGCTTCGCGCTTTCCGCGTTCCAGCGCTACCAGAACCCGCTGAAGAACGATTTCCCCTCCGACGACGAGATCGACGGCGACCTGAAGCTGCTCAAGCGCTACACCTCGCGCATCCGCACCTACTCCACGCTGGAGAATCCGCAGGTCTACCGACTGGCCGAGAACGAAGGCCTGCAGGTGATGGCCGGTGCGTGGATCGACCGCCGCCTGGACAACAACGAGAAGGAAATCGAGACGCTGATCGCGCAGGCGCGGCGCTACCCCAATTCGATCAACCGCGTGATCGTGGGCAACGAGGTGCTGTTCCGCAACGACATCCCGCCCGAGCAGCTGATGGCCTATGCCGACCGCGTGCGCGCGGCCATCCATCAGCCGGTGTCCATCGCCGAGCCGTGGCACATCTGGGCGAAATACCCGGAACTGGTCGACCACGTGGACTTCATCACGGTGCACCTGTTCCCCTACTGGAACGGCATCGCCGCCGTGGGCACCGGCAAGGACGGCGACCGCTTCCCCGCCATCCAGGATGCGCTCAACAGCTACAAGGAACTTCGCCGGCTGTATCCGAACAAACCGATCGTGATCGGTGAGATCGGCTGGCCGTCCAACGGTGACCGCTTCAAGTACGCCGACCCGTCCGTGTCGAACGAGGCGATCTTCCTGCGCACGTGGTTCAACGTGGCCAAGCGCGAGAACATCGACTACTACGTGATGGAAGCGTTCGACCAACCCTGGAAGGAAGCGCTGTCGGGCCGCACCGAAGCGTACTGGGGCATGTTCAACGCCGATCGCCAGCCGAAGTTCCCGTTCACCGGCCCGGTGACCGAGGACACCGCTTGGCCGTGGAAGGCGCTGGCCGCCAGCCTGCTCGCCCTGCTGCCGATGGTGTGGTTCGCCAGCCGCTACAGCCGCTTCAAGCTGATGGGCCGCTTCTTCTTCTGCGCGCTGATCCAGCTGGCCTGCGGCCTGATCGTGTGGTCGGCCACGCTGCCGTTCAACTTCTACCTGAGCTGGATCGACTGGACGATGCTGGTGCTGCTGTTCCCGGCACAGATCGCCATTCTCGCCATCCTGCTGATCAACGGCTTCGAGTTCACCGAAGTGCTGTGGCGCCGCAACTGGGTGCGCCATGCCGGCATGCTCACGCCGGACCCGGTGGAGAAGCAGCCGTTCGTGTCCATCCACCTGGCCTGCTACAACGAGCCCCCGGAGATGGTGATCATCACGCTCGACTCGCTGGCCGCGCTCGACTACGAGAACTACGAAGTCCTGGTGATCGACAACAACACCAAGGATCCGGCCATCTGGAAGCCGGTGCAGGAATACTGCGAGAAGCTGGGCCCGAAGTTCCGCTTCTTCCATCTGGAACCCTGGCCGGGCTTCAAGGCCGGCGCGCTCAACTTCGGCCTGAAGGAAACCGACCCGCGCGCCGACGTGGTGGCGGTGATCGACGCCGACTACGTGGTGCGCAAGGACTGGCTGGCCTCGCTGACGGGCTACTTCCACGACCCGAAGGTGGCCGTGGTGCAGTGCCCGCAGGCGCACCGCGACTTCGAGCACAACCGCTTCCGCCGCATGACCGCGTGGGAGTACGACGGCTTCTTCCGCATCGGCATGCACCACCGCAACGAGCGCAACGCGATCATCCAGCACGGCACCATGACCATGGTGCGCCGCTCGGCGCTGGAAGGCACCGGCGGCTGGTCTGAATGGACCATCTGCGAAGACGCCGAGCTCGGCCTGCGCCTGATGCACGCCGGCTATGAGCTGGTGTACGTGGATGAGCTGATGGGCGTGGGCCTGACGCCCGCCGACTTCAAGGCATACAAGAGCCAGCGCTACCGCTGGGCCTTCGGCGCCATGCAGATCCTCAAGGGCCGCTGGAACTGGATGACGCAGAAGGGCCCGCTGTCCGCCGGCCAGCGCTTCCACTTCCTCACCGGCTGGTTCAGCTGGTTCGCGGACGCGCTGCACCTGATCTTCACCATGATGGCGATCTTCTGGACCGCCGGCATGGTGGCCTTCCCCACCGTGTTCAGCCTGCCGATGCAGCTGTTCCTGATTCCGGTGATCGGCTTCTTCTTCGCCAAGGCCATCTTCGGCATCGTGCTGTATCGCGCGCGCGTCCCCTGCGGCTGGTACGACACGCTGATGGCCTCGCTGGCCAGCATGGGCCTGTCGCACGCCATCGCGCGCGGCATCCTGCACGGCCTGACGCGCGAGAAGACCTCGTTCGTGGTCACGGCCAAGAGCCGGCGCCTGGGCGGCAGCAATTTCGCCGCGTTCGCCCCGGTGCGCGAGGAACTGCTCATGGCCGTCGCGCTGGTGTGCTGCATCGTCGGCATGGGCCTGCGCTTCGGCACGCACTACGTGGAAGGCACGCTGTGGATGTTCATCCTGGGCGCGCAGTCCATTCCGTACGTGTCGGCCGTCATCGGCGCGTGGATCGCGCACCGGGCGGGCGACAAGGCGGGCTGATCCAGCCCGCCGGAAAGCTCCGGAGCCCGCAGATGCGCAGCACACGCCGCGCATCTGCGGGCTTTGTGCTTTTGGCGCCCTGGCGCCGTTCCATCTCACGCAGAGTGCATCAGACCATCCTCAAGTGGGCGCCACATTCATGAGCCGGCCTCGACCCATGCGCTAAGCTTGGATGGCACGTGTCCACGGCGCGTGCACGCCGTTTTTTCCAGGATGGAACCGCATGCGCCGACTCCGACGCCTGATACTGCTGCCCTTGCTGCTGGCCCCGTGGCTGGCGCACGCGGGCGTGCAACTGGTGGTGGATGGCGTGGAGGATCCGCTCAAGCTTGCCGTCAGCTCCGGCGTGGACATCGCGCAGTACGCCAATCGCGACGTGACCGAGGCGCAGGTGCGTCGCCTGTACGAGCAGTCGCTGGACCAGGCGAAGACAGCCCTTGAGCCGTACGGCTACTACGAAGCGAAGGTGCAGGGCCAGCTCGATCCCGTGGGCGAGAACTGGCGCGTCACCCTGCACGTCACGCCGGGCGCGCCGGTGACGGTGAGCGCGGTGGACATCAAGCTCGACGCCACGGCCGCGAAGATCCCGGCGATCCGCCGCGCGCAGCGCGCCATCGAGAACCTCAAGGGGCAGACGCTCAACCACGGCGAGTACGACTCCGCGCGCGACGCGCTCAGCGGAGCGCTCACCGCCAACGGCTTCCTCGACGCCAAGCTCGTCACGCATCGCGTGGACGTGAATCGCGGCGAGCGCAGCGCGGTGATCCATCTCGCCTGGGAAGCCGGCCCGCGCTACAAGTTCGGCGAGGTGCATTTCGACGGCTCGCAGTTCAAGGACGGCTTCCTGGAACGCTACGTGCCGTTCAAGTCCGGCGACTACTTCGCGCAGGACAAGCTGCTGCAGCTCCAGCAGGCGTTGAATGGGGCAGATTACTTTTCCGTGGTGAACGTGCTGCCTGATGTCGATACCAAGAAGAGCGGCGTGGTCGACGTGAAGGTGCAGCTGTCGCCGGCCAAGCGCACCATCTACACCGGCGGCCCGTTCATCGGCACGGATACCGGCTTTGGCGTGCGCGCCTCGATGGAACGTCGCTGGGTGAACCGCAGCGGCCACAAGTGGAAGAACGAGATCATCCTCGCGCAGAAGCTCAAGACGCTCTCGACGCTGTACACCGTGCCCATGCCCGGCTCCAACCAGCGCAGCTTCAACTACGGCGCCACCTATCGCGATTCGAACACCGACACCTCCAAGTCCAAGACGCTGGAACTGGTGGCCAACGAAACGCGCCAATGGCACGGCTGGGTGCGCACCATCGGCGTGCATGCGCTGGACGGCACCTTCACCGTGGGCCAGAAGGCGGGCGAGTCCGACAACACGCCGGGCCTGGAACACGGCCGCAGCAACCTGTTCTATCCGGAGGCCACGCTGTCGCGCAAATCGGGAGACAACCCGATCTTCGTGCGCAACGGCTGGTCGCTGACCTTCACCGCGCGCAGCACCGTCGGCTCGCTGCTTTCCGATGCAAGCTTCAGCCAGGTCACGGCCGACGGCAAATGGATCAATTCCTTCTGGGGCAACAACCGCCTGATCCTGCGCGCCTCGGCCGGCGCCACCTGGACCAACAACTTCGACGACCTGCCGCCGCAATTGCGCTTCTTCGCCGGCGGCGACCGCTCGGTGCGCGGCTACAGCTACCAGAGCATCGGTCCCGAGAACGCCTACGGCCGCGTGATCGGCGGCAAGAACCTGCTGGTGGGCAGCACCGAGGTCGAGCACTACTTCACGCGCCAATGGGGCATGGCGGCCTTCGTCGATGCGGGCAACGCGTTCGATGGCACCGATTACCGCCCGAAGATCGGCGCCGGCCTGGGCGTTCGATGGCTGTCGCCGGTGGGTATGATCCGGGTAGACCTGGGCACGCCGGTGCACAACCCGGACAAGCACGGCGTCGAGCTGCACGTCGTGATCGGCCCGGATCTGTGAGCAGCGCCATGACCGATACGACCGCACCTTCCACTCACGCACCGCGTCCACGCCGCCGCTGGCTGCGCTGGACATTGCTGTCGCTGCTCGCGCTGCTGCTGGCGCTGCTCGCCTTCGTCGCGTGGCTGCTGGGTACGCCTTCGGGCCTGCGCTTTGCGCTGGCGCGCGCGGAAGGTTTCACGCAGGGCCAGCTCAGCGTGCAATCGGCGGATGGGCGACTGGTGGGCCCGCTCGATCTCACCGGCCTGCGCTACGCCGATGGCAAGGGGTTGGATGTCAAGGTGGCGAAGGCGCACCTGGACCTGCGCGTACCCGCCCTGCTGCGCAAGCGGCTGCACGTGCTCGATCTGAACGTCGATAGCGTGGACGTCACCCTGCCGCCGAGCGAACCGGAGCAACGCGAAAGCGAAAGCAGCTTCTCCTGGCAACCTCCGCTGGACATGGTGCTCGATCGCGCGCACGTGGGCACGGTGAAGATCACGCAGGCCGAGCAATCCGTCTTCGCTTCCGATTCACTGGACGTCGCCGGCAGCTGGACAGGCGCTCGCGGCATCGAGTTGCGGCAACTCGCGCTGCGTGCGCCGGACGGCCATGCCGACCTCACCGGCAACATCGTGGTCGGCAGCACGTACAAGGGCGAGAGCAAGGCCAGCTTCGCCTGGACGGCCAGCGGCACCGAGTACGCCGGCGAGCTCGCCGCGCGCGGCGACGGCAAGCAGGCGCACCTCGACCTGCAACTCACGCTGCCCATGCCTGCGCGCCTGCAGTTGGACATGGCCCAGGGCGGGGATTACGCATGGCAGGCCACGCTGGATGCGCCACGCTTCGATCCCAAGCCATTTCTCGGCGAGAGCTCGCTCACTGGCCTGTCAGTCGCCATCACCGGCAAGGGCGATCGCCGCAGCGGCGTCGTCACCGGGCAGCTGGGCCTCAACGACTACCAGGTACAACTGCAGCCGCTGAGCGCACGCTTCAGCGACGACCTCAACACGCTGACGCTGGAACAGCTCGGCATCGCGTCGCCGCAGTTCAAGGGCAGCGTCAACGCGCATGGTGTGGTACAGCTCGCCGCCAAGCCCTTGAGCGCCGACCTCACGCTGGACTGGAAGGACGTGGTGCTGCCGCAAGAGCTGGCCGGCCAGCTGCTGATGAGCCACGGCACGCTCACCGCCAAGGGCTCCGCCGAACAGTTCCACGCGCAGGGCACACTCGCGCTCGGCCCGGAAAGCAAGCTCGCCGACGTCATGCTCGATCTGGACGGCACGCAGAAGCTCATCGACCTGCACGCACTGACCATCAAGCAACCGCAGGGCGATCTGCAGGCCAAGGGCACGTTGACCCTGCAGCCGGCGCTGGGCTGGCAGCTCGAAGCCACCGCCAACAAGTTCGATCCCGGGCATCTGCTGGCGAAATGGAATGGCTCGCTGGACTTTGACCTCGCCTCGCAAGGCAGCTTGCCGAAGGATCATCCGGACGTCACGGTGGAAATCCGCAAGTTCGACGGCCATCTGCGCGATCGCACCGTGCATGGCGATGGCAAGCTGCACCTGCCGCCCGAGGGCGTGGTGGACGGCAAGCTGCATCTGGTCTCCGGCGGCAGCGACGCGACCATCGACGCGAAGCCCGGCAAGGCCAACGACGTCAGCATCAAGCTCGCCATCGCCTCGCTGGGCGACTGGCTGCCGGAAGCCGCGGGCAAGCTGCAAGGCACCATCCAGGTGCGCGGCCTGTATCCCAAGCTCGCCGTCGACGCCAATCTGCAAGGCAACGCGCTGAGCTATGCCGGCCAGCATGTGGACACGCTGCACCTGCTCGCGAACGTGCCCGACATCGCCCATCCCGGCGGCAAGCTGGATCTGCAGGCCGGTGGCGTGAATGCGGGCGGCCTCGCTTTCACGCAGGTCAATGTGCGCGGCGACGGCACGGCGGAACGGCACAATGTCATGCTTTCCGCGCACGGCTCACCGCTGTCCACCGAGCTGGCCTTGAGTGGCGGCCTCAAGGGCTCGGCATGGAACGGGGCGCTCTCCACGCTCAATATCGACTTCGCCGGACTGCCGCGCTGGCGGCTGCAGCAGTCCACGCAGGTCTCGTACAACGATGGCGCGCTCAACCTGTCCGAGCTGTGCCTGACGGCCGGCGAACCACTGCTGTGCGCCGCCGCGAAGCAGGACAAGGCCGGCAACCTCGATGCCAGCTATCGCCTGCACAGCCTGCCCATCGCCTTGATCATGAGCGCGGTGAGCACGAGCAAGCAGCCCATGCGCGTGGAAGGTTCGCTCGACGGCAGCGGCAGCGTCCGCCGCAATACCGCGGGTGCGCTCACGGGCAACGCCTCCATCACCTCAGCGCGCGGCTCCATCGCCTATGCCGATCGCGCCGACCAGCCGCTGGTCACCTACGACAACCTCGCGCTCACGGCCCAGCTCAACCCGTCCAGCCAACAGCTCGAACTGCATGCGGGCCTGACCAACAGCGGCCGCGTGGATGGCCAGGTGACCATCAGCGGTGCACAGCAATCGCTGGGCGGCCACGTCGGCATCCACGTGAGCAACCTGCGCCTGCTGGAAGTCTTCACCACCGAAGTGGTGAACCCCAAGGGCGCCATGAACGGCGACTTCAACCTGGCCGGCACCGTGTCGCAACCGGCCATCAGCGGCCAGGCCAACCTCACCGATTTCTCGGCGGAAATTCCCGCCATGGGGTTGAAGCTCAACCAGGGGCAGGTAAGCATCGGCACCACGGACGCGCAGCATTTCCGCATCGACGGCACGCTGCATTCCGGCGACGGCAGCATTACCCTGGCGGGCACGGCGGCGCTGGGCGCGGACGCGCAAAGCGTGTTGACAGTGAAGGGCAGCAACTTCCGCGCGGTCGACATCCCCGCCGCGAAGGTGGCGATTTCGCCAGATCTGGCGGTGACGCACAACGACAAGGGCCTGGACATCACCGGCAGCGTCGCGCTCGACAGCGCCGACGTGAACCTCGACAAGCTACCCGGCGCGGGCGCCACCAAGGCGTCCTCCGACGTGGTCGTGGTGGACGAACAACAGCCGCAGGAAGCCGCCAGCCAGATGCCGCTCGCCGCCACGGTCACGGTGAAGCTGGGCGACAAGACCCATCTGGTGGGCATGGGCCTGGACGGACGGCTGCACGGCCAACTGGTGGTCAGCGAGCGCCCCGGCCGCGCGACCACGGGCCAGGGGCAGATCGATGTCAGCGGCACCTACAAGGCCTATGGCCAGAACCTGCAGATCGACCGCGGCCAGCTGCTGTTCGCCAGCACGCCCATCGACAACCCCGGCCTGAACATTCGCGCCATCCGCAAGCTCAACCCCAACGCCACCATCGACGACGGCCAGCAGGTGGGCCTCAACATCGCCGGCACCGCGCAACGTCCGGTGCTCACCGTGTTCTCGCAGCCGCCGATGGAACAGTCGGACGCCCTCTCCTACCTCATCACCGGCAAGCCGCTGTCGCAGGTCAAGGGCGGCGAAGGCAACATGGTCGGCGCCGCCGCGCAGGCGCTGGGTTCGGCCACCGGCAACCTGCTCGCCAAGAGCATCGGCTCGCGCCTGGGCCTGGACGACGTCGGCGTCAGCAGCAGCGACGCGCTCAACGGCAGCTCCGCCTTCACCGTAGGCAAATACCTGTCGCCGCGCCTGTACATCAGCTATGGCGTGGGCCTGTTCGATCCCGGCCAGGTCATCACCCTGCGCTACCACTTCAACGCGCGCTGGAACTTCGAGGCGCAGAGCGCGACGGACTTCAACCGCGCGTCGCTCAATTACCGCATCGAGCGTTAGGCCGGCGTAGCAGTCGACCCGCCAGGGCAGACCGCCTGTCAGCGCCGATAGCGCACGTACAGGCGCTTGAGCAGGTACAGCATGTGGCCAGCGATGCCCTTGTCCTGGGCCTGCAGCAACCGCGAATTTTCTTCGTACAAGCTCCGCAGCTGCGCATCGCGCTGGGCAATCAGCTGCCGCAGTTGCGCCACGTCAACCTCTGACAACGTGTATCCCGGCTGCACGCGCTCCGGCAGCTGGCCGTTGACGTAGTGCGTGGTGTGGCGGCCTGCCGTTTCCTGCTCAGGCCGTTCGGCACTGTAGAAATACAACGCCACCGATTTACGGCTGAGATGACGCTTGTCCTCGGGCTGGTCGATCGGATCGAATCCATGCCAGCTCTTTTCGTTGGTTTCGAAGATCACGCAACGGTTGAACAGCGGCGGCACCCGCACCTGCGGCGACGCATCGGCGTAGGGGTCCCGATACAGATCGAACATGCCGCCCCATGCCGGATCCCACTCATGGTTGAGGTAGACGATCAGGTTCAACCGCCGGTGCCAGCGCTCGCTGGGGTGGTAGTTGAAATCGATGTGCGCCTGCAGGCCTTGCCCGTGGCGGTTCTCATGCGTGCCGCCACCCAGATAGAACGGATCGTAGATAAGCTGCTCGATGCCAGTGATGCGCCCGACGAAGTCGAGGAATTCCCGGGTCTTGATCACATCGTCCAGCTGCCGGTAGACCTCGCCCAGGCCTCGCACGCGATCCACCGTCGACTTGCCGCCCGGCCGGCCATCGTCGCCGATGAAGTTGCCGCTTTCGAAGGACGGAAACGATGCCAGCAGCGCATCCGCCACTTCCGGAACCAGGAAGTCGTCAATGATGACGTGCCGAAAGGGCTGGGCGGACGCGAAACGGGTTTGCCAGTCGTGCTCGCGGGCAAGCACGTCGCTGTTGACGAGAGAGCGGAGACCTTGCACTTTTTTCCTTCCCTGGCTGCGCGCGTATTCAAATTCCAGTCCGCAAGCCTACCGCATCCACCGCAAGTTTCAGCACACCGGACGCCGACGTCGCACCCATAGGCCATAGGTCATACCCGCGACAGGTGGCGGTGAGACTATCGTTACTGCTTTCCCCTACCTGGAGACCCGCCCATGCGGAAACTTCGTTGGATCCTTACGGCGGCGGCGATGACCACCACCTGCACGCTGGCGGCCGCGGCGACCCAGCCCGCGCCGGCCCACACCTCGGCACGCAGCCCCAGCGGCATCGACCTGGCTGGCATCGACCACTGCGTGTTGCCGGGCAACGACTTCGACAACTACGCCAACGGCAACTGGAAGAAAACCGCCGAGATCCCGGCCGACCGCTCCAGCACCGGCATCTTCCTGGAAGTGTTCCAGAAGGCCGAGAAGCGCAATGCCGACCTGATCCAGGCGGCAGGCAAGAGCAAGCCGGCGGCAGGCACCAACGAACGCAAGATCGCCGACTACTACGCGGCGTTCATGGACGAGGCCACCATCGAGAAGCGCGGCCTGGAACCGCTGCAGCCCGAGCTGAAGGCGATCGACGGCATCAGCAGCAAGGCCGACCTGGCCCGCGTGCTGGGCGAGGGCCTACGCGCCGATGTGGACCCGGTGAACGCCACCAACTTCCACACCGAGCACCTGTTCGGCCTGTTCGTATCGCACGGCCTGCAGGATGCCTCGCGCAACATCCCTTATCTGCTGCAGGGCGGCCTGGGCATGCCCACGCGCGACTACTACCTGTCCAGCGACAAGGCCATGGTGGACACGCGCGGCAAGTACCAGGCGTATATCGCCGCCTTGCTGAAGCAGGCCGGCGTGGCCGATGCGGATGCAAAGGCCAAGGGCGTGCTCGATCTGGAAACCAAGATCGCCAAGGCGCAGGTCGACATCGTCGACAGCCAGGACATCCACAAGGCGAACAACCCGTGGGCGCTGGATGCGTTTGCCAAGAACGCGCCTGGCCTGGACTGGAACACCTACTTCAAGGCCGCCAGCCTGGACCAGCAGAAAGTCGTCGACGTGTGGCAGGTGCCGGCCATCAAGGCGCTCTCCGCACTGACCGCCAGCGAGCCGCTGCAAGCATGGAAGGACTACCTCACCTTCCACGCGCTCAACGAAAGCGCATCGCTGCTGCCCAAGGCCTATGCCGATCTCAACTTCGGCTTCTATGGCCAGACGCTCTCCGGCACGCCCAAGCAGCGCGACCGCTGGAAGCGCGCCGTGGCCAGCACCAATGTCGCCCTGGGCGACGCGGTCGGCCAGATCTACGTGAAGGAATACTTCCCCGCCTCGTCCAAGCAGCAGGTCGAGCAGATGGTGAAGAACATCCTCGCCGCGTTCGATGAGCGCGTGGACCACCTCGACTGGATGACTCCCGCCACGCGCCAGAAGGCCAAGGCCAAGATCGCCAGCATCCGCGTCAGCGTGGGCTATCCGGAAACCTGGCGCGATTACGCCAAGCTCGACATCCGTGCCGACGACGCGCTGGGCAACCAGCAGCGCGCCGAGAAGTACGAATACGAACACCAGCTCGCCAAGCTCGGCCAGCCGGTGGATCGCGGCGAATGGTGGATGACGCCTCAGACCGTCAACGCGGTGAACCTGCCGCTGCAGAACGCGCTGAACTTCCCCGCCGCCATTCTCGAAGCGCCGTTCTTCGATCCGAAGGCGGATCCTGCCGCCAACTACGGCTCGATCGGCGCGGTGATCGGCCACGAGATCAGCCACAGCTTCGACAACCTCGGCGCCGAGTTCGACGCGCAGGGCAACCTGGCCAACTGGTGGACGCCGGAGGACCAGGCGCATTTCAAGGCGGCGGGCCAGAAACTGGTCGAGCAGTACAACGCCTATGAGGCGCTGCCGGGCCTGCACGTGAACGGCCAGCAGACGCTGGGCGAGAACATCGCCGACGTGTCGGGCCTGACCATCGCCTACATCGCGTATCACAAGTCGCTCGGCGGCAAGCCGGCACCGGTGATCGATGGCCTGACCGGCGACCAGCGCTTCTTCCTCGCCTTCGGCCAGAGCTGGCGCGAGAAGATCCGCGATGCGGCCATGCGCCAGCGCGTGATCGGCAACGAGCACGCACCGGGCCGCTTCCGCGCGCAGACCGTGCGCAACCTCGATGGCTGGTACGACGCGTTCCAGCCCAAGGCAGGGGAAACGCTGTATCTGGCGCCGGCGGATCGCGTGAAGATCTGGTAACGGATTGCCGATGCGTTGAAACGAAAAGCCACGCCTTGAGGGGCGTGGCTTTTCATGCGACCGGCCATGGCATCTATTTGGGCAAGCCCAGCACCGTCATCCCTGCGAAAGCAGGGATCCAGTGCCTTTAATACGTAGGGCTAGAACGAAAGACGCTGGATCCCTGCTTTCGCAGGGATGACGGTGAGGAAGGCCACAGCGCGCGGAGAATGTAAGCACGCAATCAAGACGCTCTAACCGCTCTGGATCACCCGCGTCATGAACACACTGAACGGGTCATCCACGTAGTCTCCGAACGGTCCGCAATACGTGAAACCGAAGCGCGCATACAGCTGCCGGGCCGGCTCGAATGCGGCGGGCGCGCCGGTTTCCAGGCTCAGGCGCTGATAGCCGCGGCGTGCGGCCTCGTCGAGCAGGTGCTGCAGCATCCGCGCAGCCACGCCTTTGCGGCGATGCCGGTTCGACGTGCGCATGGACTTGATCTCGCCGTGCGTGGCGTCGAGTTGACGGATCGCGCCGCACCCCAGCAGTTCGCCGTTCTCCCACACGGTCCAGAAGGTGATCTCGGGCTGGCGCAGGCGTTCCAGGTCGAGTGCGTGGATGCTCTCCGGCGGCGACCATTGCGCCATGTCGTCGAGATGCTCCTGCAGCAGTGCAGCGACCGCGTCGCTGCGAAGGTCATCGACACGAATATCCATGAGCTTGCCGCCTCCGATCATCCGCTAGAGTTAAACCCGCCCCACGACGGGCGCGCGTCAGGCGATGCCAAGACCTTCGATGCCGACGATGTCGTGCGCATCGAAACCGGCCATCTCCGCAAAGCGTTGGCCGCGATCGGCATAGTCGTGGAACTGGTCGAAACTCGGCGCGCCCGGCGACAACAGGATGGTGCCGCCCGGCGGCGTCAGCGCGCGCGCGCGCGCCACGGCGGTGGCCAGGTCCGTCGTTTCTTCCACCGTCACGCCCGCCTCGCGCAGCGCGCGCGCGATGCGTGGGCCGTTGGAGCCCTGCGCCACGATGGCATGCGGCGCATGCGCCTTCATGGCAGCGACGAAGTCATGCCAGTCCAGGCCGCGATCATGGCCACCGACGATGACCGTGACCGCCTGCCCCACCAGGCTGCCCAGCGCGGCCAGCGTCGCCTGCGGCGTGGTGCTGATGGAGTCGTTGATCCAATGGAAACCGTCGTGCTCGCCCAATGGCTGCAGGCGATGCGGTAGCGGGCGGAACGTGGCGAGTGCCGGAGCGGCCTTCACCGCGTCGAAGCCCATGGCCTCCAGTGCCGCGAGTGCCGCGCAGGCGTTGAGCGCATTGTGCTCGCCCGGTGCGCGCAATGCGCTGGCGTCGAAGACCGGTCGCGTACCACGGCCGATGAAACCGCCGGCCACATGCCAGCCATCCTCGCTGCCGAACACGATGCGATGGGGATGGCCGGCCGTGCGTTCCAGCAAGGATGCCTGCGTGGCGTTGACCAGCAACTGCGTCGACACGCTCGCCAGCTTCAGCTTGTCCTCGATGTAGCGTTCGCGCGAACCGTGCCAGTCGAGGTGTTCTTCGTAGAGGCTGGTGATGACGCCAAGCTCCACCGGCCCCGCCTCGCCCGTCTGGAAGCTCGACAGCTCGATCGCCCATAGTTCGGCGGATTGGCCCAGCAGTTCCAGCAAGGGCATGCCGATATTGCCGGCCAGCGCCGTGCGCACGCCCAGGCTGCGCGCCAGGTGCGCGAGCAAGGCGGTGGTCGTGCTCTTGCCCTTGGTGCCGGTCACGGCGACCACGCGCGCGTGCGGGTTCTCGGCAAACCACAACGCCGTGCCCGATGTGACGTGAATGCCCGACTCGCGCGCCGCGAGCAGGGCGGGCTTGTAGGCGGAGATGCCGGGCGATTTCACCACCACGTCGAACGGTGCGAAAGCGACGGCATCGGGCTCCTCGCCGCGCACCGTCAGCGTCGCGTCGAAGGTCCTGGCTGCGTCCGCTTCTCCCACACTGCAGAACAGCGTGAGCGGCAATGCAGGCAGGCGCGAGCGGATGGCCGCAATGGCCGCCTTGCCTTCGCGCCCGAAACCCCAGATCGCCACCCGCTTGCCGGCGAAGTCGGCGATGCGCAGTGGCGAGTTCATGCTCACGCGAAGAACGCCAGCGCCGGCAGCAGACGCTTGGGAATGCGCTGTTCCTCGGACGGCTGCAGCCACGGCTCCAGCGCCAGCTCGTTCGCGTCGAGCTGCGGCAGGATCTCGCGGATAAAGCGCGCGACCAGCGTGTCTTCCTGCCATTCCGAGCGCTGGCTCAGCGCGTACATCGCGGCGCGCGCTTCCGCACCCTCGCCCACGCATTCGAACGGCTTGTGGTCCTGGTATTCCAGCAGCGCGTCGAAGCCCGGCGCGAGGTTTTCGTCATCGAGCAGGTTGCGCCCGAAGATGGACAACAAGCGCGGCTTGGCCAGGAACGGCGCCAGCGCCAGGAACACGAAATGGCACTTGGGGCACTGCCCGCACCAGCGATCCGCCGGCTTGGGACCGAGGATCTTGAAGTTGCGGTTGCAGCTGGAAAACACGTCGAAGTACGGCGTGAGCTTGGAGAACGCGCGCGTCACCGCCAGTTCGGAGAATGGACGCAGCAGCGAGCAGTAGTCCAGGTCCGCCGCGACGTGCTGGTGCAGCCAGTCGCTGAGCAACTGCTCGAAGGCGTAGCCCTTGCTCCATTGGTGGTTCACCTGCTGGCCTTCGTACTCCAGCGTGGCCGCTGAGGCAGAACGCTCGTTGGCGAAGGCCACGCTGTCGAAGCCGTAGAGAATCGCCGCCACGGCGAGGATGGCGGAGTTCACCGCCGTCACTGGGATATGGCCGTTCCACGCGCCAAGACGATTGAGCTCGAACAGCCCTGGCGCAAGTTCGCGCTGGATGTTGAGCATGGGCAGGCCGGTGCGCTCCGCGCACGCGGCGATCAGCGGCGAATTGCCGACCCACACGGCCGTGGCGTCGCCGCCGATGGACTTGATGGCTTCCACCGCCACCAGTGAATCCTTGCCGCCGCCGATGGGCACGAGGGTACGGTGCGGCAGGCCAAGCGCCTTCGCTTCCTGCAGCGTGGCGCCACCCCGAGGGAAGTTGATGCGACCACGCAGGTCCAACCCGTTGCGATAGGCGAACTCGGCCAGGCCGTGCAGGTACAGCGCATCCAGCAGGTCGGCGGTGCTGTCGTCCAGCGGGCCACCCGCCACCTCGATGCGTGGCGGCACGCCGGCCTTGTAGTAGCTCACGCCGGCGATCAGGTGCAGCAGTTTCAGCGCCTGGTCGAAGGCCGCCTGGTGACCGGCCGGCAGCGCCGGCGCGTTCGGAAAGCGCACGCGCTCGATCAGCTCCTCGCCATGATCGAAGGCGTACACCAGCTCCGCCACGCCATCGGCATAGCTGCAGCGCACGAAGCGGAATACCTGGGTCAGGCGGGGGTTGATGTTGGTGGTCACGCCTCAGTCTCCATTGCCTGCTCCCTCTCCCCTCCATGGAGAGGGTCGGGGTGAGGGGTCGGGGCTGGCCAAAGCCTCCAGAATCGCCTCTAGCACGCTGTCAGTGTTCTTCAGTACGTCATTGTTCCAGAAACGCAGGAGCTTGTAGCCGGTGGCTTGCAGCTCCAACGTCCGGTGTTCGTCATAGATCACCTGGTCGCCATGCTGGCCGCCGTCCAACTCCACGATCAGGCCAGCATCAGGACAGACAAAATCGACGATGTAATGGCCAATTTGATGTTGGCGGCGGAACTTCCAGCCCTGTAGCCGACGATCACGCAGGCGGTGCCAGAGCAACTGTTCTGCATCCGTTTGACCGGCCCGCAGGCTGCGGGCGCGATCTACATGCATGCGCTTCATCCAGAGCGCTCCTTCTGATACGTCATCGCGAGCACCCGCCCCTCACCCCGGCCCTCTCCCCGGAGGGGAGAGGGAGAAGTGAGGGACTGAGGTTTACTCCAGGATGATCTCTTCCGCCTCATCCCTGAGGTTGTACGGCGAGGACATCACCTTGCCGTAGGCGCCCGCCTGGGCCACCAGCATCACGTCGCCCTCCTGCGGCTCCGGCAGGCGGCGGTCGGTGCCGAGCACGTCGCCGCTTTCGCAGATCGGGCCCACCACCTGGAACAGCGCCGTGGCGGGCTCGTCCAGCCGCGTGAGGTTCACAATCTCGTGCCAGGCCTCGTACAGCGCGGGGCGGATCAGGCTGTTCATGCCCGTGTCCACGCCGAGGTAGCGGATCTGGCCGTTGCCCTTGCCCTTGGTCTGCGTGACCTTGGTGACGAGCACGCCCGCGTCGGCCACCAGATAGCGGCCCGGCTCCATCCACAGCTTGTAGTGCGGATAGGCTGCCTTGACCTCGCGCAGCACCTTGTCGAGCGCGGCGATGTCCAGCCGCGCCTCGCCCGGGTGCGAGGGCACGCCGAGTCCGCCGCCGATGTCCAGGAAGGTGACGCTGCCGATGCGCTCGGCCAGGCTGGCCAACTGGCCGTAGACCTCGCCCCAATGCGCGTCATCGAGAATGCCCGAGCCCAGATGCGCGTGCAGGCCACGCACGGTGACGCCATGCGTGTCGGCCAGGCGCAGGAAGGCATCCAGCTGTTCCACCGGCAGGCCGAACTTGCTGCCGCTGCCGCCGGTGCGCACTTTTTCGTGATGGCCGAGGCCGCGACCGAGGTCGAGGCGCAGCACCACTTCCTTGCCGCGGAACAGCTCACCCCAATTTTCCAGCTGGTAGAGCGAATCCAGCGACAGCGTGACGCGCGTGGTAAGCGCCCATGCGTAGTCCTCGCGTGGTGCGAAGTTGGGCGTGAACAGCAGTGGCGCGGAATCCGGTACCACCGCCATCACCGCCTTCAGTTCGCCCGGCGACACGCACTCGAAACCGAAGCCCTCTTCCGCCAGCGCCTTGAGGATGGCCGGATGCGTGTTGGCCTTCACCGCGTAGTGCAAGCGATCCACCGCCGCCAGCGTTTTCAGCTCGCGCGCCTGCTGGCGCACCGTGGGCAGGTGGTAGACGTAGCGCGGCGTGGCGCCCGCACCGATCTTGAGCAGATCCGCGCGACGCTCCTCGCGCCACCACGACGCGGCCGGCGGCAGTACCTCGCCGGTGCCGTACAGCGCCTGCCAGCTGGGACCGAACAGCGCGCTGTCGTCGGTGCGCAGCGCACCCGCCGTGATCAGCAGCTCGTGCAGATGAGGCAGCAGTTCGTCCACCACGTTCTCATCCACTACGAAGGTGAGGTTGAGGTTGTTGGACGACTGCGAAATCATGTGCACGCGCAGCTGGCCGAACTCCGCCAGCACGGTGGACAGCGTGTGCAGCATGGAGCGCATGCCGCGACCCACCAGGGTGATCGCCGCGCACGGCGCGATCACCTTCACGCGGCACACCTTGGCCAGGTCGCTGGCCAGCGCGGCGAGCGCGTCGGAGTCGAGCAGGTTTTCGGTGGGGTCCAGCGACACGGTCACGTTGGTCTCGGCCGAGCCGATCATGTCCACCGACAGGCCGTGCTGCTTGAACTGCGCGAACACGTCGGCGAGGAAGCCGACCTGCTGCCACATGCCCACCGATTCCATCGACACCAGGGTGATGCCCTTGCGCGCGCTGATGGCCTTGACGCTGGGCGCATGCTCGCGCACTTCCGGGCCGATCAGCGTGCCTTCCAGCTCAGGCCGGTTGGTGTCCTTGATCAGCAGGGGAACGCGCGGCTCGCGCAGCGGCGAGAGGCAGCGCGGATGCAGCACCTTGGCGCCGGTGGAGGCTATTTCCTGGGCTTCCTCGTAATCCAGTCGCTGCAGCAGGCGGGCACTGGGCACCTGGCGCGGGTTGGCGGTGAACATGCCCGCCACGTCGGTCCAGATTTCCACGCGCTGCGCCTTGAGCAACGCACCGAAGTACGAGGCGGAGGTATCCGAACCGCCGCGGCCGAGCAGCACCGTGCGGCCCTGCGATTCGCGCGCGATAAAGCCCTGGGTGATGAACACCTCGCCCAGCGCGGCGAGGCGCGCGTTCAGTGCCGGATCCGGCTTGGCCTCGACCATCGCCGAGAGCAGCTTGGTGCGCTCGTTCTGGTTGGGCAGCGCGATCGCCGAAAGGCAATCGCGCGCGTCCACCCACTGCGTGCTCAGGCCGCTGTGGGAAAGAAACGCCGCGCCCAGCGCGCTGGACATCAGCTCGCCGTGCGCCTGCACCAGCGCCGACCACGCCAGCTCGCCCAACTGCGACGGGCCTTCGTCGGCCAGCTTCGCCAGCTCGGAGAGCCGCGCGCCGAGGGTGTCCGGAACCGCCAGCTGCATGTGATCGAGCAGGTCGTAATGACGCTGGGCGATCGCCTTGGCAGCCTCGATGCGTTTGCCCTTGTCTTCCTGCGCGCACAGTTGTTTGAGTGCGTCGGTGATGCCGGTGAGCGCGGACACGACCACCAGCACGCGGGCGCCTTCGGCGCGGCGGCTGGCAACGAGCTCACGGATGTTCTGCCAGCGCGGCAGGGTAGCGACACTGGTGCCGCCAAACTTCATCACGATCCAGGATGCGTCGACAGGAAGCGACGCGGGGCTTTGCGGGTTCACGGGTACCTACGTGGGTGGTTGGGGAAAACAATCCCGGCAGTGTTGCGCCGCAGCAGGCGGAATGCAACCGCTGCGCGGGGATAAGCGTTTGGATGGCTAAATGCGGGGGCGTATGGGCTTGCCGCAGAGACTCCCTCTCTCCGCTGGGGAGAGGGAGCAACCTAGCCCCGCCGCTTATACCCCCTCACCGTCATTCCCGCCTTCGCGGGAATGACGGTGAGGGATGGCAGGCTTGTCGCGAGCACCCGCCCCTCACCCTACCCTCTCCCCAACGGGGAGAGGGAAAAAGCGTGTGGTGCTTACGCAACCACCACGGGAATCTTGCCAATGCGCGCCTGCCATTCCTTCGGACCTGTCTGGTGCACCGACGTACCCGCGGAATCCACGGCCACCGTCACCGGCATGTCCTTCACTTCGAACTCGTAGATGGCTTCCATGCCCAGGTCGGCGAAACCGACGACGCGCGAGGCCTTGATCGCCTTGGATACCAGGTAGGCGGCGCCGCCCACGGCCATCAGGTACACCGACTGGTGCTTCTTGATCGCCTCGATGGCGGCCGGGCCGCGCTCGGCCTTGCCGACCATGCCCAGCAGGCCGGTCTGCGCCAGCACCTGTTCGGTAAACTTGTCCATGCGGGTGGCCGTGGTGGGGCCGGCGGGGCCCACCACTTCGTCGCGCACGGGGTCGACCGGGCCCACGTAATAGATGAAGCGGTTCTTGAAATCGACCGGCAGCGGCTCGCCCTTGTTGAGCATGTCCACCATGCGCTTGTGCGCGGCGTCGCGGCCGGTGAGCAACTTGCCGTTGAGCAGCAGCACTTCGCCCGGCTTCCAGCTCGCCACTTCTTCGCGGGTGACGGTGTCGAGGTTCACGCGGCGGCCCTTGCTGGCGTCGTAGGTGAGCTTGGGCCAGTGTTCCAGCGACGGCGGATCGAGCGCGACCGGGCCCGAACCATCCAGCGTGAAATGCGCATGGCGCGTGGCGGCGCAGTTGGGAATCATCGCCACCGGCAGGTTGGCCGCGTGGGTCGGGTAATCCTTGACCTTCACGTCGAGCACGGTGGTCAGGCCGCCCAGGCCCTGCGCGCCGATGCCCAGCGCGTTGACCTTCTCGTACAGCTCGATGCGCAGCTCTTCGGCGCGGTTCTGCGGGCCGCGGGCGATCAGTTCCTGGATGTCGATGTGCTCCATCAACGATTCCTTGGCCAGCAGCATCGCCTTCTCGGCGGTGCCGCCGATGCCGATGCCCAGCATGCCCGGCGGGCACCAGCCGGCGCCCATGGTCGGCACGGTCTTGAGCACCCAGTCCACGATGGAGTCGGACGGGTTGAGCATGGCGAACTTGGACTTGGCCTCCGAACCGCCGCCCTTGGCGGCCACGATCACCTCGACGGTGTCGCCCGGCACGATGGACATGTTGATGACCGCCGGCGTGTTGTCCTTGGTGTTGCTGCGCTTGCCGGCCGGGTCGGCCAGCACGCTGGCGCGCAGCTTGTTGTCCGGGTCGTTGTAGGCGCGGCGCACGCCCTCGTTGACCATGTCTTCCAGCGACATCGTGGCGTCCCAGCGCACGTTCATGCCGACCTTGAGGAAGACGGTGACGATGCCGGTGTCCTGGCACAGCGGGCGATGGCCTTCGGCGGCCATGCGCGAGTTGATCAGGATCTGCGCCATCGCGTCCTTCGCGGCCGGCGACTCCTCGCGCTCATAGGCGGCGGCAAGGTTGGTGATGTAGTCGACGGGGTGGTAGTAGCTGATGTACTGCAGGGCGTCGGCGACGGACTGAATCAGATCGTCTTGCTTGATGGTGGTCATGGCGATGGCTTCGACTCCGGGGGCTACGGGCGTCGAAAACGGGGCTGTTGACGACGCATAACCCTTTTATTGTGCCGCAAATGGGCCTCGGGCCCGGAAATCGCCGCCAAGTCCTTATTTATGCGTCGGAAAAACGGCGCGGCGCCTGGCCCGTAGGCCAGAGGTTGTAGGCGCAATATATTGCGCATGCAAGGCAAGCGATGGCGCCATTTTCGCAATTTCTTTCGCAAAACAGCCACTTCCGGGATTTGACCGCCGGAGTTAGCTTTGACGGACCAGCGCGGGTTGTTGATCCAGGGGGCGGGCTGGCGTTTGGGGAGTGCGCACATCCGTCTGTGGCCATGCCGAAAAGCGTGCCGACGCGCAGGGGCGTCGTCATCAGCGCGGCCAGGGCCATATCTACCCTGGAGAAACCACATGCTCTCGACGTTGCATCGCAAGTCGCTCGCAGTCTCACTCGGCCTCCTGCTCTTCGGCGGCGCCACATCGGCGGCCATGGCGGCAGGCAGTTCGTCACCGGCAGACCTTGGACCCAGCAACACGAACGAGACCGTCAACGTCACGCTCGTGCTGGGGCTTCGCAATCAGGAAGCGTTGGAGAACTTCGTCTACAGCACGGTCACCCAGGGCAATCCCTCGTATCACCGCTTCCTGACGACGGCGCAGTTCGCCGACCGCTTCGGCGCATCGGCCAGCGACATCGCCAACGTGCAGGCCTTCATCAAGCAGCAGGGCCTCAAGCAGGTGGAACTGTTGCCCAATCACCTCGCGATCAAGGTCAGCGGCACGATCGGGCAGTTCAACAAGGCCTTCCAGACGTCCATTCATGATTACCGAGATGCTGACGGCAGCACGTTCCATCGGCCGAGTGCGACGCCGACGCTGCCCTCCTCCCTGTCGGGCACGCTGATCGTCGCCTCCGGCCTGAGCACGCAGGCGCGCTATCGCTCGCGCCGCGTGTCGGCCTTCCAGCCGAGCACGCCGGCTTCGGCTTCCACCATGAGCCCCATGGCGAAAACCGCCGCGGCGGCCGCACCCGCGACCACGCCCTGCACCGGCAACCCGACGGCAACTTGCACGCCGGGCTCGTTCACCGTGGGCGACGTGGCCAATCGCTACAACGTCAACCCGCTCTACAAGGCGGGCGTGAACGGCAAGGGTTCCACCATCGGCATCGCGACACTCGCCAACTTCGTGCCCGCCGATGCGTACACGTACTGGAGCACGATCGGTCTGGCGGTCAAACCCAACCGCATCACTCAGGTGCACGTGGACGGCGGCGGCGTGCTCAGCGGCCCTGCCGGCTCCGGCGAAACTTCGCTTGACGTCGAGCAGTCAGGCGGTCTGGCGCCGTGGGCGGACATCATCGTGTACGACGCGCCGAACACCGACGCCGGCTTCTTCGATGTGTTCAACCAGGCGGTGTCCGACAACAAGGTCGACAGCCTCTCGGTAAGCTGGGGTTCGCCGGAAATCTTCTACTTCCCGCAGTTGAATGGCGGCGTGGACTTCACCGACGAGCTGCGCGCCTTCCACCAGGTGTTCCTGGAAGCGGCCGCGCAGGGCATCTCGATGTTCGCCACGGCCGGCGACTCCGGCGCCTACGACACCGTGCGCGGATTGGGCGGCCTGCTGACCGACCCGGTACCGCCGCCGCTGACCGCGGATGCGCCAGGTTCCGATCCGCTCATCACCACCGCCGGCGGCACCACCGTGCCGTTTACCTACAGCTTCAGCGGCGGTCCCAAGGCCACGCTGGACAAGGAGCGCATCTGGGGCTGGGATTACATCGCCAGCTACTTCCAGAGCAATTTCGGCGTGGACCTCACGCCCGAGGTGTTCGCCACCGGAGGCGGCGGCGGGGTGAGCGTGTTCTGGCCACTGCCACGCTATCAGGCATTCACCTCCGGCATTCGCAAGAGCGAGAAGAAGCAGACGCTGTCCCTGCCGGCCTATGGCATCAACTACACGCTGCCGGCGAACTACAAGGGCCGCAACGTGCCGGACATCTCGCTCAATGCCGACCCGGAAACCGGCTACAGCTTCGTATCGTCCACCGATGGCAGCGGCCTGTTGACCTTCGAAGGCGGCACCAGCTTCGTGGCGCCGCAGCTCAACGGCATCAGCGCGCTGCTGAAGCAGGCCACGTATGGACGCATCGGTCTGTGGAATCCACAGATCTACGCCTTCCAGAATGTCTTCAGCTACGGGCCGTACTCGCCCTTCAACGACATCAGGGCCGGCGACAACTGGTTCTACCAGGGCGTGCCGGGATATGAACCCGGCGCGGGCATCGGCACGCTCAACGTGACCAACCTCGCGTTGTTCCTCTCGGTGTTCTAACGTAGTTCTACGCAACCACGATTCGCCACGCGCGAATGACTCAAAAATCCCGGCGAAAGCCGGGATTTTTTTCACGGGTCGTGCACCGCACAGCGCCTATGTTCCGCGCACAAAAATCGTCGACATACCAGCTACTTAAGTAGCCATCGGCCGACGTGTGGGGACACATGAAACGACGCACGCACGCCTGGTGGATCACCTGCTTCGCGCAGCTGTTGTGCATGGCGACGTGCACTGCTTCGGTGCGAACCACCACGCTGCAGTTGTCGGCGACCGTCGTCGACGAATGCAGCACGTCCCTTCCAACGCATATCGACGCGAACATCCACGAGCGCGCGCGTCCGGACGTCCATTGCAGCGCCCACACGCCGCACGCGATCGACATCGAAAGCGAGCACGGCGAGCCTGCCACCCAGGCGAGGCAACCCGACACCGCCATAGCAACGGTCACCTTCTAGCCGCACGCGGACAACGCGTGCCATCGCCACGTGGATCAAGGAGTCATCGCCATGCCCAGTCCGCGACACCTCACCACTCTTGCTGCCGCATCACTTGCCCTGGCCATGCCGCACAGCGGCTGGTGCGCCACCAAGACGGCGACATTCACCGTGCAGGCCACGGTGATCAGCGACTGCTCGATCATCAGCGCGCCCAATATCAATTTCGGCAACGTCGGCGTGATGGCCGCCAACCTCGACATCACCAGCACGTTGACGGTCAGCTGCACGCCGGGAACCACCTATACCTTGTCGCTGGATGGCGGTTCCGCGTCAGGTTCGACCGTGGCCAACCGCCTGATGGCCCAGGGCGCCAATACCCTGCAATACCAGCTCTACAGCGATAGCGGACGTACGCAGGTGTGGGGCATGACGCCGGGTACCGACACCACGGGAGGCACCGGCACCGGCAGCAACAGCGTCTACACGATCTATGCGCGCATGCCGCCGCAATCCACGCCACCCGTGGGCGTCTACACCAGCACCGTCACGGCGACCATCAGCTACTGATGCCGCGGCGCGCCATTGCGACCGCACGAACCTGATCGCAAACCTTCGACATCCACCTTCAGGGACAGCCCATGAAAGCCTCCATGCTTCCCCTTGCCGTCGCCATCGCCGCGATTTGCGTAGCCGGTCACGTCATCGCCGCGGATACGGTCAGCCTTCACGTCAAGCCCACCACCGTCACCCTGGCGCCCGGCCAGAACGCCGCGGTGATCACCATCACCAACGAGGGCGGCACGCCAGTCAATGCGCAGATCCGCGTGCTGGGCTGGGACCAGTCGCAGGACAAGGACCAGCTGAGCGAAACCAACAAGCTCGTCGCGAGCCCACCAGCCATCAACTTCGCGGCAGGACAAAGCCAGTCCATCCGCATCGTGCGCACGGACAAGTCGCCCGCCACGCATGAAGAGGCCTATCGCGTGCTGGTGGACGAAATCCCCGACAAGACCAGTGCGCCGCAGGTGGGCGTGCAACTGCGCATGCGCTATTCGCTGCCCGTGTTCGTGCAACCGAAGTCCGAATCGGCGCAGGGCAAGGTCGACATCAATGCACAGGTTCAAGGAAGCAACCTCGTGTTGACCGCGCAGAACAACGGCGCGGCCCACGCGCAGGCCGCCGATGTGATGCTCGATTACGGCGGCCAGGCGTCGACGCCTGTCGTCAAGGGCCTGCTGGGTTATGTGCTGCCGGGCAAGCGTATGCAATGGACGCTGCCCATTCCATCGAATGCCGCCGCACAGGGCAAGGCCACGCGCGTCACGGCCAGCCTCAACGGGCAGCCCGTGGAAGTGGCGCTGTAACGTCCGCCGTCCGGCTACGCAGGAGGCTGTATCGCCAACACGGAGCCCCAACGGGCTCCGCAGGTGCCGCGTAAAGGGATCGACCATCTATGGGATTTGTGTCGCGGACCGCATTTCGTCGCTGGGGAGCGCTATGCGGGCTATGCGGCCTCAGCCCGGTGAGCTGGGCGGCCATGGCGCAATCGGCACCAGACACGTCGCCCGCACCGGAACCCGCCAACGGCTCGTACTACCTCGCGGCATCCATCAATGGTCTCGACAAGCAGCTGATCGTCCGGCTGGATCGCATCGACGGTGCCTTCTACATCGGCGCCGACGAACTGCGTGAGCTTGGCGTGCTGACGGCGGGGCTTTCCTTCGACGACAACCAGCGCATCGCCCTGAGCGCCATCCCCGACCTTCGGTACACCTATCACGCCGATAGCCAGCGCATCGACTTCTCGCTTCCCGCTGATCGATTGCAGGCGGAGATGATCGGCTATCGAAACCCGCCGCCGCCCACGCCCACATCGGGCACCGGCCTCGAACTCAATTACGCCGCCAACCTGCAAGGCACGCGCGTGAGCTACACGCAGCGCAATCAGGCACAACGCCTGCTCGCGCCCGCCCTTGGCGCGGGTTATTACGGCAGCGCGCCGCCTCTGAGCGAAAGCGAAGCCGCGGCCGCCTATGACGCGCTCAACCGCACGCTGGACGTCGGCACGCAACTGACGTTCTTCTCGCCGCTCGGCCAGGTAAGCAATGCCGGATACACGACCGTGGAGAGCGGGCAGGTTCGCTATCTTCGCCAGGACACCTACTGGAGCTATGCATCGACCGACTCCCTGCTGACCTACACGGCTGGCGACCAGGTATCTTCCTCGCTGTCGTGGTCGCGCTCGGTGCGCCTTGGCGGCTTCAGCGTCGCGCACAATTTTTCCGTGCGCCCCGACCTGGTCACGTTCCCGGTGCCTGCCCTCGGGGGCAGTGCCGTCGTGCCGACCACGGTGGATCTGTACATCAACGGGCTACGGCAATTCTCCGGCGAAGCCAACGGCGGGCCGTTCCTGGTCAGCACGCCGCCTGCGCTCACCGGTGCCGGCCAGGCCTCGCTGGTCTATCGCGACGAACTGGGTCGCGAACTGCGTATCAATGAATCCCTGTACGTGGATTCGCGCCTGCTCGCGCGGGGCCTGTCGGAATGGTCGTTCGAGGCCGGATATCCGCGCCTCCATTATGGCGCGCGTTCGTTCGACTACGCGTCTCGCCCGGCGGCCAACGGCACCTGGCGATACGGCGCCAATGACCAGTTCACGCTGGAGGGTCATCTGGAACTCTCCAGCGGCCTGCACAATGTTGGCGCGGGCGGCCTGTTCTCGCTGGGCCGCTTTGGCGTGCTGAATGGCTCCGTCACCTTCAATCGCGGCAATACGTCGGGTGAGCAGGCCAGCGCGGGATATCAGTACGTCTCTCCTCGCTTCAGCATCGACCTGCAAGGCATCCGTACCTACGGAGACTACCGCGACCTCGGCAGCATGAGCGGCGTCAATGTGCCCCGGCGACAACTGCATGCCTCCGTGAGTGTGGCCATCACGCCCCGGCAGAACCTGTCGCTGACCTATGCGCGCCAGGACGCCTCGATTCTGGGCGGCTCACGCATCCTTTCCCTGGGCTACAACGCCACGGTGGGATCCCGCGTGAACGTCTTCGCCAATGCCTTCCGCGATCGCGACCAGCCGCACTCGGGAGGAATCTATGCGGGGCTTATCATCAACCTCGACCACCGCATCAGTGCGTCCGTCAGCGCCAGCCACTATGGCAGCGCCAGCACCCTGTCGACGTCCGCCAACCAGCCGATCGACTACGACAAGGGCGGCTTCGGATGGAACGTGCTGGGCGAAGGCGGCAACGGCGGCTATCGCCATGCGCTGGGCCGGCTGGACTACCAGAGCGACATCGGCAACCTGTCGGCCCAGGTCGAGCACTCGTCGTTCGCCAATTCCAGCTTCACCACGAGCTCGCTCTACGCGACCGGCTCGCTGGTATGGATGGACGGCGCCGTGCTGGCCTCGCGCCCGATCAGCGATGCGTTCGCCGTGGTCAGCACGGACGGCGTACCGGGCGTGCCGGTGCTGCGGGAGAACCGCGTGGTGGGCACGACCAACAGCGGCGGGCATCTGCTCATTCCCGACCTGCTTTCCTACAACAACAATCACATCTCCATCGACACCCTGGATTTGCCCGCCGACGCCGAGGTCAAAACCGATCAGCTCGAAGTGGCTCCCCGCACCCGTTCGGGGGTATTGGCGCGCTTTCCTATCAGCCGCTACCAAGGCGCTGTCGTGGTGCTTACGGACGAACAAGGTCAAGCGCTGCCCGTGGGCACGCTGGTCGACGTGAAGGACGAAACGGCACCACTGCCCGTAGGTTACGACGGCAAAGTGTTCATTCCGCACTTGCAACCGGGCGGCAACGAGATATCGGCCCGCGTCGGAGACGTCATGTGCAGCGCGCAGATCGCTTTCAGGCCCAGCGATGCCATGCACACCATCGGTCCATTCCCCTGCAGAAGGAACGCGACGCCATGAACAACGCGTGGCTTAACGGCTTGTTGTTGCTCATCCTGTTGGCATGGGGTTCGCCAAAGGCGTACGCACAGACATGTACGGCGACGTTTTCCAACGTCAACTTTGGTGCGATCAGCGTCGTCTCCCCCAATGCGAACGACGTTAACGCCAGCGCCGTGGTGAACTGCTCGGGTTTTGCAACAGCCTATGCGTATGTGTGCCTCAGCATCGCCCAGGAGGCTTTGCCAGGGCCCACGTCCACCAAGCTGGTGAATACGATGTACGTGGATTCCGCGCGCACCCAGGTCTGGGGAAGCGTGTGGGGCGGCCCCACGCAGACGTGGCTCACCGCCACCATTCCGCTGTCGGGCGGAAAAGGTAGCGCCACCATTCCCTACTACCCTCGCGTTCCGGGCAATCAGGCCAATGCTCCCGCGGGTAGCTATTCCTATACGTACAGCGGAGGTTGGACGGGTGTCCAAGGGTTTGGCTTCAATTCGGGCACGCCCGCGCCCTGCACATCCTCGACGCAGCAGTACGGCGTATTCACTCTCACTGTCAGTGCCGTCGTGACCACCGACTGCCTGATTTCGGTGACCAATATCGACTTTGGACAAGTGGGCCTCATCAACAACCCTGTCAACAGCACTGGCACCATCAACACAACGTGCACCGTGAATGCACCGTACAGCATCTCGCTGAGCGCAGGCCAAGGAGCGGGCGCCACTGTCAGCGCACGCAAAATGACACGCAGCGGCGGCAGCGATGTCCTGGCGTATGCCCTTTATACCAATGCAGCTCGCAACAGTCTCTGGGGCGATGGGACCAATGGCACGAGCACGCTGTCCTCCACGGGCACGGGCGCGACGCAGAGCAACACCATCTATGCCAGCGTGCTCGCGCCAGCCTCCGTTCCACCCGGAACCTACGTGGACACGGTGATTGCCACGATCACTTATTGAGCTCCGTTCACGGGCCCACCAGGGTGCCACTGACAAACCGCTTGGCCAAAGCGATAGTCATCTGGTGGGCTATGACGGAAAGGTGTTCCTTCCGCGCCTGCAGTTGGCCGGCAACCAGATATCAGCCCTCGTGGGAGACACCATGTGCAGCGCGGACATTCCATTCGGCAGCCATGACGTGATGCACACCATCGGCCCATTCACCTGCAAAAGGAATACCGCGCCATGATTCGTCCATGGTGGATTGCCGTTCTGGTGTTATCGCTTTGCATGATGGCGCCCGCTGCATGGGCACAGAGCTGCAGCGGAAGCATGGCCAACATGAACTTCGGATCATTCAGCTCGATATCGCCAGCCGGTGCAACCGCGACCGGCAACGTCAATATCAACTGCTCGGGCTTTGCCACGCCTTACGCCCGGGTCTGCGTCAGCATGGGGTTGCCCGCGAATTCCGGCACATGGTCCGCCCGCACACTACCCGGCCCTTCGGGGGCCACGCTGTCCTGGACGATCTATCAGGATGCCGATTTCACCAAGCCGTGGACCAGCGTCTACGACCAGAACGGTATATACGCCAACTACGTCGATATCCCGCTTTCCTCGGGCACCGGCGCGGCAGTCCTGCCCTATTACGCCAAGGTGCCCGGAAATCAGGGCGTGCCCGCAGGAGGCTACGCAGTCACCTTCGGCACCAACGACGCCATGCTGTCGTACGCGGGGTTCAGCTCCAATCCACCGGCATGTACGACGGCTCTCTCTTCCGCCGGCCGTTTCACTTTCACTGTCAACGCCACGGTGATCTCCGACTGCCTCATCTCCGCCACCAACATCGACTTCGGGCAAGTCGGCCTTATTACCATCCCGGCCAACAGCACCGGTACGATCACCACGACCTGCAACAAGACAACGGCGTACAGCGTCTCGTTGGACGCCGGCGCAGGTGCCGGCAGCAGCGTGAGCTCGCGCAAGCTCACGCGCAATGGCGGCAATGAGACCCTTGCTTACGCGCTTTACACCGACGCCGCGCGCACCCGCCCCTGGGGAGACGGCAGTAGCGGCACCACCACTGTCTCGGGCACCGGCAACGGCGCGGCGCAAACGAGCACCATCTACGCCAGCCTGCTCGCCCCCGCCGCCGTGCCGGCGGGCGTTTACGTGGATACCGTGATCGCGACGGTGACGTACTGAACCGTGCCGCCGGGCTTGCCCTGGGCCCGCCCCAACCGCCATGCTCGCCGCAATTTCACGCAGCGGCGCATCCATGAGCGACACCTCGACTTCCGGCGGCTACGTCCGTCGTCTCCGTCCGTGGGACGCGGCCCTTATCGTGGTCGGCGGATTGATCGGCGGCGGCATCTTCCTGAACCCCTATATCGCCGCGGGACGCACGGAATCGGGGCTGGCCCTGCTGTTGGTGTGGGTGGGCGCGGGCGTGCTGACCCTCATTGGCGCGCTGTGCTACGCCGAGCTGGGCGCCCGCCGGCCCCATGCGGGCGGCAGCTACGTGTATCTGCGCGATGCCTTCGGGCCGCTGGCCGGGTTCCTGTTCGGCTGGACCATGCTGCTGGTGATCTATTCGGGCTCCAGCGCGGCGGTGGCCACCATCTTCGCCAGCTATGCCGCGGCGGTATTCGGCTTGCCGGCCACCATGATCACGCCGCTGGCCGCCGGTGCGCTGGCTTTCGTGGCGCTGATCAACCTGTTTGGCCTGAAGCTCGGCGCGCAGGTCCACAACCTGTTCACCCTGCTGAAGCTGCTGGCGGTGGCGGTGCTGGTGGTGTGCGGCCTGTTCCTCGCCGGCGCCGGCGGCAAGGATGTGCTCGCCCCCGACCCGGCCTTCGCGGGCGTGGGCTTCATGGGGGCGGCGCTGCCGGTGCTGTTCGCGTATTCCGGCTTCACCTACCTCAACAACCTCGCGGGCGAAGTGGCCGAACCGCAGCGCACCCTGCCCCGGGCGCTCTTCATCGGCATGGTGCTGGTGATCGCCGCCTATGCGCTGGTGAATCTCGCCTACCTGGCCGTGCTGGGCCACGACGGCCTAGCCGCCAGCCATACCCCGGCGGCGGACGTGATGCAGCGCGTGTTCGGCGGTGCGGGCGCCAAGGTCATGGCCATCGGCATCGCGATTTCCACGCTCGGCTTCTGCAACATCACCCTGGTATCGGGGGCGCGCGTGCTGCAGGTGATGGGCGACGACGGCCTGTTCTTCCGCAGCGTGGCGCGCCTGCACCCGGTGCACCGCACGCCCAACGTCGCCCTGCTGCTGCTTTCGGGCTGGGCCATCGTGCTGGTGCTGTCCGGCAGCTACGGGCAGTTGCTCGATTACGCCACCTTTGGCGACTGGCTGGCCTGCGCGGTGGGCGTGGGCACGCTGTTCTGGTATCGCCGCCACGAGGGCGCGCAGGCCAGTTTCCGCGTGCCGGGGTACCCCGTGCTGCCCCTGGTGTTCATCGCCACGGTGGGCCTGGTGGTGGTGCAAAGCCTGCAGAACAGCCCCAAAAACACCGGCATCGGCCTGCTGATCATGGCCGCCGGCATCCCGGTCTACCTGGTGTGGCGTCGCCTGTTCAGCCGGGTTGCCTCCTAAGAACCACGCTGCAATGCCACAATGAGCGGATTCCGAAGGAGCTTCGAACCGATGGCGAACGCGCAAGACCAGATGCCGACACCCGGTACTAGCAACACCATCACGCCCGAGAAGGTGCGCGAAGGTGTCGATCTGGAGATCAACGGCAAGAGCTATCGCCACACTGGCGACGACCAGATGCCCCTGCTGTGGTACCTGCGCGACGTGCTGCGCCTGACCGGCACCAAGTACAGCGGCGAGCATGGCGAAGGCGGCTACGACCTGGTGCTGGTCGACGGCAAGCTCGCCTCGGCCACCAACCTGCCGGTCGTCAAGCTGGCCGGCAAGAAAGTGACCACGGTCGAAGGCCTTGCCGCCACCGACGGCAAGCTGCATCCGCTGCAGCAGGCGTTCGTCGACGAAGACGCCATCGGCTGTGGCTACTGCACGCCGGGCTGGCTGATGGCCGCGCTCGACCTGCTCAATCGCCATCCGCAACCGAGCGACAACGACATCGACCAGTTGCCCAATCTCTGCCGCTGCGGCTGCCAGACCCGCGTGCGCCGCGCCATCAAGCGCGCCGCCGCCAAGGGAGGCCGCGCATGAGCCGCGCCACCGAATCCACCATGCAGCTTTCGCGTCGTCATTTTCTGAAAGTGCTCGCCGGCACGGCCGGTGCGCTGATCGTCGGCATTCCGTTCGCCGAGGCCGTCGATGCACCGGTTCCACCCTCGATGCTGGGCGATACGCTCTATGGCCTGGGCGCCTACGTGCGCATCGACGCCGACGGCAACGTGGTCATCGGCATCCGCGACCCGGACACGGGCACCGGCACGTCCACCTCGCTCGCCCGCATCATCGCCGACGAACTCGATGCCGACTGGACCCGCGTCAGCGTGGTGCCGCTAGGCCTGGGCGTGGAGGACAACAACGGCCAGCCGCGCTGGGTATACGGCCACCAGACCAGCGGCCTGGGCGATTCCATTCCGGCGGCATGGGCCGACCTGCGCGGCGCCGGTGCGCTGGCGCGCTGGCTGCTGATGCAGGCGGCCGCGCGCCGCCTGGGCGTTCCCGCCGATCGCCTGCGTTGCGAGGAAGGCCACGTCGTCGCGCCCGATGGCCGCCGCTTCGATTACGGCGCGCTGGCCGAGGCCGCGGCGAAAATCGCGCCGCCCGACGCGCCGGTGCCGACCAAGACGCCGGACCGCTACACCCTGATCGGCCAGCCCGCCGGCGAGATCGACGCGCGCGCCATCGTCACGGGACAGACCGCCTACGCGCTCGACACCTACGTGGCCGAGGCGCTGGTCGCCGTGCTCTCGCACTGCCCGTGGCCCGACGGCAGCGTGGACAGCCTGGACACCACCGAGACGCTCGCCGTGAAGGGCGTGGTGAAGGTGGTGCAGATCAAGCCCGAAGCGGGCGTACCGCTGGGCCAGACCGTGCGTTCGCCCGCCGTGGCCGTGCTCGCCGAAAACACCTGGGCCGCCCTGCAGGGACGCGCCAAGCTCAAGCTGCATTGGAAGGCCGGCGCGCAGAGCGAAAGCAGCGCCTGGTTCGAGCAGCAGGCCACCGACGTCATCAACGACAAGAGCGCCCAGCCGACGACGCGCGTGCGCAACGACGGCGATGTCGACGCCGCCGGCAAGAAGGCCAGCCGCCGCATCGAGGCGACTTACGTGCAACCGTGGCTCGCCCATGCCACGGCCGAACCCATGAACTGCGTGGTGAAGCTCGACAAGGACCGCGCCGTGCTCGTGGTGCCGACCCAGGCGCCGCAGCAGGCATGGAAGGTCGTGCAGCGCCTCACCGGCCTGTCGCCCGCGCAGATCGACATCCGCGTGCCGCGCGTCGGCGGTGGCTATGGCCGCCGCCTGGATCACGACTACGTCGCCGAAGCCGTCATGCTCGCCAAGGCGGTGGAGCGGCCCGTCAAGCTCCTGTGGACGCGCGACGAAGACCTCACGCAGGACTACTACCGCTCCGCCAGCGTGCACAAGTTCAGCGCCACGCTGGACGGCAAGCGCCAGATCGTCGGCTGGAACCAGCGCATGGCCAGCGCCTCCGCACTGGCGCAGCGCGGCGTCCCCGACGATCGCCTGTGGACGTCCGAAATTGACGCCCACCAGCTGCCCGCAGGACTCGTGCCCAACCTGCGCAGCGACTGGTACTCCCTGCCCTCCGCCATGCTTCGCGGGCCCTCGCGCGGCATGCCGCACGTGAGCAACGCCTTCGCCGTCGAAAGCTTCGTCGACGAGATCGCCTACGCGCTCAAGGAAGATCCGCTGGTCACGCGGCTGCGCCTGATCGGCGAGCCGCGCATGATTCCGCTGGGCGATGGCCGCACGCTCGACACCGGCCGCCTGATCAACGTGCTGAAGCTGGTCGCCGACCGCATCGAATGGAAGAACTGGCTGCGCACCGTGAACGGCCTTGGCATCGCCTGCTGGCATGTCGATGGCGCCTACGTGGCGCACGCGGTGGAAGCCTCCCTGCAAGGCAACAAGCTCAACATCGAGCGCGTGGTGTGCGCCGTCGACGTCGGCCGCGCGATCAACCCCATGGGGCTCGGGGGCCAGGTGGCCGGCGCCACGCTCGATGCGCTGTCCGCCGCGCTCAACCTGTCGGTGAGCTACAAGGACAGCCAGGTGCAGCAGCACAACTGGAAGGACTACCCGCTGGCAAGCATGGCGCAGCTGCCCGATACCACCGACGTGATCATCGTGCCGGGGGATCGCGATCCCACCGGCGCCAGCTTCCTCGGCATGCCAACGGCAGCGCCGGCCCTCGCCAACGCGGTGTTCCGCGTGAGCGCCGTGCGCGTGCGCCGTTTGCCATTGCTGAAGGAAATGCTGCGCATGCTGTAAACGACGGCGCCGCATCGGCCCCGTTTTTCTTTTCGGGCGCCGATGCCTTGCGTGTTGGCGCGGCACTCGCGCAGACAGCTTTGTGACGAATGCGTAGAGACGTTTCGGGGCTCGTCACGCCACCGCGTCTAAGCAATTTTACCAACGCGCGAATCCGTTTTCTGACTTACGATGCCCTGACTTCGGCGTTGCCTGCGCGGTGTCGCCGTTCTCTAGGATGGGGGTGGTGATGCGTTGTATGTTCGCGTTGGTGGTCCTGCTGTGCCTGTGTGTCGCCATGCCCGTGCTCGGGCAATCCGCACCTGCTGAATCGCCCCGTTGCATCGGTCTCGTGCTTGGCGGCGGCGGCGCGCGGGGCGCGGCGCACATCGGCGTACTCGAGGTACTCGAACGCGAGCACATCCCCATCTGCCGCGTTTCCGGCACCAGCATGGGCTCCATCGTGGGTGGCATGTATGCGGCCGGCTACACGCCGGAGGAAATGGACCACATCATCACCACGCTGGACTGGAACGATCTGTTCTCGGACAACCCCGCGCGCATCGAATTGCCCATGCGGCGCAAGGACGCCGATTACCGCTACCTGCTCAATTTCGAAGTCGGCTACAAGAACGGCCACATCATCACGCCCGCCGGCGTGGTGCAGGGACAGAAGCTGCTGTTGCTCCTGCGCCGACTGCTGATCTCCACCTGGAACGTGCACGATTTCGATCAGCTGTCGATTCCGTTCCGCGCGGTGGCCACGGATATCGTGGCCGGCAAGCCGGTGGTGTTCGGCTCGGGCGACCTGGCGTTGTCGATCCGTTCCAGCATGTCCGTGCCGGGCGCGTTCGCGCCCACCAATGTCGACGACCAACTGCTGGTCGACGGCGGCCTGATGGACAACGTGCCCATCGACATCGCGCGCAACATGGGTGCCCAGCAGCTCATCGTGGTCAACGTCGGCTCGCCGCTGGCGACGAAGGCGGAACTGAGCAACCCCGTCGCCGTGCTCAACCAGATGGTCAGCGCGCTGATGGAGGAGAAGACGCAACGGCAGCTGGATACGCTGGGCCCCGACGACATCCTGATCACGCCCGCGCTGGGCAACATGAGCGCGGCGGAATTCAACCGCGGCGCGGAAGCCATCGCCATCGGCAAGGCCGCCGCCGAGGCCGCGTTGCCGCGCCTGAAGGCGTTGTCGGTGGGCCCGGAGCAATGGGAGGCGTTCGTGGCGCACCATCGGCAGCGCGTCTTCGATCCGGCGCTGGTGGCGTTCCTCAAGGTCGACGGCGCGCACACCGACACCGCCAAGTACGTGGCCGAACGCCTGGCGAAGGACGTGGACAAGCCGTTCGATCCGACCAAGCTGGAATCACAGATCGGCAGCATCTACGGCCAGGGCAATTACCAGCAGATCGACTACCGCCTGCAGGAGGACAACGGCAATCGCGGGCTGCTGATCATTCCACGCGACAAGCCGTGGGGGCCGGTCTACGGCAAGCTGGGCTTCGAGCTGGACGACGATTTTGCCGGGCGCAGCGAATACCTGATCTCGGGCGAAGTTCGCGCCACCAACATCAACAAGCTCGGCGCCGAATGGCGCAGCACAGCGTGGATGGGTCGCATCGGCGGCCTGGCCACGGAGTTCTACCAGCCCTTCGGCCAGGGCGCTTCCACCTATGTGATGCCCTACGGCCTGCTGCGCAACGAAGACTTTCCTGTCTTCACCTCGGACGGCGAAAAGCAGCTGGCCGAGTACCGCGTCAAACGCAGCTACATGGGCTTCGAGACTGGCTGGTCGCCCCTGCCCTATTTGCGCATCCTCGGTTCCTATACGCGCGGCCGCGACAAGGGCGACCTGCGCATCGGCAATCCCGAAGACTTCTTCAGCGAAAAACAGGAATACAGCCTTACCAAGGTCGGCGCGGACTGGGACACCCTGGACGATGCCCAATTCCCTTCCAAGGGCGCGCGCGTCTCCTTCAACTACAACATGTACCGGCCGTGGCTGGGCGGCAGCCAGACGGGCGACGTGGCGCAACTGAAGGCCGACTGGGTGCCGGATTTCGGCCTGGCCGAAACCCGCTATCACGTGCTGCTCGGCATGTGGGCCAGCAGCGCGCTGGACCATGACAAGCAGATGGACAAGTTCTTCGAGGCGCAGAGTTTCCTGGGCGGGTTCCTGAACCTGTCGGGTTATCCCGAACGCTCGCTGCACGGCGATCAGTCCATCCTGGGCCGGGCCGTGGTGTACCGGCGCACCGGAAAGATGGATGCCATCTTCTCCACGCCGGTCTACGTCGGCGCCAGCCTGGAGGCGGGCAATACCTGGCAGAGCAGGAGCGACGTGCGGCTCGACTCGCTGATCTACGCCGGCAGCCTGTTCCTGGGCGTCCAGACCCCGCTCGGCCCGCTGTTCCTGGGCTATGGCTATGCGCAGGGCGGCCACAATTCGGTCTACCTGACCTTCGGCTCGCTGCTGCGACCCACGCCCTGAGGCGGTGCGGCGGCTATCGCGAAGTCTCCACGATCCCCGCCGCACAATCACCTGGCCGCCCACCCGTCGGGGTGGGCCTTCACCAGGGAGCCATCGCCATGAAAGCGTTGCGTCTGTTCGCCATTGCGGCCGGTCTTGTGCTGTGCGCGTGTTCCAGTGTCAGCATCACCAACCAGTGGCGCGATCCGTCATGGCCAGGACCGCCGGCCAGCCGCGTGGTGGTCGTGGGCATCTCGCGCAGCGACACGATGCGCCACGTCTTCGAAGACACCTTCTCGCAGCAGTTGCAGGCGGCCGGCATCCAGGCCGCACCGAGCTACACGCAGATTCCCGCCGGGACCACGGGCGCCATCGGGCTGCGTGACCTGGTGAAGTCCAGCGGTGGGCAGGTCGTGCTGGTCACCCGCGTGCAGAGGGTGGAACAGAAGACCAGCGTGACGCCGAGCGGCCCGATGTACGGCGGCTTCTATGGCTGGTACGGCGGCGCCTGGGCCTCCGTGCCCGACGTGCAGCAGTACGACGTGGTGACGCTGGAAACCAGCGTGTGGGATCCGCGTTCGGAGAAGCTGGTGTGGACAGTGACCACGCAGGGCATCGGCAACAAGGACATCCCCAAGGCCACCACGCAGCTGGCGCAGACGCTGATTCCCAAGCTCAAGACCGACGGCATCCTGCGCTGAGCGCAGGTGCCGTCATCAGGGTTCCGGCCTAGCGCCGGAACCCTCCGTGAAAGCCGCCGAAGTGGCCGCCACCGAATGAGGGGCGGAAGCCACCCATCTGTCCGCGGAAGTGGTTGTCGTAATTGCCGCGGTCGAACTGCTGGCGCTGGGGTCGATCGAACGACTGCCCGTCACCGCCGCGGTCGCGCGCCATGCGGTCCTGTTCCGTATTGACGCTGTCGGGCGAGGCCACGCGGTTGAAGTTGCCGCCGGTATCAGCCTTCTGCCAGCCCTGGCCTGGGTCGTAACGGTAGACGTTGCCATCGCGACCGGCATACACGTGGTCGTCCACGTTGACGACACCGCCGTGGTTCACCTGGCCGGTCTCGCGGTTGTAGTTCACGTAGCCCGCACCGCGCGCATCGCCACCGATGCCCTGGGTGTTGAACGTACCGGCAGCGCCCGCGCCCTCGTTGGTGCGGCCGGCCACGCCAGCTTCGTGGGTCACGCGGCCCGTGTTCGTGTTCACCACCGTGCGCTCGCCAGCAGCGGCGGCGTTGCCGGTGTAGGGATTCACCGCGGCGCCACCGTGGCCCGCCACCACGCGGCCGGTCTGCGGGTTGTAGCGGATGCCGCCGGCCTGGCCGGTGGTCACGCCCGTGTAGGCATTGGTGTTGTGCCCCGCGTAGCCGTAGCCGTGGCCGCCGGTGACGGTGTTGTAGTAGCTGCCGCGACCGGCGGCGCCGTAGTTGCCCGTCCAGGGGTTGGACCATGCCACGCCGCGGCCCGAGACCACGCTGTTGCCCCAGCGGCCATAGACGTTCGCCGCCGAGATGGCGCCACCCCAGTAGCCAGGATAGTAGCCGCCGCCCCAATAACCCCACGGCCCCCACCACGGGCCGTACCAGGCCGACGCCCACGCCGCGCCCCAGGCGAAACCGAAGCCCCAGCCAGCCCACGGCGTCCAGCCGAACGACACGTCGAAGCCGTAGGTGGCCGGACAGCCGTACCACTCATTGCCCACCCACGAGTCGCAGGCATAACCGGTGCCGTAGACCACCACGCCGTCGCTGCTCACCGTGCCGTAGTAGCCCGGCGAATAGCCCACGTAGACCTGATCGTCGGCATGGCCGTAGACGTACATGTAGGTGACGTAATGCAGCGGCGAGCTCGGCGGAATGGTGTAGATCACCGATGGCACGTCCAGGGCCACCGACCATGGGCCGTTCGCCGTCACCGCGGTGAACCACACGCCGTTCTGCACGGCGTAGTAAGCATCGGCATTCACGCGGATCACCGGCACCGGCGTGTTCCACGCATAGGAAAGCGCGGTACCGTCGATGGGCTTGAACTGCGCGGGGCCGTCATACGACAGGTGCAGTTGCGTGGTTCGCATGTTCACCGTCGCCGTCTGCGGAATGCTGTTGGCGATCAGCGATTCGCGCGCTTCGGGCGTGCCCGGCACCGAGGCGAGCACCGCGCTCTTGGGGCTGTCCGAAGGGATCTTCGCGAAGTCGGCGGGAAGATCCTTGCCGGCCACATAGCGCCACGGCCCCTGCGTGGAACTGGCGGTGAACCAGCGTCCGGAGATCAGCACGTACCACGTCGAGTCCTGGGTCTGGTCGACGAACACGTCCTCGGACGTGTTGGCGACGTAGGCCAGCTGGGTGCCGGGAATGGCTTCGAACTGCGGATCGCCGTCCACCATGATCAATTCGGACGGCTGCGTGCGCACCACGATGTCCGGCAGCTTGCCCGAGGCCAGCACCTGCTTGAGCGCGTCGGACGGTGTATCCAGCGGATCGACCTGCTTGGCCTTCTCCGCCGCTTCAGCCGCCTGCAGCACGGAGGATGGCGGCTGCTTCACCGCCGACCACGGGCCATCCAGCGTCGATGATTTCACCCAATGGCTGGCGAACAGCAGGTAGTACTGGCCACCGTCCTGCAGCAGCAGCGAGCGCGTGTTGACGATGCGGCTCACGCTGCCCTTGCCGGTGGGATGCGCCACGGGCGTGCCGTCGATGAGCACCAGCAAGGCGGGCTTGAAGGAAAAGACGATCTGCGGCGGATCGTTGCGCACGGCGACGTTCTTCACCTCGCCCTGCGCCTGGCTGATCGCCAGCGAGGCTTCTATGGTGTCGAGGTCGGCCACCTGGCTGCCGCGACCGGCAGCGTTCTGCAGCAGGGTTTGATAGCGCGCCTGCTGCGCGGTGGCGGTGGGAAACGACACCTTGTCGATGGTGACGTTGGACAGCGTGACCTGCCGCAGGGTCTTGTCGGTCACCGTGCGTGCGGTGAACCACGCCACGCCGTAATCCAGCACATCGTGCGGCTTGCCATCGGCACCCACCTGCGTGCCGGTCTTCACCGAAACGGCGAGGCGGCCCTTGAGCAGGTGGCCGTCCCAGCTTTCGAGCTGCGGATGGTGAAGCACCAGTTGCGTGCCATCGACGTCGAAACTGTGCGGCCAGGCACGGGAGTCGATGTTGGCCTGCGACGACGCGGCAAAGGTGGGAGTGTTCTGCTGGGCGCGGCCCGGGTCGTTCATGACCAGGCCGAGCGCCAGTACCAGACAGGACCAGCGAACTGCTTGCATAGATACCTCGAAGGGGAAGTGCTCTTCGTCAACGCTGCGCGATGCCCCGCGAGCATGCGGCTCGATAGGCGGGCCCGGTAGCGCAAATTGTCGAACGACACCTAGGTAGATTTACCTAGCGCTCGCGCCTATTCGTCCTTGCTGATGGTCAGCTCGCCGACGGTGATGCCCATTTCCACGCCATGTCCCACGCCGGCGATGGCCAGCGACACCGGCCCCTTGGTGAGCACCTGCGCGTCGCCGGCCTTGAGCACTGTGTGCGCGTTGAGATCGGCATACGTGCCGGGCACGTCGGCAATCGAGCGCAAGGCGGTGAAGTCGCCATGGCCGTCGTCGACCTGCGAGCTGCCGATGGACAGGCCGCCGCCACGGGCCTCCAGCTTCACCTTCATCGACTGTCCGTTGTTGCAGGTGACCACGCCGTGGCCGCTGACGTGCTTGTAGATCAGCGACCAGCTGCTCAGGTCGAAACGAAGCTTGCAGCTCAGGTCCTCGCTGGCGTGCGCGCTGGTGGCCGCGAGCGGTGCCGCCAAGAGCAGGAAGGCGATCAGATAGTTCTTCACGTGTCACGTCCTCGATCAAAACGTGGAAGCGTGACTATGAGAGCCTCTGTTCCGCCAGCGCACTTCTACGGCGCCGATGGCTGATGAACTACGTAAGAGGATGCCTAGGGCATCAATGGAACTGGTCGCTCGCCGGAATCCACGTGGTGGCGCTGCGCGCGGGGCCTGTGGGCACCGTGGTGGTATCGGCAGGGCAGCCCGGCGGTGGCGGACCGCCGGCAACGCGGGCCGCCGCGCACTGGGCGCTATTGTCCAGCTTGACTGTCGCCATCGTGGGCGTCGCGCTGACAGGTGCCGGCGGCGGCACCAGCGGGTTGGTGGGCGCGAGCTTCATCTTGTCGTACACGACATCGTCCACCGGCTGCGGCGGGGGATTGCCGTCGCCGCAACCGAACAGCGCCATCGGGAACAACGGCATCACCACGCATTCCACGCGCACGCCGCGCGGCAGGTGAAAGGTGTGCCGCATGGTGGTCTTTTCCACGGCATGGCGCAGCGCGGTGTCGATAGAGCTCTCGCCTTCCGGCGTCCAGTCCTTCTCGAAGCGCGTCGCCTGATAACCGATGTTGGGCGTGCCGTGGGACATGATCTCCGTGTTGCCATGCGGCTTGAGCTGCACATAGGTGCCCACCGCGCCCTCCTGCTCGCCCTGCCCCTTGCCGCCCTGGCTGCTGCCGTTGCCCTGGCCGGGCGGCAGCGACAGGTTGAGTCCCTTGCCGCCCGTGGTGCTGGGCGATTGCGCCACGCCGTTCGGCTGCCCCGGCGTGCCGGCGCGGCTGCCCTGCGGCGTCGCATTGGGCGCGCTGCTCTCGCCGCTTTCACGGGATGGCGCACTCGACTCGCTGCTGGCCGTGCTCGCCTGCGCACTCGATGCGCTTTGGGATGAGGCCTGCGACGCCGATGGCGTGGCCGCACTCTGCGTCGGCGAGGCTTCCGCCGGTGTTTCGGACAACTGCGGGCGCTCGATGGACGGTTTGTTGTCCAGGGCGATGGCCTTGGGCGCGGCCACTTCCACGTGCGGCGCCTGCGGGTGTTCGACCGTCGGCTGCGGATTGGGCGGCAACGGCACCGCTTCGAGCTGCGGCTTTTCCGCTACGCGAATGGCGGGCGACTCGATCCTGGGCTGCTCGCGTGGCACCACCGGGGCCACCGTCGTCGGCTGCGGCTGCAGGTTCACTGTCGGCGCGGCCTGCGCCGGCATGGGCACTTCCTGCAGTTCGGGTTCGGGTGGCGACGCGGGCGTTTCCGGACGCGATACCGGCGCAATGCTGGGGCGCGCTTCCGTGGGCACGGCCTTTTCCATGGCGACCGTCGGCGGCGTCACGACCGGAGCGGACTGCGCGGGTACTTCCGGCAGCGCCAGCGAGGCCGGCGGCGGCATGGGCTGGGTGCCTTCCACCTGTGGCTTGCGCACGGGCTCGGGCTGGAACGTGGGAGGCACCGGTTTCTCGACCGCCGGAGTCTCCACCGCCACCTGCGGCGGTTCCGGCGCCACGGGCACCGGCTGCACCTGTTCGGCGGGCGCGGGCTTGGGCACCGTCACCGGCGGCAGCGGCGCGGCGGTGACTTCCGGCTTGGGCGCCGTCGCCTTGGGTACGTCAGTCACCACCGGCGTCTGCATTGCCGGCACAGGCACCGGCGCCAGGTCGCTGCTGGTGCGGGTGGACGAGCTGCTCTGGCGCGCCGTGTGCGGCGCGTTGTTCGCATTGCCCTTGTGCACCGGCCCCACCTGCTTGGGCGGCGTGCCGCGCACCGGCGGCGGCGGTGGGGGTTCTTCCTTGGGTTCCTCGATCAGGCGCACGACCAGCGGCGGCGACTCGTCGTTGAGTTCTTCCATCTCGTAGGCCGGGCCCAGGATGGCGCCGAACAGGAACACCAGATGCACCAGCAGTGCGCCGACCAGCGCCAGGATGCGCAGCCAGCGATCGCGCGGACGCTCGGCCCGCCGCCGACGATAGACGGCCGCGCTCTCCGCCGCCGACTTCGGCGATGGTAGCGACACGGTCAGTCGGCCTGCGGATTCCCTCTCCATGACGGAAGTGTAGCGGGCGGCGACGACTTTCTGAGAAGTCCTTGGCCGCGTCGACTCATTGGCCGTCCTGATTCGCCGGATGCGATGCGCGCTCCTGCATTTCCGCGTCGACCGAGCGCGTCGGCGTATCGACGGGGCAGCCATAGGGCAGCGGCTTCTGCGCGCGATAGATGGCGATGCATTCCTCGACGCTCGGCGCCTTGGGTGGCTGCGAAACCGGTGCCAGCTGGCTGGCCGGCGCCATGCTCATGCGCATGTCGCCGTCGTTGGGCGGCGGTGGCGCTGGTGGATCGCCGACGCCACAACCGCCGGCAAGCGCGGCAAGGGTGATCGCGCAGTGAATGCGTACGCCGGGCGCGACATGGAAGGTGTGCTTGACCGTGCTCTTGTCCACCGCCTTCTGCAATGCGTCGTCCACCGAACTGCCACCACCCTTTTGCCAGTCCTTTTCAAAGCGCGTGGCCTTGTACGGTACCGACGTGGTGTGTTGCATGATGCTGGAATCGCCCTGCGGCATCTTCTGCACGTAGCCTGCCTCGGGTGCAGGCGGCGCCGTGCTCGCCGCGGCGGGCAACGCGGCGAGTCCGTTGTGGTTGTAGAGATCCGTCGTCGGCGCGGGTGGACTGGAGGTGGCCGGCGCCGGTGGCGTGGGTGGCAGGCTCACCGTCATCGCGTTCTTCGCCGGCGGCTCGTGCACGACAGGCTTGTTGACAGGACGCGGCGGTGGCGCGGATTCCGGCGGTGGCAGCGTCGGTTCCGCCGGCGCGGGCGCACCTGCCGGCGTGGCCGCGCGTGGAATCAGTCGCACCTGCAGCGCGCCTTCGCGCGCATAGCGGGCCGAGTCCGACGCCTTCCTCACCTGCATTTCATGCCATGTGAACCATCCGAACAGGACGTGCAAGGCCAGCACGATGCCCAGGGCCAGCCAGCGACGCCCGCGGTGAGGCGGGTCCTTTCGCCAGCGCAGCTCATGCAGCAAGGTGCGCGTGGGTCCATCAAGGGGAGCCAGCCCGCGCGAGTGGGCGTCCGGCGGCGTCCAGCGATGGTGTTCGACCTGCTCGGTGTGCTCGATGGGGATTCCCTACTCGGCTCGGGGAAGTGCGCAGGCTGGACAGGCCGGCCTGCGGTGCGGGGATGGGACTTCTGCAGACAAGCGTTGCCCCTGCGGGGTTCCCGTAAGCCCGCTCAAGCTGCGTGAAGTTCATTCCCCTCACCGTCATTCCGGCGCAGGCCGGAATCCAGTGGCGAAGGTCGCCGCTTATCGCGCGATGTCAAAGCGTCCAGCTCTTCGGCGAAAACCGTGCCGTGAAGCCACTGGATTCCGGCCTGCGCCGGAATGACGGCCAAAATCGGCGCTCACGGGAGACCTTGAACAGCTCTTACACCGCACTGCAACTTGACCCGCGCGGCGTATCGCGAAAACCTAGCCGAACGGCCGCTCCGGCCGTATCCGCCATGACCGCCCCCGCGTCCCGCACGCCTGGACGACCATGACGGCCCGCCATCGTCAGCCGCTTGCGCGGCTTCGTGCGGCGCCGCAGGTCACGTCGGCACGATCCCGCGCCCAACTATGGGAGGGTCGCATCGTGTCGTACACCACGGAAAGCATCCGCAACATCGCGCTCGCCGGACATGCCGGCGCCGGCAAGACCACGTTGTTCGAGGCACTGCTGCATGCCGGCGGCGTCATCCAGACCCAGGGTTCGGTAGAGCGCGGCTCCACGCAATCGGATACCGACGAGCAGGAGAAGGCACGCGGCCATTCCATCGACACCGCCATCGCCAGCATCCCGTTCGGCCACTGCCACATCAACCTGATCGACACCGCCGGCTACGCCGATTTTCGCGGCCCCACGCTGTCCGCCTTCGCCGCGGTGGAAACCGTGGCCATCGTGGTCAACGCCGCCAACGGCATCGAGTACGGCACGCGCCGCATGATGGAGCGCGCCGCCGAGCGCAAGCTGGCCCGCGTGCTGGTGATCAACAAGATCGACACCGAAGGCTCGCGGCTGGCCGCGCTGGTGGACGCGCTGCGCGAGGAATTCGGCACGCAGTGCCTGCCGGTGAATCTTCCCGCCGAGGGCGGAAAACAGGTGCTGGACTGCTTTTTCCACTGCGAGGGCGCCACCGATTTCTCGTCGCTCGCCGAAGCGCACCAGCGCATTCTCGACCAGGTGGTGGAGATCAACGAAACCGTGATGGGCCACTACCTCGATTCGGGCGAAGGCGAACTGAGCCCGCAGGAACTGCACGATGCCTTTGAACAATGCCTGCGCGAGGGGCATCTGGTTCCGATCTGCTTCGTGAGCGCGCGCAGCGGCGCGGGCGTCAAGGAGTTCCTGGAACTCGCCGACCGCCTGCTGCCCAACCCGGCCGAAGGCAACCCGCCGCCGTTTCTCAACGGCGATGGCGAGGAGATCACCGTCAACGCCGATCCGTCGCAGCACGTGATCGCGGACGTGTTCAAGATCGTCAACGATCCGTTCGTGGGCAAGCTTGGCGTGTTCCGTGTGTGGCAAGGCACCGTGCGGCGCGACACGCAGCTGTTCATCGATGACAGCAAGAAGCCGTTCAAGGTGGGCCATCTGTTCCGACTGCGCGGCAAGACGCACGAAGAGATCGAACAAGCCATTCCCGGCGACATCGCGGCGGTGGCGAAAGTGGAGGAAATCCACTTCGATGCCGTGCTGCACGATTCGCACGACGAGGACCGCATCCATCTGGCGCCGATACGTTTCCCGCAACCCATGTTCGGCCTGGCGCTGGAACCCAAGCACAAGGGGCAGGAACAGAAACTCTCCCAGGCCATCGGCCGGCTAGCGGAAGAAGACCCCTGCTTCCGCATGGAGCATCACAAGGAACTCAACGAAACCGTGGTGCGCGGATTGTCCGACCTGCACCTGAAGATCATGCTCGAACGCATGAAGGATCGTTACAGCGTCGAGGTGACCACGCATCCGCCGCGCATCGCCTATCGCGAAACCATCGCCGGCCACGCGGAAGGCCATCATCGCCACAAGAAGCAGACCGGCGGCGCCGGTCAGTTCGGTGAGGTGTTCCTGCGCGTGGAACCGCTGGAGCGTGGCGCAGGCTTCGAGTTCGTCGATGCGGTGAAAGGCGGCGTCATTCCCGGCCAGTTCCTGCCCGCCATCGAGAAAGGCATACGGCAGGCGCTGGACGCGGGTGCGATTGCCGGCTATCCGATCCAGGACGTGCGCGTCACCGTCTACGACGGCAAGTACCACCCGGTCGACTCCAAGGAAGTCGCCTTCATCAGCGCGGGCAAGAAAGCCTTTCTCGACGCCGTGGGCAAGGCGCGGCCCGTGGTGCTGGAGCCCATCGTCGATGTGGAAGTGGCCATCCCGGAGGCCAACGTGGGCGACGTCACCGGCGGCCTGGCGGGCAAGCGCGCGCGCATCATGGGCACCGACTCGCTGCGCGGCGGGGAGATCGTCATCAAGGCGCAGGCGCCGCTGGCCGAGCTCACCGACTACCCCACCGAGCTCAAGGCCATGACCGGAGGGCGCGGCCGCTACAGCCTCGATCTCAGCCACTACGAACCCGTGCCGCCGCCGGTGCAGAAGCAGCTCACCGAGGCGTGGAAGCCGCGCGCGGACGACGATTGACGCGCGCTCCACGTGGCCTGAACGGGTGCGGCCGGCGTCGCGCCCAAGCGCCTGCATTGGCTTGAGGCGCGCCAACACGCCGCCATGTCATCTCAAGGACGCGCCGATCTGGCGGCGCGCAGGAGGCACGCAATGAGCCGCTCCTTCGTGAAGGATGCGGACGAATCCGTCGGCGAACGGCTGCCGGATATCCCGCTGAGCGAACACCCCAACTACGTCACGCCCCACAGCAACGCGCAGCTGCGCGAGCGGCTGGTGGCGCTGCGCGAGCGGCGCGACGCCTTGCGCGCGGCGGCGGACACGCTGCTGCAGCAACGCGAACTGGCCGAGGTGGAGCGCGAGCTCAAGTGGCTCAATGCGCGCGTGGGCAGCGCCATCGAAGTGGATCTGGCGCAGCAGCCGCGCGACCGCGTGGCGTTCGGCGCGCTGGTGACCGTCGACAGCGACGAAGGGGAAGCCCGCTACCGCATCGTCGGCGAGGACGAGGCGGACGTGGAGCATGGGCGGGTCAGCTATGTCTCGCCGCTGGCCAGGGCCCTGCTCGGCGCGCGCATCGGCGACGAAGTGGTGTGGCAGCGGCCGGCGGGCGATCTCAGCGTCGAGGTGATAGGGATCGACTATCCGGCCGATCCCTGACGCGTGGGCCTTGCGAATACCTCGAACCATCCGTCATTCCCGCAAGACAGGAATGACGACGGGGCTGCGACGTCGCTCAGCGCTTGGACTTCAGCAACGTACCCGTGCAGTTCTTGGAACCGCACAGGCACTTCCACAGCTTCTTCAGGCGCGCGGTGTGCGGCACGTCCAGCACGATGCCGTAGTCGTAGGTCAGCTCTTCGCCGGGCTTGATGTTGCGGATGGCTTCGATCAGCACGCGGTCCTTGCGCGGGTTGCCGTCGGTGTTTTCCTCGATCACCGCCTGGCAATTCGGATCGCAGCTGTGGTTGATCCAGCGCGCCGTGTTGCCCTTGCGGTTGGCGTCGATCAGCAGCTCGTCGTTGAGCGTGAACAGGAACGTGTGCCCGGTTTCGCCGCCGTCGCCGTACAGCTCGTCAGCTTCGGCATGCGTCATCAGCGTGCCCTTGTATTCGATGATTTCCTCACCCTTCTTGATCGGGGCTACGGCGAACACGCCATTGCCATGGATGGGGGAACGGCGGGCAACGATACGTCGGGTCATGAGCGGCAGGCTGAAAAGGGAACGAGCCCGCGATGATGCCTGCTGCGTTGCGCAATGGGAACCTCCGCGCGTTCCGGGTATCTCTGACGCAGGCGTGATCGCATGCACGCTGAGATCCGGATGCCGGCCCTGCCCCGTGGACAGAGGCCGGCGTCCTCCTGCTAAGATTCAAACAATCGTTTGAGGTCCATCCATGAAACGACTCCTCGGCTGTATGACGCTCCTCGTGCTGGTGGCCAGCCTGGTGGCCTGCGGGCCGCCGAAGAAGAGCGTGTTCCCGCCGACCGTGAGCATCCAGGAAATGGCCACCCGGCCCGACGGCCAGTGGCGCCTGACGGTGCGCATCCAGAACAACAGCTACGGCTCGATGGATTTCCACTCGCTCGACGGCCAGTTCAAGGTCGGTGAGAACGTCCCGGTGCGCCTGCATGCGCGCTTCGACCTCGACATCCCGGCCTTTGCCGCGGACGTGACCCAGGTGGACATCCTGCCCACGCCCGAGATGACCGCCGCGCTCAAGGCCGCAGCGGTCAAGGGCAGCGCAGGCAGCGTGCCCTACAGCGTGGCCGGCAATGCCAACGCCAAGCCCGAGCAGGAAAAGGAAGCCCGCGATTTCAGTTTCCACGGCAATGACTGGCTCTCGCCGGTGCCGGGAATTCCCAACACCTGGCGCTGATTCCAGTGCCTGCATGACCCACGAAGGAACTTCGCCATGACGATCTACAAGGCTCCCCTCGACGACCAGCGCTTCGCGATCTTCGACGTGCTCGGCGCAGAAGCCGTGCTCACCAAGCTGCAGGGTGGCGACGGCCATACGCGCGACCTGCTGGACGCCGTGCTGGAGGAAGCCGGTCGCCTGAGCGAAGCGGTGCTCGCGCCGTTCAACGCCAGCGGCGACGAGGAAGGCTGCCACTTCGACAAGGCCACCCACACGGTGACCACGCCCAAGGGCTTCAAGGAAGCCTTCAAGACCTTCGCGGAAGGCGGCTGGACCGGCCTCACCCAGCCGGAACGCTTCGGCGGCCAGGCGCTGCCGAACCTGATGGGCACGGCCGCCACCGAGATCTTCCAGTCCGGCAACCTGTCGTGGAGCCTGTACCCGCTGCTGTCCGAGGGCGCCTGCCACGCGATGGAACTGCACGGCACCGAGGAGCAGCAGAACACCTACCTCAAGCCCATCGTGGAAGGCCGCTGGACCGGCACCATGTGCCTCACCGAACCGCAGGCCGGTTCGGACCTTGGCCTGCTCAAGACGCGCGCCGAGCCGGGCGAGAACGGCAGCTGGAAGATCACCGGCACCAAGATCTTCATCAGCGCCGGCGAGCATGACCTGGCCGAGAACATCATCCACCTCGTGCTGGCCCGCCTGCCCGACGCGCCGGCCGGCAGCCGCGGCATTTCCATGTTCATCGTGCCGAAGTTCAAGGTGAACGCCGATGGCTCGCTGGGCGCGCGCAACACCGTCGCCGCCGGCGCCATCGAGCACAAGATGGGCCTGAAGGGTTCGGCCACCTGCGTGATGAACTTCGACGCCGCCGAGGGCTACCTGATCGGCGCGCCGCACAAGGGCCTGGCCGCCATGTTCACCATGATGAACGCCGCGCGCCTGGGCGTGGGCGTGCAGGGCCTGGCGCTGTCCGAGCGCGCGCTGCAGAACAGCCTGAACTACGCGCGCGAGCGCCTGCAGGGCCGTTCGCTGTCCGGTCCGAAGTTCCCCGAGAAGCCGGCCGACAACCTGCTGGTGCAGCCGGACGTGCGCCGCATGCTGCTGACCCAGCGCGCCTTCGTGGAAGCCTCGCGCACGCTGCTGCTGTACACCTCGCTGCAGACCGACGTGGAAGCGCGCGGCGCCGACGAAGCCACGCGCAAGCAGGCCAGCGACCTGGTGGCGTTCCTTATCCCGATCGCCAAGGGCGTGGTCACTGAACTGGCGCAGGAATGCACCAAGGAAGCGCTGCAGGTGTACGGCGGCCACGGCTACATCGGCGAGAACGGCGTGGAGCAGTTCGTGCGCGACGCCCGCATCATCACGCTGTACGAAGGCACCACCGGCATCCAGGCCGCCGACCTGCTGGGCCGCAAGATCCTCCAGTTGCAGGGCGCCGGCTTCAAGCTGTTCCTGCAGGAGATCCAGGCGTTCTGCCAGCAGCACGCGCAGGACGCCGCGCTCGCCAGCCTGATCGGCCCGCTCGCCAAGCACGCCAAGGAATGGGCCGACCTCACCCTGGCCCTGGCCCAGCGCGTGCAGGCCAACCCGGAGGAACTCGGCGCGGCCGCAATGGATTACCTCTACTACTCCGGCTACGTCACGCTCGCCTACATGTGGGCCCGCAACGTCGCCGCGCTGGCCAACAGCAGCCAGCAGGAAACGTTCAAGCAGGCCAAGCGCGACACCGCGAAGTTCTACTTCGCGCGCATCCTGCCGCGCAGCCTGACCCACAAGGCCGCCATCGAGGCCGGCGCGGACACCATTCCCGCCATCGCCTGATGTGATGCACCGAAGGGCCCCTCCTCGCGGAGGGGCTTTTTTTGTGAGCGCGGCGCGGCCTTCTTCACGCTTCCGGGACTACCGCCGCCGCGCCGCTGGGTGTAGAAACGACGAACTTCTCTCGCCAAGCCGGTTGTTTCCGCATGAGCGACGCCACGTACATGATTCGTCTGGCCGAGGACGACGACGACTTCATCCTTGGTCTGGTGCCCCGTTTCGTGGACTTCACCCTGCCACCGTGGCGACGGCGCCACGAATGCATCGAAGGCATCCGCAACGACCTGCGCCGCCATCTGGACGAACAACCAGCCAACAGCTTCCTGTTCGTGGCCGAGGATGACGATGGCGAACCGGTGGGCTTCATCCACCTGCAGAAAACGCAGGACTATTTCACCGGTCGCAACAACTGCCATATCTCCGATCTCGCCGTCGCCGCCGATTACGAAGGCCGCGGCGTAGGCCGGGCGTTGCTCGAACACGCGGAAACCTGGGCGCGCGAACATCGTTGCCACCTGGTGACGCTGGCGGTGTTTCCAGGCAACCAGCGCGCGCTGTCGGTGTACGAAAGCGCCGGGTACGCCGCGGACCTGCTGCGGCTGGCCAAGCCCGTCCGCTGAATCACGAATCCGGCCGCGCACGAGCGCGGCCATCGCATGACCGGAGGCCGTCATGAGCGAACCGTTGCACAGCACTCGATTCCCCGGCGAAAGCCACGCCTACCGCGTCGCGCGGGATCGGCTGCTGCGCGCCGAGATGGAACTGCGCCGGCAAACCGAAGCCATCGCCGCCCTGCGGCGCGCGTTGCCGCTGGGCGGTGTGATACCCGTGGACTATCCGTTCGATGACGAAGGCGACACGCCGCTGGATACCGACATCGAGCGGCAGACGCGCATGTCGGACCTGTTCGCCGACAAGGACACGCTGGTCATTTACAACTTCATGTTCGGCCCGGCGATGGCGGCGCCGTGCCCGTCGTGTTCGTCGATACTCGATGCGCTCGACGGCGAGATGCCGCACCTGCGCCAGCGCGTGAACGTGGCGGTGGTCGCGCGCTCGCCCATCCAGCGCATCCGCCATTTCGCGCGCGAACGCGGCTGGCGCCACCTGCATCTGCTGTCGTCCGCGCACAACACGTACAACGCCGACTACCACGGCGAAACCGCCGATGGCCGGCAGATGCCTGCGCTCAACGTCTTCCTGCGGCGCGACGGGCAGATCCATCACACCTGGGGCAGCGAACTGATGTTCGTGCCGGCCGAGCCGGGCCAGGATCCGCGTCACGTCGATCCGATCTGGCCGCTATGGAACGTGCTGGACTATCTGCCGGAAGGCCGTGGCGACTGGCGGCCGAGCCTGACGTACGACGACTGACGCCATCCTCGAGGCAGACGCCATGGCACCTTGCGTGCCATGGCGTCAGGTCATCAGTTCTTCAGGGCGGTCGCGGCTTCTTCGACCTGCTCGCGTTCGCTGAGGCGCTGCGAAACGCGGTCGATGTTGGAGAGCGACAGCAGGTGCGCGTAGATCCAGCCCAGCACGCCTTCGCGCAGGAATTCGTGCGTGGTCTTCTCGTCGAGCTGGCGCAGCTTTTCCTCGTTGACCACGAACAGGCCGTTGAGGTTGATGCTCTTGCCGTCCTTCTCGAGGCGGATGTTGCGCGGCTCGAGCAGGTTGTGCTTGCGCAGCTGTTCCATGAACCACTGCGTGCGCGCCACGTGCTGCTGGTATTCGCCGAGGAAGCGCACGGCGTTGCTCAGCACTTCGGTCTCGCTGCCGTCGTCCTTGAACAGGGCTTCGCCCTCGGTACGGTCGAAGCCTTCATAGGCTTCGTCGAGGAACACGGTGAAGTCGTCGCCTTCCGCACCGGCCGGCTTTTCGGCCAGCACGAACGGGTAGCGGCGCACGAAGGCGGGGATGTACGTGTTCGCCACCCAGCGGCCTTCGGCATCGATGAACAGGTTTTCGTTCTCGCGCAGGCCGAGCAGGGCCAGCGGGCCGGCGCTCTCGACCGTCAGGCCGCCGAACAGGATCGGCAGGTCGCGCGCGGCTGCGGGAAACTCGACGCCGGTCAGCGGCACCGAATGCACTGCGCTCGCGAACTTCAGGTTCGGGATCGGCTTGATGCGCAGATCCTTGTGTTCGGTGCGGTTGAGCGGAACAGGACGCTCGTAGAAAAGGACTTCAGCCACGTTGACTACCTCTGCCCGGCCGCGCCGGGGTTGCCACCCAGGCTCCCCCTCCCAAACCCGGCCTCGGGTCTACAGATGAACGGACACTATATCAGCGCTCCCGCCGGCGCGAGAACACCCCAGGACTTAAGCCTATCTCCTGCCCTGACAGTCATTTGCGTGTGTTCTGTCATGGATTTGGTCTATCCTCGGCCTCGTTACGAGCATCGTTGCAGCGCCCGAACGTTCATTCCCCTGGGTTGAAGGACGGTTTTGCATGCTGATGGAAGTACCTGGCCGCGTTGTCGACCTCCACTCGACCCGCGTGCTGTCGCTGGATGCCGCCGGCCGGATTCTTGACTGGATCAGCTGGCAGGAAGCGGTTTGCCTCTATGTGCGCGACGCGGTCGCCTGGACGCTGGGCGATCCCTGCATCACCGTGCACGGCGGCCACAACCGCGTGAGCGGACTGCAGAGCACGCTGTCCCTGCATCCCATCATCGCCAGCACCGGCCACTGCCGCGACCACGCCATCGATCCCTCGCCCGCGCTGACCAACAGCGCCCTGTTCGCCCGCGACCGCTACCTGTGCATGTACTGCGGCGAGCGCTTCAGCCGGGGCGAGCTGACCCGCGACCACGTGCTGCCGATCTCCAAGCACGGCAAGGACACCTGGGAGAACGTGGTCAGCGCCTGCCTGGCCTGCAACCTGCGCAAGAGCAACCGCACGCCCCAGCAGGCCAATATGCCGCTGCTGGCGGTGCCGTACCGCCCGAGCTGGGTGGAGCACCTGATCCTGTCCAACCGCAACATCTTGGCTGACCAGATGGAGTTCCTGGTCAACCACCTGCCGCGCGACCGGCGCCCGCACATGGCCTAGGGCCGGTCGGCGCGGTCGGCGAACAGGTCCTCGCCCTCCTCGATGCGTTCCAGCTCGTCCCTGGCCTGCTTGGCCAACTGGCAGTAGCGGCGCCGGATGCGCTCGAGCACGACCTCGTCCAGTTCCTCCAGATCGAGCAGGGCATTGTGCGCGCGCGAACTGCGGATCAGTTCGTCCAGCTTGATGTGCACCGCCGCTGAGTCGCGGTTCTGGGTGTTCTGGATCAGGAAAACCATGAGGAAGGTCACGATGGTCGTGCCGGTATTGATCACCAGCTGCCAGGTGTCCCCGAAATGGAACATGGGCCCCGTCACGGCCCAGGCCACCACCACGAGGAGGGCCAGGATGAACGCCATCGGCCGACCTGAATAACGCGCGACAGACTCGGAGAAACGCTGGAAAGCCTTGCGGATGCGCATGGACGGGCCCTGGCTGAACGGATGCCGCCGAGCCTCGCTCGCCACCTGTCGGCGGCATGTGGAGAAGGAGTCCGCTGGTTTTCACCCCGCCGCCCTTGCCCCGCCCCCTCACTGGGCCAACAATACGCCAATGAACGACCTGTCCCGCTACCCCCATCTGGCGACCATCGAGACGCCGGCCGACCTGCGCAAGATCTCCGACGAAGAACTGCCCGCCGTCGCCGATGAGCTGCGCCAATACCTGATCGAGTCCGTCGCCAGCTCCGGCGGCCATTTCGGCGCCGGCCTGGGTGTGGTGGAACTGACGGTCGCCCTGCACCACGTCTTCGACACGCCGGCCGATCGCCTGGTGTGGGACGTGGGACACCAGTGCTATCCGCACAAGATTCTCACCGGCCGCCGCGACCGCATCACCACGATCAAGAAGAAGGATGGCCTGGCGCCGTTCCCGCGCCGCGAGGAAAGCGAGTACGACACCTTCGGCGTGGGCCATTCGTCCACCTCGATCTCGGCCGCGCTGGGCATGGCCATTGCCGCGCAGCGCAAGGGCGACCATCGCAAGGTCGTCGCCGTGATCGGCGACGGCGCGATGACCGCCGGCATGGCCTTCGAGGCGCTCAACCACGGCGGCGACGTGGAGCCGGACATGCTGGTCGTGTTCAACGACAACGGCATGTCCATCAGCGAGAACGTCGGCGCGCTGACCAAGATGGCCGCGCGCGCCATGTCCAGCCGCCGTCTGAATGCGCTGCGCGAGCGCGCGAAGAAGGCCATTCCGCGTCAGTCGTTCTTCGGCCGCTTCTTCAAGCGCTGGGAAGAACACGCCAAGGGCATGATCGTGCCCAGCACGCTGTTCGAGGAACTGGGCTTCCACTACACCGGTCCCATCGACGGCCACGACATTCCGCAACTGCTCGCCGCGCTGCGCACGGTGAAGGGCCTGCCTGGCCCGCAGCTGCTGCACGTCATCACCACCAAGGGCAAGGGCTACGCCCCGGCCGAACAGGCGCAGATCGAATATCACGCGGTAGGCCCGTTCGATCCGCAGGCAGGCCTCACGAAGAAGTCCGGCCCGTCCAAGCCGACCTACACCGACATCTTCAGCGACTGGCTGTGCGACCAGGCCGCCGCCGACGAGCGCCTGCTGGGCATCACCCCGGCCATGCGCGAAGGCTCGGGGCTGGTGCGCTTCTCCAAGGAATACCCGCAGCGCTATTTCGACGTGGCGATTGCCGAACAGCACGCGGTGACGCTGGCCGCCGGCATGGCCTGCGAGGGCGCCAAGCCGGTGGTGGCGATCTATTCCACCTTTTTGCAGCGCGCGTTCGACCAGGCCATCCACGACGTGTCGATCCAGAACCTGGACGTGACCTTCGCCATCGACCGCGCCGGCGTGGTCGGTCCGGATGGCGCGACGCATTCGGGCAGCTTCGACCTCACCTACCTGCGCTGCCTGCCGAACATGGTGATCATGGCGCCGGCGGACGAGAACGAGTGCCGCATGATGCTCACCACGGGCTTCGAGCACCCGGGCCCGGCAGCCATCCGCTACCCGCGCGGCACCGGCCCCGGCGTGCCGCTGCAGAGGGAGCTGGAAACCCTGCCCATCGGCAAGGCCGAACTGCGCCGCCGCGGCCACGGCCTGGCCCTGCTGAGCTTCGGCGCCATGCTGGCCCCGGCCACGGAAATCGCCGCCGAAATGGACGCCACCCTGGTCAACATGCGTTTCGTGAAGCCGCTGGACGAGGCGATGATCCTCGAACTGGCCCGCACGCACGATGCCTTCGTCACGCTCGAGGACAACGCCGTCGCCGGCGGCGCGGGCAGCGGCGTGGCCGAATGCCTGGCCGCGCACGGCATCGTCAAGCCGATCCTGCACCTGGGGCTGCCCGACGTGTACCTGGAGCACGGCAGCCGCGAGGAAGTGCTCACCATGGCCGGCCTGGACCTGCCGAGCATCCGCAACGCGATCCGCGCGCGCTTTCCGCATGTGGGGACGCGGAGTCAGGTGACGGCTTGAGTGTTGGGGGGGGGCTGCTGATCAAACAAAAACGCCGCGCATAAGCGCGGCGTTTTTGTTTATGCGGCACCTGTTTGCGTTTTCCTGCCGTGCGTCTATTTCCCCTCACCGTCATTCCGGCGAAAGCCGGAATCCAGCGACTTTACGTTCTGCGAGAAGGCTAAAAGGCACTGGATTCCGGCTTTCGCCGGAATGACGGTGAGGGATCGAAACGCTCATGCGAGATCTTGCACGGCCCCTAGACATCACCCACCCCACACGCCACCACTCACCCGATCCCGCTGCTCCAGGTCCTGCACGGTGAGCACCTCGCGATAGCCCGCCGACGCGAGTATCTCGCGCACGGCAGCGCCCTGGTTCCAGCCATGCTCCATCAGCAGCCAGCCGCCAGGCTCCAGGTGATCGCGCGCCTGCGCGACGATGCGGCGGATATCGTCCAGGCCATCCGCACCGGACGCCAGCGCCGACGCAGGCTCGAAGCGCAGATCGCCCTGCCCCAGATGCGGATCGTTCGCCTCGATGTACGGCGGATTGGAGACGATCACGTCGAAGCGCTCGCCTGCCAACGGTGCCAGCCAATCGCCCTGGACAAACCGCACGTTGCGAATGCCATGCCGGCTCGCATTGCGCTGTGCCACGGCAAGCGCATCCGCGCTCGCGTCGGTGGCGACGACGCTGGCCGCCGGGCTTTCGCGTGCGATCGCCAAGGCGATGGCACCGCTGCCCGTGCCCAGGTCCGCCACGCGCGCTCGCGTCGTCATCCGCGCAAGCGCGAGTTCCACCAGCAGCTCGGTTTCGGGGCGCGGAATCAGCGTGGCGGGCGTGACTTCCAGTTCCAGCGTCCAGAAGCCGCGATGCCCGGTGATGTACGCCACCGGTTCGCCATGGCGACGGCGTTCCACCAGGGCGGCGAAAGTCGATGCCTGCGCATCGTCCAGTACGTCGTCCGCGTGCGCGATCAGCCAGCTGCGCGGCTTGCCCAATGCATGGACCAATAGCAGCTCCGCTTCCAGGCGATCACCCAGCGCGTGCGCGGCATCGGCAATGACCTGACGCACCTCAGCCACGCGCGCGGCGCTCCGCGTGGCGGAACGGGAACGAAGGAAACGACCGACGCGACATCACTGTTTTCCGCTGGAAGAAAGCGACAGTGTAAAGGCTGGGCGCGTTCCCTGCCGCGCGCGCCGCGCCTTAAACCGGCGTCGGCGCCAGATAGTGATGCACCGCCTGGATCACCACCGAGCCTTCGCCCACGCTCGATGCCACGCGCTTGACCGAACCGGACCGCACGTCGCCCACCGCGAAGATGCCGGGCTTGGTCGTGGCATACGGCGATTCGAGCAGATGGCCCTGGGCGCAGCGACCCGTGAGCACGAAGCCCTTGTCGTCCAGTGACAGGCAATCCTTCAGCCAGTCGGTGTTGGGTTCCGCACCGATCATCACGAAGACGTTGTTGACCTCGCGCGTGGTCAGTTCGCCGGTGTCGCGACGCTGCCACGTCACCTTGCCCAGGCGGCCGTCGCCTTCCAGCCCGACGATCTCGCTGTGCGTGTGCAAGGTGATGGACGAGGAGCGCAGGATGCGCTGCACGAGATAGTCGGACATGGTCGCCGCCAGCCCGTTGGAACGGACCAGCACGTGCACATGCGAAGCGATGCGCGACAGGAACACCGCCGCCTGCCCCGCCGAATTGCCACCGCCGACCACCACCACTTCGCCGCCCTTGCACAACTGGCCTTCCATCGCCGTGCAGGCGTAGTGGATGCCGGCGCCTTCGAACTGCGCGTAGCCGGGAACATCCAACTTGCGATAGCGCGCGCCCGTCGCCACGATCACCGCGCGCGCCTGCACGCTCTGGCCGTCGTCCAGGAAGATGCGATACGGCTGCACCGAGCAGTCGATGCCGGAAGCCTGCCGCGAAATCGCCAGCCGCGCGCCGAACTTCTGCGCCTGCGCCTGTGCGCGCCCCGCCAATGCCTGGCCCGAAATGCCGGTGGGGAAGCCGAGGTAGTTCTCGATCCTCGACGACGTACCCGCCTGTCCACCCGGCGCGACACCTTCCACCACCAGCGTGGAAAGACCTTCCGACGCCGCGTACACCGCAGCGGCCAGGCCCGCCGGGCCCGCGCCGGCCACCACCACGTCGTAGACGAAATCCGGATCGATGCTTTCGGTGATGCCCAACTGGTCCGCCAGCTCCGCCGTGCTGGGGTTCTGCAGAAAGCAGTGCTCCGGACAGATCACCACCGGCAATTGCTCATGCGCCAATTGGAAGCACTCGATGAAACCTTCGGCGTCGGGTTCGGTTTCCGTATCGATCAGCCGATGCGGATAGCCGTTGCGCACCAGGAAGCGCTCCAGCCGCAAGGTGTCGGCGCTGTGCCCCGGCCCGACCAGCACCACGCCGCCGAAGCCCGCGCGAATCAGCCCCACGCGCCGCAGGATGAAAGCGCGCATGATGATTTCGCTGATGTCCGCTTCCGCGGCCACCATGCGGCGGAAATCGTCCGAGCGCACGCGCAGCACGTGGCTGTCCATGGCCGCGCGCGCCGACGCCATCACGGCGCGGCGATTGAACATGTTCATCTCGCCGCTGAACTGCCGCGCCGAATACATGGTGAACACGTTGGACTGGCCGAACTTGTCGACATCGAAGATCTCGACGATGCCATCCAGCACCAGGAAGAAATCCACGCCGCGCTGGCCGCGCTCGAACAGCACGGTGCCGGCCGGTACGTGTTCCTCGTGTCCATAGGCCGCGATGCGCCGGACCATGGAAGGATCCAGGCGCGGGAACATCTGCTCCTTGCGGTTCATCGGATCCGTCGGGTCGTAGACGACCTCGGGGGCTGGCAACGGCTCGGACATGCAGGCACACCTCGTCATGGGGACCGCCCGGCGGCAGGCCGCCAGGTCCATCCTGGAGTCAGGTCGGCGCCGGTGGCAGGGAAGGCACCGCGCCGTACACCGCATCGTGCGCCCGCGCCGTGGCACCCGCAAGTCATTGCGGCGTCGGTTGCATGGCGCCGGTGATGGACTTGACGAGACGTTCACGAAACCAGCGATGGGCCTGGTCGTCGTCCTTGGAATCGTGCCAATAGGCCAGGATGGGAATGGCGCGTATGCGCACCGGCAACGGCTGCACGGTGATGGGCAGCAGCGTCGAGAGGTGGTCGGCATACGCCTTGGGCACCGTCAGCAGCAGGTCGCTGGCAGCCGCGATCTGGCAGGCCGAAAAGTAGTGCTGCGCCACCATGCGCACCTCGCGGAACATGCCGTTCTGGCCGAGCAGCGTGTCCAGCGCGCTCGATTCGCCCAGCGGCGACACCGTGACGTGCTGGGCCGCCAGGTAATCGCTGCGGCGCAGCTGGTTCGCCAGCGGATGATCGCGCCGCATCGCCACCACCAGCGTCTCGTCCAGCAGGCGCCGATGCGAAATGCGCTCGCCCGCGCGCAAGGGGCGATCCACTGCCAGGTCCAGCGCGCCAATGCCCAGTTCGCGCTCCACCTCGTCCGCGGCAACCCGCCGGCTCACCACGCGCACGCCCGGCGCCTCCCGCCCAATGCTCGCCATCAACCGCGGCAGCGCAATCGACTCGAGGATGTCGCGAAAGCCGATGACGAAGGCCATCTGCAACCGCGACGGGTCAAACCGGGGCTGCGCGTGCGTGCTCGCCAGCAGGCCCTTCAGGTGCGCCTGCACCGACGGCATCATCGCGCGCACCTTGTCCGTGGGCAGCAGGCGATTGCCCTGCCGCACGAACAGCGGATCGCCCAGATGATCGCGCAGGCGGCGCAAGGCGTGCGTCACCGCCGGCTGGGTCAGGTGCAGCACGCGCGCCGCCGCGCTCACGCCGCCGTGCGTGTAGATCGCGTCCAGCACGCGAAACAGGTTGAGGTCGATGCGGCTGTCGCGTTCCATGGTTCCACCCATTCACCAGGCTAATGCCAGCCCATAAAGCATATTCATTTCAATTATCGGATGCCGGAGGCGTACGCTGCACGGAAGTTGAGGAGACCCACGATGGATTTCGCCCCCTCCGAGCGCACCCGCGCCCTTGCCGAACGCCTCGGGCGTTTCATGCGCGAGGAAGTGCTTCCCGCCGAACCGGTCTACGCCTCGCAACTGGCCGGCGGCGCCGACCACCGCCAATGGCGCCAGCCGGCGGTGATGGAGCAACTGAAGACGCGCGCGCGCGACGCCGGCCTGTGGAACCTGTTCCTGCCCGACCTGGAAGGCGGCCCCGGCTTGAGCAATGTGGAATACGCGCCGCTGGCCGAGATCATGGGCCATTCGTTCATCGCGCCCGAGGTGTTCAACTGCAGCGCGCCGGACACCGGCAACATGGAAGTGCTGCACCGCTACGGCTCCGCGCCGCAGCGCGAGCAATGGCTGGCGCCGTTGCTGCGCGGCGAGATTCGCTCGGGCTTTGCGATGACGGAGCCTGACGTCGCCTCCTCCGATGCCACCAACATGCGCGCGACCGCCACGCTGGAGGGCGACGAGATCGTGCTCAACGGCCGCAAGTGGTGGACGACTGGCCTGGGCCATCCGCATTGCCGTTTCGTGATCTTCATGGGCCTGAGCGACGCGCATGCCGAGCCGCACCAGCGCCACAGCATGGTGATCTGCCCGCTCGATGCGCCCGGCGTGCACATCGAGCGCATGCTGCCGGTGTTCCATGCCTACGATGAACCCTCGGGCCATGGCGAACTGCACTTCGCCAACGTGCGGCTGCCGGCGTCCAACGTGATCCTGGGCCCCGGGCGAGGTTTCGAGATCGCGCAGGGACGGCTGGGTCCAGGCCGCGTGCATCACTGCATGCGCGCACTGGGTGCTGCGGAGCGCGCGCTGTCCCTGCTGTGCGAGCGTGCGCAATCGCGCGTGGCCTTCGGGCAACCGCTGTTCCGGCTCGGCGGCAACGCCGACATCGTCGCCAACCTGCGCATGGCGATCGAACAGGCGCGACTGCTCACGCTGAAGACCGCGTGGACGCTGGACCAGCACGGCCCCAAGGCGGCGCTCAGCCTGATTTCGCAGATCAAGGTAGTGGTGCCCGCCGTCGCGCAGCAGGCCGCCGACGCGGCCATCCAGATCCACGGCGGCGCGGGACTGACCGACGATTTCCCACTGGCGCAGCTCTATGCCTATGCCCGCGTGCTGCGACTGGCCGACGGCCCGGACGAAGTGCATCGCGCCGTCGTCGCCAAGCTCGAAGCCAAGGCCCAGCTTGCCAAGGAGCACCGCGCATGACCGCCATTCCAGACCAGCCCCGCGCGGTGCGCGAGGAAGACGCCTTCGACGTCGCGCGCGTCGATGCCTTCCTCAAACAGCACATCGCGGGATTGGAAGGTACGCCCACGGTCAGGCAGTTTCCCGGCGGCGCATCCAACCTTACCTACCTGCTGCACTATGCCAACCGCGAACTGGTGCTGCGTCGTCCGCCGCGTGGCGCGAAGGCGAAATCCGCCCACGACATGATGCGCGAAGCGCGCGTCATGGATGCGCTCAAGGCCAGCTACCCGTATGTGCCGGCCATCCTCGCGCGCTGCGACGACGAAAGCGTGATCGGCCAGGATTTCTACGTGATGGAGCGATTGCGCGGCACCATCCTGCGCCGCGACCTTCCGCCCGAACTCGGCCTGGATCGCGAAGGCGTGCGCACGCTGTGCCTGGCTTTCGTCGACCGCCTGATCGAACTGCACCAGGTCGACGCCACGCAGCCCGCTCTGGAAAACTTAAGCAAAGGCGAGGGCTATATCGCGCGGCAGCTTGCTGGCTGGAGCGAGCGCTGGCGTCAATCGGCCACCGAAGGCTCCGACCCCTGCGAAGATGTGATCGCCTGGCTCGACGCGCAACAACCGGCACGCGACAACGCACGCTGCGTCATCCACAACGACTTCCGCTTCGACAACGTCGTGCTCGCCGCGGACAACCCGCTCGACATCGTCGGCGTGCTCGACTGGGAGCTGGCCACCATCGGCGATCCATTGATGGACCTGGGCAGTTCGCTCGCCTACTGGATGCAGGCCGATGACGATCCGGTGTTCCAGTCGTTCCGCCGCCAGCCCACGCACGAAGCCGGCATGCTCACGCGCCGCGAAGTCGTCGCCTACTACGGCGAACGCACCGGCATGGATGTCTCGGGCTGGCGCTTCTACGAAGTCTTCGGCCTGTTCCGCCTGATGGTGATCATCCAGCAGATCTACCGCCGCTGCGCCTTGGGCCAGACCACCAACCCGCAGTTCGCCGGCTTCGGCGACGCGGCGAAGTATATGGGCATCCGCTGCCGCCGCCTGATGGCCGCGAAGGACTGACCCGTGCGCGAACTGCTGCTGATACGGCACGGACAGGCGAGCTTCCACGCCGACGACTACGACCAACTGTCGCCGATCGGTGAACGGCAATCCGCGTTGCTCGGCCAGTGGCTCGCCGAATGCGGCGGCCAGCCCGACCTCGTCGCCATGGGCCCGCGCGTACGCCATCGCGACACGGCCATGCCCTGTCTGCGTGCAGCCGGCGTGGATATGCAACCCACCGTCATGCCCGGCCTCGATGAAGTGGATCACGTCGAACTGCTGGCACGGCTGCGGCCCGAACTCGCCGCGCCCGGCGCGCTGCTTGCGGCGATGAAACAGCAAGCCGATCCCTTTCGCGCCTTCCAGCAATTGTTTGTCGATGCACTCGATCGCTGGTCCGGCGGCGCGCACGATGCGGACTACACCCGTAGCTGGGCCGACTTTCGCCATGGCGTGCTGGATGCCCTCCAACAACTCAGCGAAAGCAAGGCGAACACCATCTGGGCCTTTACCTCAGGCGGCCCCATCGCCGTCATCGCCAGCGCGTTGCTGCAAGCCCATCCCTCCCGCGCGTTCGAACTCAGCTGGTCGCTCGTGAACACCGGCGTGACGCGGATACGGCTAGGCTCGCGCGGTCCAAGCCTGGTGACCTACAACGCGTGGCCGCACCTGGAACGTATGCGTGGCGAATCGCTGGTGACGCTGCGGTGATACGGCTTACCTCACCGTCCAACCACCGTCATTCCCGCGAAAGCGGGAATCCAGTGTCTTTGTCACAGCTCAGGGCTGTCGCTAGATTCAAAAAAGTCACTGGATTCCCGCTTTCGCGGGAATGACGGTGAGGAATACCAACCCCTACCCGGATCTGGTTACCCATGACAACTCCCGATACTTTCGACCTCACCGGCAAAATCGCCATCGTCACCGGCGCCAGCCGTGGCATCGGCGCCGAGATCGCCAGGCTACTCGCCGCGCATGGCGCGCATGTCATCGTCTCCAGCCGCAAGCAGGCCGATTGCCAGGCCGTGGTGGATGGCATCGTGGCCGACGGCGGCTCCGCCGAAGCCATGGCCTGCCATATCGGCGAGATGGAGCAGATTGCATCGCTTTATGCACAGGTCGAAGGCAAGCATGGCCGTCTCGATATCCTGATCAACAATGCCGCCACCAACCCCTACTTCGGCCACATCACCGACACCGAACCTTCGGTGTTCCAGAAAACGGTGGACGTGAACATCCGCGGCTACTTCTACATGTCCACGCACGGCGCCCGCCTGATGGCGAAGAACGGCGGCGGCTCCATCGTCAACGTGGCCTCGGTGAACGGCGTGGTGCCGGGTTTCCAGCAAGGCATCTACTCGATCACCAAGGCCGCCGTGATCTCCATGACCAAGGCCTTCGCGGTCGAATGCGCCGAACAGGGCGTGCGCTGCAACGCGCTGCTGCCCGGCCTGACCGATACCAAGTTTGCCTCGGTGCTGGTGAATACGCCGGCCATTCTCAAGCAGGCGCTGGCGCACGTGCCGATGCGCCGTGTGGCGCAGCCGTCGGAGATGGCGGGGGCGGCGCTCTACCTGGCCTCCGATGCCGCCTCCTACACCACCGGCGCGGTGCTCAACGTCGATGGCGGCTACCTCAGTGTCTGATCGCGGAGAACAACGCATGACGTCAACGCTTCCCCCGCGCGCCGCCGGCAAGCGCGCCCTGGTCACCGGCGCCGCCGGCGGGCTCGGCGCGGCATCGGCACGCATGCTCGCGCGCCATGGAGCCAAGGTGTATCTCACCGATATCGACGGCGATGGCGCCGCCGCGACGGCCGCGCAGATCAACCGCGAGCACGGCGCAACCGTGGCGTGGTCCGCGGTGCAGAACGTAGCCAATGAAGCGGCGTGGCAACACACGCTGGCTGAGGCCGCGAACGCCATGGGCGGCCTGTCCGTACTGGTCAACAACGCCGGCATCGGCTCGCTGGGTGGCGTGGAACGCATCGAGCTGAAGGAATGGCACCGCGTGATGGCGGTGAACGTGGATAGCGTGATGCTGGGCTGCAAGCATGCCCTGCCCTATCTGCGCGACGCGCAGCCCGCTTCCATCGTGAACATCTCCTCGCTGGCCGCGTTCAAGATCGATCCGGACTACACCGCCTACAACACGTCCAAGGCCGCCGTGGCCGCGCTGACCAAATCGGTGGCGATGGATTGCACGCGCCAGCGCATCGACGTGCGTTGCAACTCCATCCATCCTGCCTTTACCCGCACCGGCATCGTCAAGCCGTTCTTCGACAAGCTAGGCGAGGAAGAGGCGACAAAGAAACTCACGCGCGGCATTCCCATGCACCGCCTTGGCGAGCCGGACGACGTCGCCTACGCGGTGCTCTATCTTGCTTCCGATGAAAGCCGCTACGTCACTGCGGCGGAACTCGTCATCGATGGCGGCGCACGCGCCGTCTGACCCGGAGACCACCATGAGCCTGATGAATCGCCAACTGCTGTTGAAGACGCGCCCCGAGGGGCTGGTCAGCCTGGACAACTTCGATCTGCGCGAAACGCCCGTGGCCGAACTCGCCGACGGACAGGCGCTGGTGCGCGTGCTGTACCTCTCCATGGACCCCACCAACCGCGTGTGGATGAGCGACATCCCGCAGTACATGCCGCCCGTCGCCATCGGCGAAGTCATGCGCGGCCTGGGCATTGGCCGCGTGGTGGCATCCAGGTCGAAGCACTATGAAGCAGGCGACCTCGTGCAGGGCCTGGCCGGCTGGCAGGATTACGCGCTGATCGACGAGACCAAGATGGGCTACTGGGTGAAGCTGCCGCCCAAGCCGCCCGTGGAGCTACCCACGCTGCTGGGTGCCTGCGGTTTCAGCGGCATCACCGCGTACTACGGCCTCACCGACATCGCACCCGTCGAAGCCGGCGAAACCCTGGTCGTCTCCGCTGCCGCCGGCTCGGTGGGCTCCATCGCCGGGCAGATCGGCAAACTGCGCGGCGCGCGCGTGGTGGGCATCGCGGGCGGCGCCGAGAAATGCCGCCACCTTGTCGACGACCTCGGCTTCGATGCCGCCGTCGACTACAAGGCCGACGACTTCAAGCAGAAACTCGCCGCAGCTACGCCGGACGGCGTGCACGTCAACTTCGAAAACGTCGGCGGTCCCGTGATGCGCGCGGTGCTGTCACGCATGGTCAACGGCGGCCGCGTCGCGCTGTGCGGCCTCATCGCCAACTACGCAGGCGGCAGCAAGGCCAGCGACGACTACAGCGTCATCATCATCAAACGCCTCACCGTGCGCGGCTTCCTCGCCTTCGACTACAAGGACCAGCCCCGCGCCGTGCACGACCTTGTCAGCTGGGTCGTCAGCGGCAAGATCAAGGCCGGCGAAACCGTAGCCCATGGCCTGGAAAACGCCCCACTCGTACTCAACCGCCTGTTCGACGGCAGCCATACGGGCAAGCTGGTGTTGAAGGTGGCGGAGGAGGCATGATCCGTTGAGGTTTGGCCCATAAAAAACCGGGCGACTTGCGTCGCCCGGCCATGGGTTCCACTGCCTTGGAGGAGCCCTCAACTCAGCGCAGGATGGATGCGGCGTCCTGCTTCTGCACCAGTGCGTGGCAGAGCACGGTGGCTTCGCTGGTTTGCGCGAGGCCGCGTTCGGCGCCGCTGACTTGCTTGGCGCGGTCCTTGAAGAAGGCTTGCAGGCGGTCGGCCTCTTCCTGCGAGCAGCCACCGCCGCCGACGAGGTCGGGCAGTTTGCCGCCGGCGAAGCTGCCGGTGCGCTCCACGATCTTGTCGTAGTTGGTGGTGGCCCACTGCCAGGAGGCGTCGCGTTCGCTGCGGGTGTCGCGGCCGCCGCGCAGCAGCATGCCCATCTCGCCGACCTTTACCTTCTTGTCGAGGGCGAAGTTGCGCACTTGGTTCGCCAGCGCCGGATCGGTCGCTTCGCTCAGGCCATCGAGCATGCCGTTGCGCAGCGCCGGGTCGCTGGTCTGCGGCAGTTCGGCGATGAGGGCGTCCACCGCGGGCTTGCCGCGCTCCTGCACGGCCACGGCGAGCGCGCTGCCGATCAGGTCGGGGTCGGCGGCGGCAAGGTCCAGGCGGCCGTCGGCCTTGCGCTTGAGTGCGGCGTCGCCCTGCTTGAGCAATTCGGCGCGAACTTCCGGCAGCTTGACCACCAGCGCGAGTTCGTCGGCGAGGGTGTTGCGCAGCAAGGAGTCGCTGTCCGGCTCGTTCGCCTTGCGGTGATAGCCGAGCTGGGTCATGCGCGGCAGGTAGGCAGCCTTGGCCCACGCGGCGAGCTTGGCGCGCTGGGCGTCGGTCTGCGCCAGGTTGCGGTAGATCCAGTTGAAGCTGGTGAGCGGCGCAATGGCGACTTCGCGCGTCTTGGACGCCGTCAGCGGCTTAAGCGCGGCGAGCACGTCGCCCGCATCGATGTCACCGTGCTTGAAGCTGGCGTAGACCGCGTCGGCATAGGCGAGCTGTTCGGCGTCGTCGAGCTTGCCGATCTGCTTGCCGAGGTTGGCCAGGTCGTTCTTCGCCATGGCGAAGCGGTAGTAGCCGCTGCCGTTGGCGTTGGGCAGCACCCACGTGCCCTTGCTCGCGTCCGTGAGCACCATGGAGCCGGTGGCCTGGTCGAGCAGTTCGCAGCTCACCTTGCTGCCGTGGGCGGTGCCGTAGCGCACGCACATCGGCACGCCCCACACCTGGTGCGTGTCGCCCTTGCTGCCCACCGGCAGGTAGCGGCTCTGGCTGAGCTTGAGCACGGTCTTGCCGCCTTCCTGCGCCAGCTCGGTCTGCACGTAGGGCACGCCGGGCTGGTTGAGGAAGCTCTTGAACGCCTGCTTGAAGTCGTCGCCCTTGTCGGCGGCCTTGGCGATGGCGTCGATCAGGTCGTCGGCGGTGGCGTTGCCGAACTTGTGATCCTGGATGTAGGCGCGCATGCCCTTCTGGAACGTGGCCTCGCCCACGTAGCCTTCGAACATGCCCAGCACCGCCGCGCCCTTCTGATAGGTGATGCCGTCGAACGCGGTTTCGATGTCGCCGTTGCCGGTGATCGGCTGGCGAATCTTGCGCGTGGTGACCAGGCTGTCGCCGTTCATCGCGCCTTGCGCGCCGCGCACGCGGTCCAGGTCGGCGCGGTATTCCGGATGCACCTTCTGCGTCACCTTCTGCTGCATCCAGGTGGCGAAGGCTTCGTTGAGCCACAGGTCGTCCCACCAGGCGAGCGTCACGGTGTCGCCGGTCCACTGGTGCGCGAGCTCATGCGCGGTGACGTTGAACGAGCCGCGCACATAGCTGGCCGAGGAATCGGGATCGATCAGCAGCAGCCAGTCGCGGAAGGTGACCAGGCCCGGGTTTTCCATGGCGCCGGCGGAGAAGTCCGGCGCGGCTAGCAGATCGAGCTTGTCCCACGGATAGCCGAAGCCGTAGTAGTCCTCCAGCGTGTGGACGATGCTCGGCGTTTCGCCTAGCACATGCTGCATGCGATGGCCTTCGCCCTTGGCGGCGATGCCGCGCAGTTCCAGCGTGTCGGCGCGGTAGGCGGTGGGCGAAATGTCGGGGCCCTTCACCACGTCCCACGGGCCCACGCCGAAGGCGACCAGATAGGTCGGCAGCGGCTTGGTGGTGGAGAAGGTCAGCTTTTTCCAGCCCTTGCCGGCGGGCTCTCCCTTCACCTGGCGGGTGTTGGCCACGCCCACTTCGTCGTCGGGAATGGTCAGGCGGATGTCGAACGGGGTCTTGAAGCCGGGCTCGTCGAAACCGGGAAAGGCGAAGCGCGCGCTGATGGGTTCCATCTGCGTCATCGCATACGGCTGGCCTTCGTGGCTGACCTTGTACAGGCCCTGCAGCTGCTGGTTGAGCGGCGCGGTGTAATCGAAGGCCAGCGTGAGTTCCTGCGGCTTCAAGGTGGCGCCGAAGTCGATGCGCACCACGCCTTCCTGCGGCGCCACTTCCACGTACTTGGCCGCGTGCGCCTTGCCGGCCGCATCGGTGACGGTGACCTTGCCGACCTTCAGCTCGCGGCCGTGCAGCCACAGATGATCCGAAGCCTGCGTCAGCTTCACCTTGATGACGGTGGTGCCGGAGAAATCCTGCTGGCGCGGATCGACCTTGAAGTCCAGCTGGTAGGACTCCGGCTGCGCCCAACCGGGCAGGCGGCCATGCGGCTGGTCATCCGCGGCGGGCGCGGCGAGGGCGGCGCCGCAGCAGGCAGCCAGTGCGGTGAGTACGAGTGGGCGAACGAGACGACGCATGCGAGGGGGCTCCCCTTAAGACAGACAAACCCCCACGCTAGGCGCTGCCATGACTTTGGACACAGTGCCAGAAGGCATAGCTTGCGCGTTCCTTGCGGCAAGCCCTGACGAAAGGTCCATGTCAGGCCCTGTTAACGCGCAAGCGTGACCGCCGTCGCTGCTTGGCGCACATACGCCCTTCCCCTGACATTTTCCGATACCCACCCGCCATGCCAGCGCGTAGGGTGAATCCCGCCACATCAGAACAACGAAAGGCGGAGAGGCTTCTTTCATGTCTTGCGGGGTTGGCGAGCACCCCACGGAGGGTTGCGCGCTTTGCGGGCGGGATGCCAGCGACACCCATGAAGGATGCGTCCTGAGCCCTCGTCGACTGATCACCCGGTAGCGTCATCCAGGGCGCGGCAGTTTGCGTCCGCGAAAGACCTTCGTACTGCTTGAGGAGTCGCTGTTGCCCATGCCCCACGCCGTGCCTGCGCCTGTTTGCCCGATGTTCCACGCCAAGCCGCCGCGAGTGCGCCAGGCATGAGGGCCGCCGACGAAGCCACCGGCACCCTGCAACAGGCACTGCAACACACGGCCCACCTGCTGGAGCGCCAGCCCGCACTGGCCGCCGAGCAGGCCACGGAAATCCTGAAGGCCGTTCCCGATCACCCCGCGGCCTTGCAACTGCTGGCGGCGGCGCATGCCGCGCAAGGCGACACGCAGGCGGCGCTGGACATCCTGCTGCCGCTGACCAAGGCACAGCCTGCGTGGGCGCTGGTCCATCGCGACCTGGGCGTGGCGCTGGGCAAGGCCGGCCGCCATCAGGAGGCGGTCGATGCGTTGCACAAGGCCGCTGCGCTGAAGGCGGACCTGCCGCAGGTGTGGCGTGCCCTGGGCGATGGCCTGGCCGCCGTCGGCGATCACACGGGCGCCGCCAAGGCCTATGGGCGGCACGTGCATCACGCCACGCGCGATCCGCGCCTGCTCGCCGCCGCTTCCGCGCTGGCCGGCAACCGATTGCCAGAGGCCGAGGCGCTGTTGCACGAACATCTCAAACAAGCGCCCACCGATGTCGCCGCGCTGCGCATGTCGGCCGAAGTGGCGGCGCGGTTTGGCCGTCATGACGAGGCCCGCCGGCTGCTCGAACGCTGCCTGTCGCTGGCGCCGGGTTTCGATGCGGCGCGCTTCAATCATGCGCTGCTGCTCCATCGCAGCAACCGGCCGGAACAGGCGCTGGCCGAGCTCGAGCGTCTGCTGGCGACGGAACCCGAACACAGCGGCTATCTCAACCTCAAGGCGGCGGTGTTGTGCCGCATCGGCGATTACGAGCCGGCCATCCGCATCTACGCGAACCTGCTGGCCCGCGACGCGCGCCATCCGCGCGTGTGGATGAGTTACGGCCACGCGCTGAAAACCGCGGGCCACACCGATCGCGCCATCGAGGCTTACCGCCGCGCGCTGGCCTTGGAGCCCTCGTGCGGCGAGATCTGGTGGAGCCTGGCCAACCTCAAGACGTTCCGCTTCGATGGCGACGATCTCGCGACCATGCGCCAGCAGTTCGCCCGGGCCAATCTCAGCGACGACGACCGCCTGCACCTGGCCTTCGCCATCGGCAAGGCGCTGGAGGATGCCGGCGAGTACGAGCCGTCGTTCCAGCACTACGCCCAGGGCAACGCGCTGCGCCAGCGCCAGCTTCGCTACAGCGCGGACGACACCAGCGCGCGCGTGCGCTACATCCGCCAGCGCTATTCGCGCGCGTTCTTCGAGGCCCGCGCAGGACAGGGCAGCGAGGCGCGCGACCCCATCTTCATCGTCGGATTGCCGCGCGCCGGCTCCACCCTGATCGAGCAGATCCTGTCCAGCCACAGCCAGGTGGAAGGCACGATGGAGCTGCCGGAGATCACCACGATCACGCGCCTGCTGCGCGAAAAGGGCGACGCCGACAGCGACGCGCCGTATCACGACGTGCTCGCCACGCTGGATGCGAAGGCGCTGCGCGAACTCGGCGAGCGCTACCTCGCCCACACCCGCATCCAGCGCAAGACCTCGGCACCGCTGTTCATCGACAAGATGCCGAACAACTTCATGCACATCGGCCTGATCCATCTGATCCTGCCCAACGCCCGGATCATCGACGCGCGCCGGCATCCCCTCGCCTGCTGTTTCTCGGGGTTCAAGCAGCATTTCGCGCGCGGCCAGAGCTTCAGCTACAGCCTGGAGGACATCGGGCGCTACTACCGCGACTACGTCTCGCTGATGTCGCACTTCGACGCGGTGCTGCCGGGCCGCATTCATCGCGTCGTCTACGAGCGCATGGTCGAGGACACGGAAGGGGAGATCCGTCGCCTGCTCGACTACTGCGGCCTGCCGTTTGAGAAGTCGTGCCTGCGCTTCTTCCAGAACGACAGGCCGGTACGCACCGCAAGTTCGGAACAGGTACGCCAGCCGATCTACCGCGAAGGCGTGGATCACTGGCGGCACTACGCGCCATGGCTGGCACCGCTGGAACACGCATTGGGGCCGGTGCTGGGGAGCTATCCCGAGGCGCCGGCATGGGAGGCGACGTAGCAGTCATCCATGCGTCGTCGATAACACCTGGGGAGGGAAGTCGATGCACAAGGTCAGGCCGAGGGGGCCGACACATACGCGGCACATCACGTTGTCCCGGCTGCCGCTCGCGGCGGCCATCTGCCTTGCCATGGCGGCCCCTGCCGCCGCGCAGGACGCCGCGCAACAAGCAACGCAAGGCCCGGCGGCCAATCCGCCATCCGCGCCGGCCAAGACCAAGACGCTGGACGCCGTGACGGTGACGGCGCAGAAGCGCGAGGAGAACCTGCAGAAGGTGCCGATCAGCCTGCAGGTGCTGGACACCGACAAGCTGCAGGAGCTGCACGTCCAGAACTTCAACGACTATGTGAAGTACCTGCCCAGCGTGTCGTATCAAACGTATGGGCCGGGCTTCGCCTTGATCTACATGCGCGGCGTGGCCAGCGGCGGCGACGGCAACCACTCCGGTTCGCAACCGAGCGTGGGCGTGTACCTGGATGAGCAGCCGGTCACCACCATCCAGGGGCCGCTCGACATCCACATGTACGACATCGCACGCGTGGAGTCGCTCTCCGGCCCGCAGGGCACGCTGTACGGCGCCAGCGCGGAAGCCGGCGCGATACGCATCATCACCAACAAGCCCGACCCCAGCGGTTTCGCGGCCAGCTACAGCGTGGGCGTGGACACTGTCAGTCATGGCGGCGTCGGCTACACCGCCGAGGGCATGGTCAACATCCCCATGTCGCCGAGCGCGGCGATCCGGCTGGTGGGCTGGGACGAGCACGACGCAGGCTATATCAACAACCAGGTGGGTTCGCGCACCTTTCCGAGTTCCGGCATCACCGTGAGCAATGCGGCGGGCTGCTCCAATCCGCCGAACCTGATCTGCACCGGCCAGGCCAAGAAGCACTACAACGACGTCGACACGCAGGGCGGCCGCGCCGCGCTGAAGTTCAACCTCAACGACGACTGGTCGATCAGCCCCACCATCATGGGGCAGCACACGATCACCAATGGCGCATTCGCCAGCGATCCGCAGGTGGGCTCGCTGGCGTTGACGCACTTCTATCCGGACTACGCCGACGATCGGTGGATCCAGGCCGCGCTCACCGTCGAAGGCAAGATCGGCAACTTCGACCTGACCTATGCCTACTCGCACCTCACGCGCAACCAGGAAGAAGACAACGACTACAGCGACTACTCGTTCTGGTACGACACCATCGCGCACTACGGCGCCTACATCCACGACAACGCCGGCAACCTGATCAACCCCTCGCAGTACATCCAGGCGCACAACCACTACACCAAGCAAAGCCACGAGCTGCGCATCGCCTCGCCGGCGGACGACCGCCTGCGCGTGGTGGCCGGCGTGTTCTTCCAGCGGCAGGTGCACGAGATCCAGCAGGATTACCTGATCAACGGCCTGGGCAACGACCTGTCCGTGCCGGGCTGGCCGAACACGCTGTGGCTCACCGAGCAGGAACGCGTGGACCGGGACGAGGCCTTGTTCGGCGAGCTGTCGTACGACTTCATTCCCGAAACGCTCATCGGCACCGTCGGCGGCCGCTGGTTTCACACCAACAACAGCCTGAAGGGCTTCTACGGCTTCAGCGCCGGCTTTGCGCCCACCTCGACCTATGGCGTGGCGGGTTGCACCTCGTCCAATCCGTTCCACGGCGCGCCGTGCATGGATTTCGACAAGGGCACCAAGGAAACCGATTCGCTGGGCAAGGCCAACCTGACCTGGCAGATCACGCCGGACCAGATGATCTACGGCACCTGGTCGCAAGGTTTCCGGCCCGGGGGCATCAATCGCCGCGGCTCGCTGCCGCCATACAAGTCGGACTTCCTCACCAACTACGAACTCGGGTGGAAAACCACCTGGTTCGATCATCGGCTGTCGTACAACGGCGCGGTGTTCCGCGAGAACTGGAAGGATTTCCAGTTCAGCATTCTCGGCGCCAACGGCCTCACCGAGATACGCAATGCGGGACAGGCGCGCATCGACGGCATCGAGCAGGACGTGAACTGGGCGGCCACGTACAACCTGCAGATCGGCGCGGGCATGGCCTATTACAACGCCAAGCTGACGCAGGACTACTGCGGCTTCACCGACACCAGCGGCAACCCGATCACCAATTGCCCGGCCGGCTCGATCAACCCGATCACCGGCACCGCGGTGACCGGTCCGCTCGCACCCAAGGGCACGCGCCTGCCGGTGACGCCCAAGCTCAAGTACAACCTCAATGCGCGCTACACCACCAACATCGGCGACTACGAAGTGTTCGGGCAGGTGGCGGTGGTGCACGTGGGCGAGCGCACCTCCGACCTTCGCGTATTCGCCAACGACCTGGTGGGCAACATGCCGGCCTACACCACGGCGGATTTCTCCTTTGGCGCGAAGTACCACGGCATGTCGCTGGACCTGTATGTGACCAACGCCTTCGACAAGCGCGGACAGCTGTTCCGCTATACCGAATGCGCCGCCGCGACCTGCGCCGCCCACGACGTGGTGCCGCAGTATCCCGACGGGCAGGTTTACACGGTGATGAACCAGCCGCGCACGGTGGGTCTCCGCTTCAGCCAGGAGTTCTGAGCAATACCCGGTGTCGCCCGATCTTTGCCCCGGCAATCGCCGGGGCTTTTTTTGGGCGATGCGCCGGGACACGCGAGACGGTTTGCTCGTCATCCCAGCGAAAGCTGGGATCCAGTGACTTGTTCCCGGTTACCAGGGGTTATCGCGACCCAAAGACACTGGATCCCAGCTTTCGCTGGGATGACGGCTTTGAGAACTGACTAGCGACCTGAAGCAGGATTGTTTCTGGCGATGAAAAACACCACTATGATTGATACGAGCTATCGCATCACCCAGGCGCCTCCCCATGAATTTGCGTGACCTGCACTACCTTGTCGCCCTCGCCGAGCACCGGCATTTCGGCCGCGCGGCCGAGGCCAGTTTCGTGAGCCAGCCCACCTTGTCCACCCAGATCAAGAAGCTGGAGGACGAACTGGGCGTGGCGCTGGTGGAGCGCACGCCGCGCAAGGTGCTGCTCACCGAAACCGGCCGCGAGATCGCCCGCCGCGCGCGTGGCGTGCTGTCGGAAATCGAAGAGATCAAGGCGATTGCGCAGCGCACGCGCGATCCGGAATCGGGCACGCTGCGCCTGGGCATTTTCCCCACGCTGGGCCCGTACCTGCTGCCGCATCTGGTGCCACTGGTGCGCAAGCACTTCCCGCGGCTCGAACTGCTGCTGGTGGAGGAAAAGACCGAGCAGGTGATTCGCCTGCTGCGCGAAGGCTCGCTGGACGTGGGCATTCTCGCGTTGCCGCTGCACGAGGAAAGCCTGCATACGGAGTTCCTGTTCGAGGAACCCTTCGTGCTCGCCGTGCCGGAAGACCATCCGCTGGCGCACAAGCAGAAGCGCCTGAAGCTGGACGACCTGGAAGACGAAAGCCTGCTGCTGCTCGAAGACGGCCACTGCATGCGCGATCAGGCGCTGGAAGTGTGCCAGCTGGCGGGCGCGGGCGAGCGCTCGGGTTTCCGCGCCACCAGCCTGGAAACCCTGCGCCAGATGGTGGCGGCGAACGTGGGCATCACGCTGTTGCCCACGCTCGCGATCAAGCCGCCGGTGGCACGCACGGACAACGTGCACCTGCTGGAATTCGCCGGCCATCCGCCGAGCCGCCGCATAGCGCTGGCGTGGCGCAAGAGTTCGTCGATGGGGCCGTTCCTGGAGCGTTTCGCGGCGGTGATCCGCGACCTGCCCGCCAACCTGCTGAAGCCGGATATCACCGCCGAGGCCAAGCCCGCCCGTTTGCCGGCACGCTGACGCCTGCATGCAGCGCTTCATCGTCATCGGCCTGCCGCTGATCGCGCTGCTGGGCGGCGTGCATTGGTGGCGTCATCGGCCCATCGAACACGCCGCCGGCGTGCTCGCGCCCGAGGCGCCCACGCAGATCGACCTGGACGAAGGCGCCACGCTGCGGCGTGGGGACGTGTCGCTGCTCACGCGTGCGCGCTTCGAACTCACGGCACGCGTGCTGTCACGCGAGGATTACCGCTTCGATGCCGGCGCCTCGCTGGCGCCCATCGACCTGGCGCTGGGCTGGGGCCGCATGTCGGACAGCGCCGTGCTGTCGCAGGTGCAGATCAGCCAGGAAAACCGTTTCTATCACTGGCATGTCGACCGCTTTCCGATTCCACGGCGCGAGATCGAGCAGTCCAGCGCCAACATGCACATGATTCCCGCGGACGACACGGCACGCCGCGAGCTGGAAAGCGTGCGCCCCGGCGAAGTGATCCATCTGGAAGGTTTCCTGGTGGATGCCAGCCGCCCCGACGGCTGGCGCTGGCATACCTCGATGACGCGCGACGACACCGGCAACGGCGCCTGCGAGCTGGTGTACGTGGAGAGCGTGGCGCCGGCGCAGTGAACTTGCGCCGCGCTTCGCGTCAGTAACGCAGCAGGGCCTGCAAGGACGCCGCGTCGTCCTGCCAGCGTTCGCGGCCCTGCAGTGCGGCCAGTTCGATCACCACGCTGGCGCCCACCAGTTGCGCGCCCAGCTTCAGCACCAGCGCGCGCGCCGCCGCCAGCGTGCCGCCGGTGGCGAGCACGTCATCGACGATGAGCACGCGTTCTCCCGGACGCAAGGCGTCGTTGCGCGCCTCCAGGCGATCCACGCCGTATTCGAGCTGGTAATCCACCGACACCACCGGCGGCGGC
>Ga0268248_100035_pt1 | contig 154621 bp, 147 predicted proteins | sample AgamicAtAme_FD_200856 | JGI IMG/M metagenome (GOLD analysis project Ga0268248, IMG submission 200856) | Agave microbial communities from Guanajuato, Mexico - At.Am.e (v2) (version 2) | ecosystem: Host-associated > Plants > Phyllosphere > Phylloplane/Leaf | place: Guanajuato, Mexico | collected... | reverse complement strand
AGGCAGCGAGCATGATCATGCTCGCGAAAGGCAACCGCAGCCAGCAAGTAACCGATGCCTGTGCCAAACACGGCGGTTTCTATCTGGGAAGTATTGGCGGTCCGGCTGCAGTACTGGCGCAGCAGAGCATTAAGAGCCTCGAATGCGTGGCTTACCCGGAACTGGGTATGGAAGCGATCAGGAAGATTGAAGTGGAGAACTTCCCGGCGTTTATTTTGGTGGATGACAAAGGTAACGATTTCTTCCAGCAGATCCAGAACAAACAGTGCGCAGGCTGTAGCCAGCGTTAAATGATAAACCCCCCGGCGGAAGAACGCGTCGGGGGTTTTGTTAAATGAGGGTTTTATCGTTTGTTAGGGGAAAATTAGACAAACTGAATTACAAAATTCGAATGCTTCGTTTTTTTCATTGCTTCTGCGATATAACAACTTTTGATCTCTTCCGTTAAAGTCTGGCGTTCAAATGGAGGTTCGAAAGTTCTCATCGAATTTATTTCCGCCACAAATCCACAGATAATTCTCTCACCTGCTATTCTGTTTTTGTCACTTTCGCTACCGCCAACAATGTTATGTAAATAAGATAGTTGCTCAACGCCAGAACCATACATTGGTTCAAGCGCCGCGGCAGCTGAATTTTCTGACATGGTCTGATGCCTTTTACACGCCAGCGATAATGCCTTATCGATATACTCTCGCGCTGTAGGATTATTCATATAGCCGCCTGAAGAGATTTATTCCCCACGGGATTGTTCACTCAACGATATTCCAGCTATTACCGTAGCTCATGTTAATCGCATTCACTTCGCCACTTATGATTTCGAAGCCAATTTTTTATTATCACAGTAATAACCAAGCCATTCTTTACGCTCACCGAATAGCAGCCATGAGTTAGAAATCCGGAACAGGTACTTCTTGCGCTTTATATGATTTATAATTATTACGAATTTCTTTAGCCAAAAGAACCATATCATGGCAATCAGGATACTTTATTAAATCGTCATCTTTCAGTTTAAAACATTTTTCTTCATCAACATGACCGGCCGGCCAAATCATACAAACATACAAGCCATCAGTTCCTTGCAGGATAAAGAAATCACCCTGTTCTTTGAAAATAACTTTAACATTATTCATACACAGCACCTGCCTTCAGGTTATAAACTCCATAATCAATTTCTAACCTGGCCGAAACAAGAGCATTATCACCTGAAAAAAAATATCAAACAGAATCATTATCTTTATCCACAATAGCAAAGCCAGTCTGAAACTGACTCTTTGTTATTTCTTGCGACTGAAATCGTGCGTAATCACAACGGATACTTTCTAACAATACCTTCATATATTCAGTATCTAGTGGCTTAATAATTTCATCCGCAGCAAACAAAAAATATCGTTCGATATCTACTTTATATACACCTTCAGAAAAAATCACTTTCAGTACAAAACCACCGTCTATTATTTGATAAAGAGTATAATCCCATGGGTTAAAGGATATTCTATTAATATAATTCATGACACATCTCGATTTATCATGCACTACAAACTGCAAAACCCTATCGCTTAATTCTTATATTATTTATCTCTCTATCAGAAAATAGACCCCAGTTTTTTCTGATCAGCTCAGCTAATTTTTTAGATAATCAACGTCATCTTTATGTTTTATTTCTTCATCTGTCAGGAAAAAGTGTTTACTCACATCAAAATGTGAATTTGGATAAAAACCAGTAATCAGCACTGAAATAATCCAACCTTTAGCGGACCTCATAAGAACAAAATCCCCGCGTTGCGAGTAAATAATTTTAGCTTCAATCATATACCTCCCTTTTCAAGCTATGCATCTGATAGCAAACACTTTTTCTGACCCTCATAGAGATAACAACTTCGTAGCCTCCATTCGGCAACTTCCTCAAAGCCCGAAACCACAAGCCCGCCATTTGCCTGCTGTGGGGATGTAGATGATAAAAAATCAAAAAGTTTTTACGCTAAGATCGTGATCTCCACGGGTGAGCGAAATCATCTCAACAATAGAAAAAAAGATAAGGAAATTGAGATGTTATGCAGATAAAAAGCAGAAAAAGGTTATCGCGGTAGGGTTAATAACATACAACACAGCCTGTGTTTATTACAGACATACACCGTTTGTTTTATTATGGAAACCTACACAGAAAAATCATCTGGATATAAGCTGGAAAGTTTCTTTTGTTTTTCAAAAAAATTCTTATTAACCTGATGTGGCAATTGTATCTTTAATCCCTTGCGTATTTGCGCGGCAATATAAAAAGCGTCAGTTAAGCGCTCAAAGAAAATTTCATCAGATGTTTCAAACTCTTTAACCGCATAGATACCAAACGTCAGATCGCGTAACTTACTTTTGTCTTTTTGCGTTCCATTGACAACATCCCTCAAATATTCAAGCTGAGCAACAATTGAATTGTACATAGGCTCAAGCGCACCAGCGGCTGGATTACTTTTAATCGATTTATATCTTTTAACAGCTAATCTTAAAGCTTTTTCCACATAATCTAAGGCAGTTAATTCAGTCATTTAACAGGTATCCACATTTCTCGTTGCATTGAAAACCATTGTATTCCACCACCATCCGTCTGGAAAGGTTTACCCGGCACAGACCAGGTATCGAGAGCGGGGGTCGCTGTACTCCTTAACATCACTGTTTTTTCTTGCGCCTGGTAAGCAATAACCTCTTTAGGAACAATATCTGTTGTGCCACGTACTTGACCAACAGGGTTTATTCCAAGTTTGGTCGGTGGAGTATTTTCATTCATAGAATACCAGTTACCTTGCCAGTTTCCCGGCGATTGATTCTGATAAGCTATTTTTCCGCGATTAATGGTTTCGACCGAAACCCTTTCTTCAAGGTTAATACCCGACATATAGGCATCAATTTTTTCCTCTTCCACGCCCTGTTTACGCATAAAATCTTCAACAGTTTTTCGATTACCACGGATGTTGATATCTTTGTTTAAATTGCCGGTTCGTTCAAATTTTGCATTAAGCTCAGCACGGCGAGCGGATACGGTAGGTGCAGAGTCGACTAACGGTTTACCAGTCCGCCAGGCGTTATACTTCGCTCCACCTTTAGCCCCCAGGCCACCGCCAATGAGCCCACCAGCCAGCATGCTCCATTTCTGGCCGTCACTGCCCTCGCCAAAGATCTTACCGCCAATATAGTTGCCGAGCGTGCCTCCCGCCATTCCCCCTGCGGTACTTAACAAAGCAATTACCGGTCCGGCAACTACCGCTAGTGCACCAGCTCCAACCCCTAACATCACCCAGTTCACCCACGCCGGAATTTCGGGATTGATATCATCCGTTTGTACTTTTGCGCCGCCGATAAAAACGTTAACTGAGCCCTGGAATATCTCCGCACTACAGGTCAAACGATCGCCGAGACGCGCAGCAGGATAGTTGTTGATGTATACCTTTATAGAACCTTCAGCAACTCGCTGTGGGCTACCACTATGCTCATCGCACTCACCGAGAGAGAGGTGCGCGCGGATTGCCTTACGGCTATTTATAAAGACATCAGGAGACCCCTCCTTCAGCATTCCGGTCACATGTCTGGGCGCCCATGACATACTGCCTAAAACTTCGCCCAAACCGCCGCCCGCGCAAGCACTGGCGGCAACAGCGGAGACCGCCACCAGTGCCGCGCCACCGGTTACCGCTACGGCAGCCGCGCCCAACAAAGCACCGCCGATAAGGCCAGCGATCATCCAGCCTTTCGACGCTGTATGAGCAATGGGATCATCAACGCGCGCGGCTTGATACTCAGCCATGATTCACGCCATCTCTGCCATGTGCAAGGAAGCGCCGAACCCCCTCAGCGGAATCCAGTCCAGCAACGCCAGTGAATGTACGACAAATAGACAATTGCTGCCCAAGGTTGTGCCCACCGGCCTCAGGAAGCGTCCACAATGCATAGCGTACTGGCTGGCTTCCGGGTACGGGAGCGATCTTCAGTGCCTGTCCATCCTGCGCATAGAGCAAAAACGCACCTTCACGTGCTCGTTGCAAAGGCAAGTGTTGATAAAGTGCCTGTATACCCTCAAAGGCACTTAGATGCTTTGTCTCAGTATCAAGCGCAAAGAATATCCGTTGATCATCAGCCTGTAACATCTGCTCAGGTTCTGTTTCACGCTCGCGATGAAATTTAATGCTCTGAATAATCTCATGGTATTGCCGCTGGTAATAATCACTGAATTCATCAGGGCAAGTACCAATGTAACAAACAATTTTTTTCCCGGTTGGCTGTTCATCTAATAAGACCACGGTCTGGCGCTGAAAAATAAGCGCGCCATCGCTTTTGAACTGATAATAAAGTTCAATCGCAGGTTCACCATCAACCGTTACAGGTCGGGACAATTGAAGCTGAAACTGCGGAACAGTAATTTCCATCTCACGCAAGATTCTCGCCGCCACCGCCTGAATATTTTCGTCTTTTTTGGCACTGGCCCGGGATACAACGAAAGTAAACTCACTTGCACCATTATCATTCAGCGTAAATAAATTCATGGTACGATCTTTAAACACATCCGGGAGCGCCAGCGTTGCTTCCTGGAGAATATAATCAGCCATTTCTGTATCCCTTTATTTATTGCTGTTGATAACAAAAAAACTTTCGACTTCTTGCTGAATGGCCGCCTGATGTCCTGACCCGGGTGCGACTATCGCAGCCGAACCGCCGTCAGGATTTAAATGAAGTTCTCCCCCAGTGGTATTAATTTGCGCACTTTTTTTCGCCGTGAAATTGAAATCATTACCAACGATATTGATGCTCCCATCACTGGATAATTCAATCGCACTCTCCCCACACTCCAGACGCAATGTGTTCCCGGCTGAGAGAATAAAGGTATTGCACGCTTTATCCTGACGATCGTTGCCAGTCAAATTCACCGTGTTGACTTTGACGCCAGTATTTTGGTTTTTCACCACCCGCAGCGTCTCGTTTTCCCCAACAAAATGCGTGTGATTCTTTTCGATGGTGTGGCTTTCGTCGTTCTCAACATCCACATCAAGGTTACGCTCGGCATGCAGCCACACCTGCTCCTCCCCCGCTTTGTCCTCAAAACGCAGGGCGTTGGCGTTATCCACCGAGCCATCTTTCGAGCGGCTGAGGAAGCCCATTTGCGTCGCGGCGGCGGGCAGCGCCCACGGCGGCATACTGGCTTCGTTATAGACGCGCCCGGTGATGATCGGCCGGTCCGGGTCGCCGTTGATGAAGTCAATCACCACTTCGTCGCCGACGCGCGGGATTTGTACCCCGCCAAAACCCTGGCCTGCCCAGGCGCTGGAGACCCGCACCCAGCAGGAGCTGGTGTCATCCCCCTTCGCCTGCCGGTCCCAGTGGAACTTCACCTTCACCCGGCCATATTTGTCCGTCCAGATGCTTTCGCCCTGCGGGCCGACCACTTTCGCCGTCTGCGGGCCGTAGGTGCGCGGCCACGCCGTCACCGCCGCCGGGCGGTACACCACCGATGACGGGATCACCGTAAAGTCGATGCGGTGCTCCGTTTCCCCGTCGCTGCCGCTGGCGTAGCGGTTCTCTTCAAAAAAGTAGGTCGCGGCGGTGGTCAGGTAGTCGCCGTTATCGCTGAAAAACGGCGCGTTATACAGCGTGAAGGTGCTGCCCGGCGCCACGCCCACCGCCGTGGCCGTGCCCTGAATCTGCTGGTGCTCCACCTGCCAGCGCTCCTGGCGGATGCGGGCATAAAATTCGCCGTGGCCGTGCTCGACAAAACGCCCCGGCCAGTCATACACGTCAATGCTCCCCGGCTGCGGTGACGAAGGGTTCTGCCGCGCCTGGAACAGCCACGCATTCGGCTTGCGGAAATCATAGTCGTCAAGGCTGTAGATGCCCGGCGTGACGCTGTCCTCCAGCGCCCACTGGCTGATGCCCTCTTCATCCGTGCTGCCGCCGGACGGCGTCTGGTGATAGGGAAGGGTTTCGTAACCGGGGAAGGGTTTAAATTCGGAGGCGGCGTCGGTCAGCACCAGCGTGTGTCTGTCGGCTTCATGCCTGAAGTGGTAAGCAATTCCTTCCAGCTCCATCAGGCGGCTGATGAAGTCGAAGCTGCTCTCCTGGTACTGCACGCAGTAATCCCAGACGCGGTAACTGCCGGTCAGCCGGTCTTCCAGATTGACCTGGTATTCACCGAGCAGCGTTTTCACAATCTGCGGCACCGTCTGCCCCTGGAAGATGCGCAGGTTGCGGTCGCGCTTCATCGGCCACACATCCGGCTCGGCCGTCAGCTGGTACACCGCGTAGCGCGCGCCCGACAGCTCCGTCGCGCTCACCGCCACGCGGGTCACTTTCCCGTTGAAGTAGCGCGTACCCGTCTGCGTCGGGACCGTCACCGTCACCGGCTGGCCCAGCAGCCTGCTGCGGTCGATGCGCGCGTCCGTCCCCAGTACCGTCAGCGCCAGCGTAAACGGCTCCGACAGCGCCTCGCGCCCGGCGAGTTTCCAGAAAAGCAGCCCTTCAACGGGCAGCCTGACCGATATTCTGTTCACCATAACGTAGCATCCGTAATTAAGTTTATCTCAGCGATAATAACTGCATCACTGATATGTTTTATTTTGCGCGATGAAATTTAATGCTCTGGATTATTTCCTGGTATTGTTTTTGATGATATTCACTGAATTCACCTGGACAGGTGCCTACATAGCTAACCATCTTTTTCCCGGCGACCGCATCATCCAGTAAAATGAGCGTCTGACGCTGATAAATAACGCGGTTATCATTTTTGAATTGATAAAAAAGTTCAACGGCGGGATAACCATCCACTTCCAGCATTTGTGAAGATTCAAGATGAAAATCTGTGAGGGTTATTTCCAGCTCACGTGTTTTTTTTGCGGCGACGGTATGAACTTTATCATCGGGTTGAGCACTGGTTCGAGACACGACAAACGTAAATTCACTGTCACCGTTATTGCTGTGTGTTAATAAATTCATGGCTCTGTCTTTTTTAATATGTCGGGCGATACAACCGTAACGATCGATACAGGACGACATCACATTATTTGTAATGCGAAAGAGATGTGGGGGAGATAATTCTCCCCGCGTTTTGCCGGGCACAATATTACCCGGCGAAATAGTGTTGATTAAGGTTGTGGATTAATTAACCAGGTGCCCGGTTTAGCAATGGTGATGGTCTGACTGCGGCTCTGACCATTTCCCTGCAGGAGTACTTCGTAATGACCGGGTTGCAGTTTCAGTGAGGCAAACCCATTGGTCGCCGGAGAAACCGACTGTGCTTCGCCATTGACACTCAGTTTTTCGCCCTCTTTCATGCGCACAAAAAGTTGCGCGACCGGCGTCTGGCTGACCACCGGCGCTGCGGTCTGCGCGGGCGGAGGCGTCTGTACGGCAGGCGCTTCCCGCACAGGCTGCTGTACTGGCGGCGCAGGTTGTTCTTCCGGCGTCACGCTGGCGGTCTGCGCCGCGGCATCTTCCGGCGCTGAACTGCCGCCGAACAACATTGCCCCGGCGACAATGCCGACAATCACGCCTGCCGCCACCAGGCCTGGCAACTTGTAGCGCTGCCAGCCCGGCGTCGCCGGTTTTTCTTCTGCCTCTTCAACCGGTACCAGCATAGTGCCAGGCGGTTTAATGCTCAGCACATCCCCCAGCCCGGCAACCGGCATCTCAATCAGCGCAGCAAACTCATCCACGGTCTGCGGGCGATCTTCCATTTTCAACGCCAGCGCGCGATCCACCGCCTGCAACAGCGAAGGGGTGTACCCTGGCAGGTTGCGCTGCGTCAGCGGCATATAGGTGTCCTGAATGCTGCGCACCACGCTGACCGGCGGCGGCGAACCGATAATCAGCGTATGCAGCACCGCGCCGAGGGCGTAAATATCGGTCCACGGCCCCTGCTCGCTTTCGTTGTCGTCGGTGTATTGTTCGATCGGCGCATAGCCCGGACGCAGCATGGTTTCCGTTTCGTCCGAAACCGAACCAATACTGCGGCGCGCGGAGCCGAAATCGAGCAGTACGGGCAAGTCGTTATCCTGGATCTGGATGTTATCCAGCGAGATATCGCGATGCAGATACCCTTCGTCATGGATGGTTTTGATCGCACCCAGCAGCATCGGCAGCATGCGGCGGATCCAGGCTTCGTTAATCAGCGTTGGGTTTTTCTCGCGCAGGCGGGAAAGCGTGGTGCCGCTGTAGAACACCGTGCCCATATAAGCGGTATCGTTCTGCACCCAAAAACGCAGCACGTGCAGCAGGTTCGGGTGGTTAAAACGCGCCAGCAGACGCGCTTCCTGGATAAAACTGTTCAGCCCGGCGGTGAAAGCTTTGCTGAAACGCTCGCTGCGCAGCACCAGCGTCATGTCGTCGTTGCGTACAGCCAGTGAAGAGGGCATAAACTCTTTAATCGCGATGGTGCGTTCAAGCTGATGATCCCAGGCGCGATAGACGATGCCAAAACCACCGCCGCCAATCACTTCTTTAATTTCGAACTCGTTGAAGCGATATCCTGGCGGCAGTGCGTTCGGTACACTCCGGTTGTTATCGTGATCCGTCATAGTGGAAAACTCTCTTGATAATGGCTTTACGCCGCAAACTGACAGTGAAACTCACCCTGCTCGAGCGTGACACGTAAGCGCTTATATTGCTCGTCCCGCGCGCTGGCGTCGAGTAATAGCTGGCTCATCATCGGCAGCAAAGTGTTCGTAAGGATGGCGTCCACCATACGGCCGCCTGATTCAACTTCGGTACAGCGCGCCACAATCTGTCCGACCACGCTGTCATCGATTTCCGAGACAATGCCGTGGTTCTCCTCCAGACGGCGCTGAATACGCTTAAGCTGCAAACGCACAATCTGCGCCAGCATCTCGTCGCTGAGCGGGAAATAAGGCACCACCAGCAAACGCCCAAGCAACGCGGGCGGGAAAACCTGCAACAGCGGCGGACGCAGCGCATCGCGCAGCGCGTCCGGTTCCGGCATCAGTTCCGGATCGGCGCACATGCCGGTAATCAACTCGGTACCGACATTCGAGGTCAGAATGATGATGGTATTGCGAAAATCGATATGGCGGCCTTCGCCATCTTCCATCCAGCCTTTATCAAACACCTGGAAGAAGATTTCATGCACGTCAGGATGCGCTTTTTCGATCTCATCCAGCAGCACCACGCTGTACGGGCGACGGCGCACGGCTTCGGTTAACACGCCGCCTTCGCCATAACCAACGTAGCCCGGAGGCGCGCCTTTCAGCGTCGAGACGGTGTGCGCTTCCTGGAACTCGCTCATATTGATGGTGATAACGTTCTGCTCGCCACCATACAGCGATTCCGCCAGCGCCAGCGCAGTTTCGGTTTTACCCACGCCGGAAGGGCCGCAGAGCATAAACACGCCGACCGGTTTGTTCGGATCGTCGAGGCGGGCGCGCGAGGTGCGCACGCGTTTGGCGATCAACTCCAGACCGTGACGCTGGCCGATCACGCGCTCATTCAGCGTATCCGCCAGTTTCAGCACCGCGTCGATTTCATTTTTCACCATCCGTCCCAGCGGAATGCCGGTCCAGTCGGATACCACCGCCGCCACCACGTTGGCATCAACCGAGGTGAACAGCAGCGGCGCGTCGCCCTGCAATGTTTTAAGCGCCTGTTGCTGCTGCGCCAGCGAGTCACGTAAACCGGCCAACTCTTCTTCGGCTGCGGTGTGCAACTGCGCGCGCAGCGCGATGATGGCATCCACCAGCGCCTGCTCCTGCTGCCAGCGCTGCGTCAGTTCCTCGCGCAGTTGTTCCTGCTGTTGACGCGCGGTGGTTAATTTCTCTACCCGCCCGCTGTCGCCAGCCGCCATTTTCGCTTCGCGGTTGGCAATCTCAATCTCCACCTCCAGCGCGGCAATGCGGTGCAGGCAATCTTCCAGTTGTGGCGGCGGCGCGCTCTGGCTGACGGCGACGCGGGCGCAGGCCGTATCGAGCAACGCCACGGCTTTATCCGGTAACTGACGCGCCGGAATGTAGCGGTGAGACAGCTTCACGGCGGCAACGACCGCTTCATCAAGCAGCAACACGCGATGGTGTTTCTCCAGCGCGGAAACCGTGCTGCGCAGCATTAATACCGCTTTTTCTTCATCCGGCTCGGCAACCTGTACGGTCTGGAAGCGGCGGGTTAATGCCGGATCTTTCTCAATGTATTTCTTATATTCCGCCCAGGTGGTCGCGCCGATGGTACGCAACTGTCCGCGCGCCAGCGCCGGTTTCAGCAGGTTGGCGGCATCGCCGGTGCCCTGCTGGCCGCCTGCGCCAATCAGGGTGTGAATTTCGTCGATAAACAGAATGATTGGCGTCGGGCTGGATTGCACTTCGTTGATCAACGCTTGCAGCCGCGCTTCGAACTCGCCTTTCATGCCCGCACCCGCCTGCAGCATGCCGATATCCAGCAGCCACAGTTGCACGTTCGCCAGCGGTTCCGGCACATCGCCTGCGGCAATGCGCAGCGCTAACCCTTCCACGACCGCCGTTTTTCCGACCCCGGCTTCGCCGGTTAACAGCGGGTTGTTCTGACGGCGACGCATCAAAATATCGACCATCTGGCGGATCTCTTCGTCGCGGCCCACCACCGGATCGATTTTGCCGTCGCGCGCTCTGGCGGTCAGATCCTGGCCGTATTGCGCCAGCGTGCCCTGCTGTTGCGGCGCGGCGGCGGTATCGCCAACGGCGGTTGCCGTCTGCTGCGTCTCTTTACTGTTGGCGAAAATCGCTTCGAAGTTGTCGAGCAGCGCATCGGCGCTCACCCGCTCAAACTGCGACGAAATGCCTTTCAACACCGTCGCCAGGCTCCAGGTTTTCAGGATCCCCGCCAGCAGATGGCCGCCGCGAATGCGCGTGACGCCAAATTTCAGCGAACCGTAAACCCACGCCCGCTCAACAGCGGTATCAATATGTTCCGAGAGATCGGAGACAGAGCTCGCGCCGCGCGGCAGTTTATCGAGCGCGGCAACGATATCCCGCGTCAGCGCCTCTTCATTCAGCGAAAAGTGGCGGATCACCTGTTGCAGGTCGCCATCCGACTGTTGCATCAACTGGTGCAGCCAGTGAACCAGTTCGACGTAGGGGTTGCCACGCAGTTTGCAAAACGCGGTGGCGCTTTCCAGCGAGGTAAATAACAGCGTATCGAGTTTGCCGAACAGGACGGCGCGGCTAATTTCCGACATTGTAAATTCCGTTAGTTGTCACGTCAGATGAATAAGACGAAAGGTTATCCTTCCGGGCTGAATACCAAATCTCCGCGCGGTTGCGGCTGCGGCTGAGCGCCAAGCCAGGCGCTGTAACCCAGGCGACCTGCACCGCCAAGCGTGGCGCCAGCAACATCTTCATGGCGCAGGATCACGCGCAGCGCCCACTCATATTCGATGCCCAGGTACTGGCGCACCCAGTCGCGCATCTCGGTCACGGCTTTTTCACCGGGCAAGAAACGCCGGTAAGTTTCGGCGGTCAGCGGGCCAATTTCGATGCGAAACTTATGGCTCACATCGCGCACGGCTTTACCCAGAAAGGCCGACTGTCCAAGGCGCGGCGCATGGCGACCGCCCTGCAAACGCGCACGTTCGCGTTCGCTTAGCGGCATCCACTGCGGCACGTTTTCGACGATGGACACCGGCACATTGAAATAGCAGCGCAGGATCTTCTCCAGCCCTTCTGGATCGCGTCCGTTGCGCGTCAGATGCCCGGCCAGCGCAAAACGCGCATGCGGGCTGAGGCTGCCTTTTTCCAGTTGCCCCGGTTGCCCCATGCCGATTAGCGAAGCGATGTACTGTTCAAAACGTTTGTTGTCGCCCCGGTCGAGCGACACCGTCGGCTGCGCATCGGCCCATGCGCGATAAAACAGCAGCGACAGCCGGTGGTGAAACAGATCGGCAAAGGCGCTGAGGCTCTCGTCCTGGTGATGATCGATGCGTTCGCGGGCATATTCCGTCAGATGGATCGGCAGCGGACCGTTCGGGCCGAACAGCCCGAAGCTGAGAATGGCGATATCGTACAGCGGCGAACCGTCGCGTTTACGCACGTCGGCGAGGGTCGAGGGTGCAAAGCCCAGCGACGGTTTTTGCCCGATGCGCACCGATTCAAAACGCGGCAGCGGCGCGCGCCCGAGCGGGTAACGTTCCCCGCCGCGGGCGTCAATACGCCGCAGCAGGCTGAACAGATCGTAGCGCCACGGCGTGGCCATCACGTTCTGCCAGAATGCCTCCGGCAGCGAACTGGCGCGGACTATCTGCGGCGCGCTGGTTGGGGCTTCGCTCATATCAGCGCCCTCTTGCCCATGCGCGGCGGCCAGTAGCCGATTTCACCGCGCTGCTGGCTTTTCAGGGTGAACTCGGTAAAGCTGTTCATGCCCACCAGTCGGGCGAAAACGCGCTCCAGCACGCTGCCGAACAGCCACGGGCTGAAGCCGGAAAACGCCTGCTCATCAACCGCCAGCGTAATGCCAATGCCGCGAGCAAACACGATCGGCCCCGGCTCCGGCACGCGACGGTGTACCGGTTCCAGCACGCAGTGGCGCACGCCGTCGATCTGGCGCGCCACCGGCGCTTCCGCCAGCCGCGTGTACAGGCCCAGAAGCTGGCGCAACGCGGCCGCGCCTTCACCGTCGTCACCGTCCATCAGGCTGAGATAGTTCATCTGTAGCTGGCTGATCAACCGCCAGGTGCTTAACCCCTCCGCCAGCGCCGGGCGCGGCGGCGTCGGGCCTTTACGCAGGTGCAGGGATTTCACCGGCAGCGAATCCGGCATCACGAACTGCCCCATATCCTGCTGCAACATCAGCGGTAAGTCGCGGCTGGTACACAGCACTTCCGCGGTGATGTAGCGTAAATCTTCGCGCCACGGCGCATGCTGCTCATCGACCAGCGAGGCAAAGACTTCGGAACCGATATAACCGGTACGGGTACCGTAGCGCTGCGCATGTTCCGATAACGCGCGCTGCTCGCGGCGCACGGAGAAGTAAGCGCCATAGTTGCCTTCATCCTGGCTCCAGCTACTCCAGAACGGGCGAAACGTCTGCTCATCGCGCTGACCATCGACGCTGGCGTGGATTTTGCGCACCGCGTAAATTTCGTAATCGAGCGGGCGAATGTTATCCACCACCAGGTGGTATTCGTGCTGGTTTTCGCTCAGTTTTTGCCTTTCGGCCACTTTCGGGAACAGGTTAATCACCGGCGTGCAGTGCAGCGCAAGGTGGTTTTTATCCACCACCCGCTCCAGTTGCCCATCGGCTTTATCCAGCAGAATGATGATATCGAACGAGGTGGCATCGCCGCTTTGCGCCACCATCGAACGCAGCCCCTGAAGGCTGATAAACAGAAAACGCTGCGGGAAGGCGAAATACTCCTGCAACAGACGGTAGCCGTCGAAGTTGCGCAGATCGTCCGGCAGCAGCGACTGGCTGGCGGCAAAGCCTTCCTGCTGCAATGCGTCATCGGCCAGCACCTGCAACGACGCACCGGCGCTGTTGGCCTGGCAAACAATGCCCACCTGGTGGCCCATCAGCAGTTCCAGCAGTTTCAGCGCCTGCATATCCGGGCCGCTGAGGAACAGTTCCAGGCGATCGAAATCGAGATGGCCGAGGTTGACCGGGCCGTCGCAGCTCACACGAACTCGCAGCGCGCTTTGCGCCCCACGCTGGCTCAGGCCAACGTTCGCCAGCGGCAGATCGGCAGGTACGCCGCCCAGTTCCACCTGGCTGATTTTCAGCGGTAACAGCGTGACATCATGGGCGGTGGTATAGCTACAGGTGACGCCATTCTTCTTCATCACCTGGCTGTCCATCATGGTGCCGCGCGGCACCACAAAGCCGTTGCTCAGATCCCCTTTCGCGCTGTCCGGCGTCAGCTCCGCAATCGCCATCGACGGCGTCGGCGCGAGATAGTTAGGCGCCACCATCTCCAGCAGACGCTGGGAGAAGCGGGGAAATTCGGCGTCCATTTTCAGTTGCACGCGGGAGGTCAGGAAGGCAAAGCCCTCCATCAGGCGTTCGACATACGGATCGGCAACGTCCATGCCGCGCATGCCGAGGCGTCCGGCCACTTTCGGATAGCGCCCGGCAAACTCCTGGCCCATTTCGCGCAGCCAGGCCAGTTCGCGGTTGTAGTACTCCAGTAATTTGCTGTCCATGATTACCCCGCGTCTTTCAGCTCGAAATGCCCGTTTTCCAGATCCACATCCGTGCGGAACAGAAACTCCAGCGGATACGGCACGCACCACAAGCGCCCTTTGATCTCAATCGACAACACGTTGTGCAGATCCAGCGACTGGGTATCGGAAATGCAGCGAACCTGTAAGCCCTGCGGCAAAATGCGCGGTTCAAAATGCAAAATCGCGTTGGTCAGCTTGCGCTGGATATCCTGCCATTCGATGTCCGACATCCGCTTGCCCGCCAGCGGTGACACGCCAAAATTGACCACCGAGCGACGCACTTCGTCAAAGCCGCTCAGATCCTGCTGCGCTTCGTTGTTGATGGTATTGAACAACCACTGCAAATCACGCAGCACGTGGCGTCGCAGCGTGGAATGGGAGACCAGATTGCTGTTCTGCGGCTCCTGAACTTTGTCCGGCGCGTCATCGGTGAGGCGCTCGAGCAGCGACGGCTGCATTTTGTCGCGCGCGCCGACGGTCTCTTTGCCGCGTCGCGAGCGCCAGCCGCTGCGCAGCAGATCGCTCTCTTCATCGTGGGCGGAATTACTCATCTGCAACGGCCGTGTCGAAACTCAGCGTGACCAGATCGAGCAGCGAGAACTCGGCGCTGTCGTTGAGCCAGACTTTTTGTCCGTGGCCCAGGAAGTGCGGCGCATCGCCCGGTAACGCCTGCCACTCGGTGACGCGGGCGAGTTTAAAGCGGTCTTCGGCTTCGCTATCCAGCGGATAACGCGCCGGGATCTGGCACACCTGTTCGCTGCCATCCTGCAAACGCACCAGCGTATGGCGCCACACCAGGTCGGTGACGCTGGCTGGCGGCTGAAACTGCATAGCGGCAATCGCGCTGAACGGCAGCCAGAAATAGCGGCCGTTAACGATCGCTTCGCAGACCGGGCCAAAACGGCAGTCGCCATCCATCAGCCAGTCGAAAGTATGCGTTTCGCCATCCTGAGTGGTTAACTGGCCGGGGTTCGCCTCGGCGTTCTCCAGCGCGGCTTCGCGGTGCGCGCCAGGTTCAGTGGCTTCCGGGTCCAGCGCGCTGACCATCGACGCCAGCCACGGCCACTGTTGATCTGGCGTGACCGGACGGGCGCGACCGGCCATCACGTCGGCACGCTGGCGTTCACCGTTGATGGCCTGCTCCAGCAGCGTTACCGTCGGTTGCGCCTGCGGTTTCAGCGCCTGCCAGCTTTTCAGTTGCGCCAGCGCGCGCGGCCAGTTGCCGTCGAGACAGAGAAGCTGGGCAAAGGCCGCACGCAGATCGGCATCGCCTGGCTGGGTGCGAATGCGGCTTTCCAGCCGGGCAAGGCTCTCATGCAGGGACTCGCCCGCCAGTTGTTGCAACAAGGTGTTCATCGCCGCTCCTTAGTTCAGGGTCTTGTAAGTCCCGACCGCCGGATCGCGCAGTTGCGGGTGCAACGAATCGATCAGCAGAATATTGAGGTGCGTACCCGGTTCAAACCACGGCGTCCAGGCTTTACGCACTTCATCAAGGCGCGCCTGCAAACGGCTGGCATCGCTGGCAACATCGCGGGAGATTTCCACCGCCACCGTGCCGTTCGCCTGCCAGCCGTTGAGGCTATTAACGTAGGGCAGGATCATCCAGCTCTGCGCCAGACTGCCTTCGCTGACGACCATGCGTTCGTTGTTAACGGTGGTAATCAGCAGACGATCGGCGTCAACGCTGTCGCTCAGGCCGCTCACCGGGAAACCGTGAACAAAGGTCATGGTGATCTTTTTCTCGCTGCCGTTGCTGATCTGCGTCACTTCGCTGCGCCCGTTCAGCCAGCCGCCCTTCTCACATTTGCCATCCTCTTTCGCCGGAATAAACAGCGCTGGCGCGCTGGCATCGCCCTGCCAGAAGGTGCGCAGATGGCATCCGTCCTGCAGGGTAAATTCCTGCCACGGCGTACGGTTAGCGGCCGGGGAGAGATCTTCAGCGCGCTCTGTCGGCGGCGTCAGGGTGGCGGATGTGGAAGTGGAGGCAGTTGAAGTTGCGCCCGTCGAGGTGACGACCGGCGCCCACTCTTTCGCTTTATCGGCCGTCCCTTCAGCCAGCGTCGCGCCCTGCGGGTCGGTCAATTTCCAGTGCACCTGCGTCAGCGTGCCGCACTGGTTTTGCAGCAGTGCGCCAAGACGCGGTAGAAAGTTGTTCAGTACGGCTGGTTTTTTATCGCCGCTGGCGACAATACGCAGCGGCAATGTTTTGCTGCACCAGCTTTTCGGCGTGTTATCCGCGATGTTGTCGATCCAGACATCCAGTTTTTGCGAAGGCGACTGCACGATGCGGTAGTTTTCTGCCTGTACGCTGCCACACACCGCCAGCAGAGCCAAACCCGGTAGCCAAAGTTTCATAAAAGTCCTTGTAAGCTGTATCAATCACGAAGAGGGAAAAACTGGGCGGCTTCAGAGAGCGTATGCAGTAGCGTCGTCTCCTGAGGTGTGCCCATCCACACCGCTACGGCGCTATAGTTATCCTGCTGGGTCTGCGCCCCGACACTGTTTTTCAGCAGGATTTGATTCATCAGCGTCAGCCACTCGTCCGGCGTATTCACCATATGCAGCGACTGTTGCATCTGCTCTTCACTGACGCCGTGCCAGAAGCCATCGGTACAGAGCAAAAAGGCATCGCCATCTTCAATCGGCACCACATCGCTGTAGCTTGGCTCGCGTTCATCTTCACCAAGACCCAGCGCGAAGTAGAGCAAGTTGCCGTTGATGCCTTCGGTCTGATGCCCGGCATCTTTCATCTGCTGCACCAGGCTGTGGTCGGTGGTGACATGATAAAGCCAGCCGCGACGAAAGAGATACAGGCGGCTGTCGCCCGCGTGCGCCCAGTAGGCAAGCTGATAATCGCGGTCGATAAACAGGCTGACCATGGTCGTGCCCATGCGGTGATAATCCTGCACTGCTTTCTGCTCTTCACGGATAGCGCGGTTAGCATCGTTGACGTACTGCCGAATGTACTGGGCATTCAGGTGCTCATCGCCATCAAACCGGCTGATGATGGTATTACGCGCCAGTGCGGCCGCTACGTCGCCGCCGGGTAACCCGGCTATACCGTCACATACCACAAAGCAGGCGGCACGTTCGCCGATGTTCTCCCCGGTCTGATCCTGATTACTGGCACGTTCGCCCTGTCGGGATATGGAAGCCGTGCTGATATTCATTCTTCCGATCCGCTTTGTGAGTCTTTGTACTGGTTAACCTCCATGTCATAAGCGTGGAGGAACGCTTCGCCAAACAGGGTATGGAAGTCATCATCAATTTCACCCGCCGTTTGCGCGTAAGTACGTACAAAGTAGTCCCACAGGGCGGCTTTACGGTTCGAGAGCATGCCAAGACGCGCGGTGGCGCCGTCGCGTTTGGCGTCATCTTCCAGTTGTTCCGGGTTAAACGACTGCAACATCGCGGCGATAATCGCGCGGATACCGGAAATCATGCCCAACTGGTGCGCCTGTAAGTCGATCAGCGCATCGCGCACCGACTTTTTCGGCGGCATAAAGCCAGGCATCCGCGTACCAAACATCTGCATCAGCACGGTTTTGCCCGACGGCAGCAGCTTGAACGGGTTGTTGGCGTCATCCAGCACCATGGTCATATCGGCTTTAACGCCGCGTTTCAGAATCGAGCGCGAGGACAACAGCGCAACGGTGCCCTGGGAAAACATGCTCAGCATCTGGCCGAGCTGACGCATGTTCTCTTTATCAAACTGCGGCACCGGCTGCATATCGCCAAGCCCCATACCTTCCAGTAACGCGTCCAGCAGCTCGCCTTTCAGTACATCGCTGCTGTCGCCATTGTTGACGGCTGGCGCGCTGCGCAATTCGTTGTTGCTCTGGAGCGGATCGATACGCAGACGCCCTTTCGGCGTTTGCGCCGCGCTGCGCTGTACCGCTTGTGGCGTCGGCAGCGTGATACCCGCATAGTCCTGCGGCTCCGACACCGGTTCCGGCTCATCATCGACGAACAGCGGCGTGCCGCTGAGATCTTCCGCGCGCAGTTCGGTGATGATCGGCTGCGGCTGTTGCGGCGGCGTCGCGCTGTGCGGATCGGTGATGATTGGCTCAGCGGGTTTCGCCGGAACAATCTCATCGGCATGCGCCAGCGGCACTGCGCCGCTTAACAGTCCAAGCGGATCGTCGCTGCGTGCCGCCGAAGTGCTGCCGCCGCCAAACAGCGCCAGCGGATCCAGTTCATCCGCTTCCGGCGCAGGTTTTTGTGCGGCCCGATCAACCGGCGGCACCAGCGTGGATGGCGTGGCGTCGTTAAAGATGCTGTCATTTTTAAAGAGCTGTTCATCGTTAAACAGCTGATCGGAGGCGAGGGTTTTCGGCGTCACCAGCGGCTCGTTGTTATTCAACAGTGAGAGCGGATCTTCCGGGTTACGCTCCGGCTCTTTCGGCGCGGCAAAGGGGTTAAGATTTTGCGCTTCCGGCGTTTTCGCCCGGTTGCTGGAGATGCTGTCGGAGATGGAGAACTCCTGCATCAGGCTGTCCCAGATTTCCGTGGGCACTGACGCCGGGGCGTTTTCCGCTGTGCTTTTCGGCTCCGGGGCGGGCGCAGGTTTGGCCACTTGCGGCTGAACGTGCTTCGGATACATCTCCTCCGCCATACGGCTTACCGGTTGCGTATCCTGAATCAGCTCGGTCACTTCGATACGGTATTCATCAATGCCCAGAATATCGCCATCCTGCAATTCGACCTGACGGCCACGTTCCAGGGGAATATCATTCAGCACTACGCGGGTCACATTGCCGCGATTGGTGATGCGACACTCGCCATTACCAGCGATATGAACAATCGCCTGTAAGCGAGAAATGGAGCGGTCGTTATCCGGCAGCACCAGGTTGTTATCAGTGCCGCGGCCGATAGTGCCGCCAGGCGGATAAAAGTCGCAGCGGCTTTGCGGCGGCTGATGACCGGGTTTACTGGTAATAATCGTGAATCGCATAGCATATTCCTGCTGGAGTTATGTGCACTCAAACGGCGCCGTTTTCCATAAAGCGGCTGCGTTTGAATACCGCCAAATTAGGCATTCTAAAATCGTTTCCGACAAAGATATTATCAGCCGTAAAGATAAATAAAAATTAACATCTCGCAAAGCCAGAACCCTGTAATTGCATGTTGGATCATGTACAGCCGATGAAGTCTGAGTATCCAGCCTATTTTTTCTTGAGGTAATTGTTGAATATAGGCATACGCTTCAGGCTGGACATTGCGATCTGGCGCGAATTTCATTTTTACGCCTTTGTACAATCTGACGAAATAAATGATTTTATGATGATTCAGTAACGAGCCAAAAAAAGATGAGTAATTTGTAACCAGATCCAGGTCAAATCCGTTACTTCTGTATTCAGTCAATAATTCGTTGTACGAAACTTCATGCCTTTTGAAATATCGCGACGTTACCACTGTCATGATCAATAACAACAAAATAAATAATATATTGAGAATAATCAGTGCCAACTGCATTGTCATAATACTTTATCCACAATAAATTCTGCACTTTTACCTGCTACAGTCCCCGCAACTTCGCCTGTCAGATACCCGCCCACAGCGGCACCAACAATTGAGCAGGCCAGATAGCCTAATCCACCGCTCATAACGCCAAGTGCAACACAAACAGCACCAGCAGCCAGTGAGCCCATTGTACCACCATAAATGCCGCCAGCTATACTTGCGCCAAACTTGCTATATTCCTTTACCGCCACCTTAACACATTCATTTTCACGACCAGCGGTGCAAGCATGGTAAACCTCATTAGTGGAATTCATACCAGCGAAACCGATAGCAACCCACCCACCCATCTTCATGAAACGAGCCGATTTTGCGGCGTTCTCAATCCAGGTGGAATAGCCTTTGATGCCACCGACTCCCGCAGTCGTCCACTCATGCACGATCGAACGGCTGGAAAGCCCGAGTGCATGTCGCAAATCTTCGTATGGTTTTAATTTTAATGCTAATCGGGATAACTTATTTAGAAGCTGACTAAGTTCTCCGAAGAGACGTTTTCTTTCTACAACGAATTGTTCCCCAATCAAAGCCCCGCTCGTTCTGAACTGGTTTTGATACGCCGTTTCGATCGCTTTTAATTTAGATCCTATTTCTTTGAAATAGCGCTCGCCTGCATCGCCTGCCACGCCCAATGATTTATCCATAATATTAGTAAGGGCGGCAATCGTTGCATAGTTACGATTAAAAAAATCAGCCTCATCATTGCTCAGGCTATTCAGCACATTATTCACTTTTGTTTTTGCCAGACATAACTGCCCCAGCATCATTTTATTTTCTGATTGCGGGTCAGCAATAATGAGCATTTGTCCAGGTTTTAACCACGGCGTGTCCCCGTTTATCTGCATAAAATAGCGAGCAGCTTCGCTTTGTGGATTGCTATATAGCAGTCGGGCCTGAAAATCTAATGTGCCGGGTTGTTGAACAACGGTATAACCGGGAGCAATAGTGCGTTGTGCGCTCATTGCTGTATTCCTTATCTCATATCTTTCGCACGATTTACTGCTCAAACAGGCCGTTTCTGAATACCTGACGGTTTCCAGTTGCAGATTCTTTCTTAGAACCTATTTCGTTACTACACGCATTCATTATTTCTGGTGATGCACCATAAATTCGCCCTGCGCGGAGTGGATCGAGAAATAACTTTTTTGTCAGACATCAGATACAACGTCTTTGAGATACAGGCACAGAGTCGGTACTCTGTGCCTGTCGTAATGCGCGTCAAAAAAACAGCAGCATTACGCTTCTTTGTTTTCCTTGATGTTCCAGCCAGCGCTGGTTTCAGCACCTTTACCACCGGAAGAGGACTGCTCCCAGTACTGCTGTTTCACTTTCGCAGCCTGGAATGCATAGGTCACACCCACGGTGTCGCCGTTATCCGCACCGGTGTACTGAACAGACGTCACCAGCACATCTTCCAGCGTGATACGTGCGTATTCAACCTGCTGGCCACCGGCTTTGCAGACGGAAAGCTCAACCTTGGACAGGTGCTTACCGCTGGCGCAGTGTTTCAGGACAGCCGTCGTGGATTTATCAATGAGTGCATTTACGTGAAGGTCGTTGAAATTGACTTTACCGGCACCGCCGCCACCGCCAACACTCATATTTCCTGGCTGTGAAGCGCCCCAGGAAAAAGATGTGATATCAGTCCAGCCGGTGTGGTTAGAGTCTTTAGATTCACCCGTAACTCCATCGACCTTCAGAAACATATCAATAGCCATAATATTTACTCTTCGTTAATGATAAATATTGCTTTCGAAAAAGCGCTTATATGGCAAACGGGTAAGCATGGGGCCGAATAAAACCGTCCATATTTTACCTCTGCCTCGTTGCTGTACAGCCGGGGGCTGTACAGTTTTTCACTTTCCCGCGTATTGCAGGAAATTGAAAACTCGTCATTGTTGTTGTCCGCCTGGCACTAGACAACGCTGACAGCGCTACCTAAAATCCCCCTTTATCTTCTATTAACCTGGATGGTCAGAAAATGAAAAAGGGTATTGCGCTGTTATTCATCTGCTTTTTCGCGGTCATCGGCATCTACACTTTCATTGATATTATTGAGTCAGTGCTTAACGTCGCCCGCTATGAAACTTTCACACTTGCCGCCTCAGGAACTCTCTTCGGCAAGGCGGTATTTTTACTCGTCGTGATTGTTGCTTTTATCCTTTCCATTAAGTTTTATCGGAAAAATTAAATCTTCGATTTTATTTTTTCCGCGACGGCGTAAATAGCGATGGATGCGGCAACAATAGCAACCAGTAAAAACAATCCTTTGTCATCCCTTCAGCGATGTTTTTTGGTGAATTCACAGGTCAACTCCTTGTACGCCACCAACTGTTATTTTAATTCCCAAAACCATATTTCCTGACAATACGGATAACAGTCTGAGTTACAGAGGAAAGAGTTGCTGGTCAGCGGTTCCAGCATATCGATATGCCCCCCACCGTAACCCTCAATTTTATTAAAGAACACCACACCCCGGCGCTTTAAAAGTGCTCGCCCGCCCTGGACTTTATCAGTGTAGATTTCTGCCTTACCAAAAACATCGGCCCGATTTAATTGGTCAGCCAGCAATTTGGCGCCCATTTCAAATTTCTTACCTTTATATGGGCCACTTTTTATTGTAAAACGCCCGGTAAATTCAATGTTACATTTCAGCAGAGCCAAACTCATTCTTACGGCACAGGTATTCTTATATTGTTCGCCTTGCCGTATTAAATCGGCATAATCATAGCCAATTTCTGAAAATAAAACTTCGGGAGCAACATATCCTGCACGGGTATCATTTGATGAGTAATGCTGTTTTTTTAATTGCTCGTATAACGGTCTCATTTTTGGCTCCCTTTTTTGCAAGGCAGAAATTCCGTCATCGACTCAACAATAAAGTTGGCGGCAGATTGCTTACGCTGTTCAGTGCTCAGCTTTGCCAGACGTGAGAAAACGTACTCATGGGCAGAACCCGGCAGTATCTTCTTATACCCACACCACGCTTTCCCTTCCGTTGCATCCAACACGCCGAGAAAATACATATCCGCTTTGATACGTTCGCGCTCGTTACCTTTATTGTTCCAGGCATTAAAAAAACGTTCGGCAGTCAGATTCACATCGTGCCCGGTTAACAGAGACGGATCGCGTGGAAATACAGAGGTATCATCTTCCGGCAATGATTGAGCCCGGGGGTATTGATAAGTTTGTGTTTCGGCTAAAACCAGGGTTGAGAAAACCAGCAGACCGCTAACAGCTATTCGGTATAGATTCATCGCATATCCTTCTGTCATGAAATCCTTCATGCCGCAGGCACACCCTGCCTGCGGCACCTTCTGCTTACGCCTCTTTGGTTTTCAGCGATGGCAGTTTTGACACCAGACGCAGCGACACGGTCAGACCTTCCAGCTGGTAGTGCGGACGCAGGAAGAATTTCGCGGCGTAGTAACCTGGGTTGTCCTCGATCTCCTGCACCTGCACTTCGGCCGCTGCCAACGGTTTACGCGCTTTGGTTTCCTGCGAGGAGTTCGCCGGGTCGCCGTCGACGTAGTTCATCACCCAATCGTTCAGCCAGCGTTCCATTTCGTCGCGCTCGCGGAAGGAGCCGATTTTGTCGCGCACAATGCACTTCAGGTAGTGCGCAAAACGGCAGCAGGCGAAGAGATACGGCAGACGGGAAGCCAGACGCGCGTTGGCGGTGGCATCGACATCGTGGTACTCGGTCGGTTTTTGCAGCGACTGCGCGCCGATAAAGGCGGCAAAGTCAGAGTTTTTACGGTGGATCAGCGGCATAAAGCCGTTTTTTGCCAGCTCCGCTTCGCGGCGATCGCTGATGGCAATCTCGGTCGGGCACTTCATGTCCACGCCGCCATCGTCGCTCGGGAAGGTGTGGCACGGCAGATTTTCCACCGCCCCGCCGGATTCGACGCCGCGAATCGAGGTGCACCAGCCGTACTCTTTAAAGGAGCGGTTGATGTTGGTCGCCATCGCGTAAGCGGCGTTAGCCCAGGTGTAGTTGTTGTGGTTCGCGCCGTCGGTCTCTTCTTCAAAATCGAAGCTATCCACCGGGTTAGTGCGAATGCCGTACGGCAGACGGGAGAGGAAACGCGGCATTACCAGACCTAAGTAACGGGCATCTTCCGATTCACGCAATGAACGCCAGGCGGCGTATTCGGTGTTCTGGAAGATTTTCGTCAGATCGCGCGGGTTCGCCAGCTCCTGCCAGGACTCCATCTGCATCACGCTTGGCGCAGTGCCGGTGATAAACGGGCAGTGCGCCGCCGCGCCGATACGCGCCATCTCGCCGAGCAGCTCAACATCCTGCGGACTGTGGTCGAAGTAGTAATCGCCCACCAGGCAGCCAAACGGTTCGCCGCCGAACTGACCGTACTCTTCTTCGTAGATTTTTTTGAAGATCGGGCTCTGATCCCAGCCGACGCCTTTAAAACGCTTCAGGTTACGCCCCAGTTCCTGCTTGGAGATGCTCATAAAGCGAATTTTCAGCATCTCATCGGTTTCCGTGTTATTCACCAGATGGCTGAGTCCGCGCCAGGCGCTCTCCAGCTTCTGAAACTCTTCGTGGTGGATAATCTGGTTAATCTGCTGCGACAGCTTCTCATCGATACCGGCAATCAGGTTCTGAATGGTGCGGTAGGTGTCGTTGGAGAAGGTCACGGTATTTTCCAGCGCCTGCTGCGCCAGCGTTTTCACCGCGCTTTCGACCGCAGAACGCGCCTGGTCGGTTTTCGGGCGGAACTCTTTGTTCAGCAGCGAGCTAAATTCGTCCTGGCTGAAGGCCTGGGCGCCCTGCTGTTCACGTTGTTGCGAAGGATTGCTCATGGTTTACTCCTCTTTGCCTTGCGCGTTCTCGTCGCTGTTCGGCAACTGGCTAAGGGATTTCAGCAGCGTCGGATCCTGCAACACTTTGGCGATCAGCTCTTCCGCGCCGTTTTTCCCGTCCATATAGGTCAGCAGGTTGGAAAGCTGCGTGCGGGCTTCCAGCAGTTTGTTCAGCGGCTCGACTTTGCGGGCGATGGCATCCGGCAGGAAGTCATCCATGCTGTCGAAGGTGAGATCGACGTTCAACCGGCCTTCACCCGTCAGCGTGTTATCCACGTTGAAGGCGACGCGCGGTTTCAGTGCTTTCATACGCTCATCGAAGTTGTCGACATCGATCTCGAGGAATTTACGCTCCTCAATAGACGGTAAGTTCTCCACCGGTTTCCCGACCAGATCCGCCATAACGCCCATCACAAACGGAAGCTGGATTTTGCGCTCTGCGCCATAAACTTCCACGTCGTACTCAATCTGTACGCGCGGCGCGCGGTTGCGGGCGATAAATTTTTGACCACTGTTACTTATTGGCATGATGTTCTCCATCGAATATGCGCGGTGAAGGTTTGACGGCCGGCGACGCGCCTGTCGTCATAACACGGTACGCGTCACTCCTGACGCCCAAAGATGTTTTGCAACTGGCTTACGCCGTCGGGCGCCAGATCGCGAATAATTTCCATAAAATCGAGTTCGATTAATCGCTGTACGCGATCGATCATCAGCGGTGCCGGGTGACTCGGTTCATGCTGAGTAAAGTATTGCTTCACTTTCTCCAGCATCAACTGTGCGTCGGCGCGCGTCGTGACCTGCGCCGTGCGCCAGTCGGCGTGCGCCGCGAGCGGTGCGGCAACCGCCTGCGGTGCCGGGGTTTTTTGCTCCTCCCCTGCGGACGGCGCAGGCTGCTCATCGCCACGGGAAGTGCGGCTTGCTCCGGCAATCATGCTGACTGTTTTCAGTAACTGTTCCATTTCCGGCACCCCGCTTTCGCCCAGTTGTTCCAGCAGCCATGTACGGATGGTTTGCAGGCGCCCTTCAATCTGCCCGATAGCTTCAATACCGGGCTGACCGCCGCGTACCAGTTCATCAATCAAACGCACCCGACCGCCCGGGTAACCCGCGCATTCGGTTTTGCTGCCATCCAGCAGCGCCTGCGCATCGCGCACGTTCAGCTCATCACCATTGCTGCGTAACAGTATCGACTGGCGCAGCGTGGTGGTGAGCGCGGATTTGTCGCTCAACGCAGCCAGCGCATTAATACGGTAGAAGGGATCAAATTCACCGCCATCGGTAAGCGACGGCCAGAGCTGATCCCAGTACAGCGCCAGCGCCTGGCCCAGCAGCAGCAAGCCGTCTGCGTAGCCTTCCAGCCCGCGACGGCGCGTCCATGCGTGGGTCAGCGCCAGCATGACGCGAATATCTTTCGTGCGTTCCAGCAGCGAGGTGGCCAGTTTTTCCACGCGGTTCCAGTCGGCGGGTTCGGCAGGAATGATCGTGCTGCCGAACTGCTGCTCGGCTTTACCGAGGCTGGCCTGCTCCATCGCCTGGAAGTCGGCGTCATACTCCAGATTCTCGCCGCACGGTTGCTCCGGCGTGACCGGAGCCAGTAAAGAGTCAATCGTCATCCGCAACCTGCTTATTCAAACATCGGTGGGTAAAGACCGTGGCGACCGGGTCTTGCGCCCCCCGCCGGGTCAAACAGCAGCGTAAAGAGCTGCCCGGTAAAATTGCCGCTGTGTACGTGTGTATAAAGCGGATAGCCGTCGCTGCGGTTGGTCCACCAGAAACTGATCTGGCGCGACGGGTCAAAACATTCGGCGGCCTGATTCCAGCCAATGGTCGATTCGCCGTCGCCTTCGTAACCGATCACATCAAGAATTTCCGAGCGCGACTCCGGCGCAACCAGTTGCACGGGCGGAATCGAAAGTAGCGCCTGGTCGAGCTGTTCCGGCGAGTAGCCATTGCGGATTGCGTGCAGCAGCGTGCGACCCAGTTGCTGATACCAGTCGCCCGCCTGCGCCAGATGGCGCGGCGTCCACTCCAGCGGGTTAATCGCCATTAGCGCGCAAATCGGATACTGGCGCCCGACGCTGTCGCGGCCCGGCAGCAGACAGCCCATTTGCACCTGCTGCCCGCCAAGCATGGGCGGGACAACAAAATTCCACACCGGCGCATTGCCGAACTGGCGATCGCTGGCGCGCTGTTCTTCTTTTTGCCAGTTCATCAACCCCACCTGGAACCAGTGGGACCACTGCCGTTGCAGCGCATCGGGAAAGCGGCGCTGTAAAAAATCACCGGCACTCGGCAGTTTTCCGTACCAGCTAATTGCTGAAGTCATCGTCATTGGCGTTCCTTTGCAGTTCAAGGACATGCGAAACGGGGAAGCTGGAACGGGTTGCGGATGCTGTTAGGCGCAAACTCCAGCGTCACCTGATGCCCGTCAACGGTGAATGTCGCCTGGCGGCTAAGGCTGCTACTGCCGGGGCTGACGCGGGCTTTATCGAAAAAGCGATTCAGTGCCCACGCGCCGTTGGTGACCAGCGTCGCGGTGGTGCCGCTGGCCAGACCGAGTTGCATCCGCACCTGGTTGGTTCCGCCCGATCCCGGCCAGTTAACGATTTGTACCGCCTGCGGCCCGTGGCTGTAACGCAGGATTTGCCCGTCCACATCCAGCGTCATGGTCAGGATGGTGTTATCCATACGCACCGTGCGCACGGTGGTACGAAACGACGGCGTGGTGCTGCCATTGGCAAAGAAAGCATCGCGGATAGACTGCGCCTGCTGGAACGGCACCAGCACACCTTCGCTGCCCGGCAGCGTTTTGCCGTCGATACCCGGCATAAAGCGCCAGGTGGATTGCGTGGTATCGACTTTATTGGTCAGATTATCGCGAAAAAAGGTATCCATCAGACCGGTGCCCGGCGCGAACATGCGCGCCAGATCGTCCGGCGTCACTTCACTGCTGGCTGAGCGCACCAGCGGATAACGCCCGGCGATGGCCTGACGGCAGAAGCTGCCCACTTCAACGCTGATACGCTTGCGAACATTTTCCAGATCCCGGCGCTGTGTATCGCTGCTGGCTCCTACGGCCATGTTGCTGAACATGGTTTGCAGGCCGCCAGGCAGACGTCCGGCGCTGGCCTGTAAACGGCTGATCGCTTCACCACCCGGCGGAGGCATCCCGCTGTTGGCAGCATCCTGAACGGCGGTCAGATAGCGGTACAGCTCATCAACCTGCTTGAGAAAATCATCAAAGACGATGGTTTTCCCGCCCTTTTCCAGCGGCTGTGCCAGTTCGATAATCGGCGCAAAGTGCTCGGTGACGCGCTGTTCCGGTGTCTGGCTGACTGCGGCATTGGTGGTTTCTGCTGCGCCATCGTGGTTGCTGAACAGAGTTTCCAGCATCTGCGTACCACGGTTAGCGCTGCCAGCGCTTTTCGCTTTTTCAGCGTCTTCCGGCTCATCCCGCGTCAGTTTCAGTTGCTGACTCAGGTTGAGCACCAGCCGACGCAGCGGTGAGTTGTTGCCGGAGAGCAAGCGCGCCGTATTGATGCGCTGATTCAGATCGGCGCTGTTATTCAGCTGAATGTCGCTTAAGAAGCTGTCCCACAGGGCGATAAAGTCGCGGGCGTAGAGCTGGCGCACCGCGTTATCCGTCTGCTGTTTGTCTTCCGGCTGCGTGGTCGCACCCAGTACCCAGCTATCATCTTCATGCAGGGAAGCGGTGACCGGTGCAATCTTTGCGTTGAAGGTATTCCAGTAGCCGTCCGGCGTGTACAGCCCCGGCAGACCTTCGCTCACTGGCTTGCCGCTTTTACGCGAAAAGACCAGCTCGCTTTGCGGCCCGCCCAGTGAAGCCAGCGAAACCGGCTTCAGGTTGTCATCATGTTCCAGCAGACGTTTCAGTCGGCCATAAACACGCGTGGAGAGCGGTTGCTGGTTAATCATTGCCTGCTCGCGGCTGATTAACGCCTCATCTTTAGCGTACGGCGACGACTGAATTTGCGGCTCCAGCAGTTGCGTCAAATGCCATTCAAGCTGGCGGATCTGCGCTTTGGTGACGTTCTGCGGCAGATTGCGCTCCAGATTGAGCATCACCCACGAATGCAGGAATTTGCCGTCGTAATGTTTCGGCTGATAGAGCATCTGGTAGGCTTTCAGCGCCTCGTAGCTGTATTCCACATCGCTGCCGTTATCGTTGCGCAGCCAGGTGGTAATGCGCATCGCCACTTCCGGTAACAGCATCTGTTGCAGTGCTTTCTGGTACAGCGTCTGTGAGGCATCAGCCACATCATTACCGCGATACAATCCCATACGACGGGTGATCGGCGGATTGTTGATGTCGAACGCGTCACTCTGCGGCAGCGCGGAAAGCCCGTTCAGCAGCGGCAGCATGGCAAACAGATCGCCCTGCTGGCGGCTGCGCAGCGCTTTGATCTCCTGATCCAGCGCCGGCACTTTGGCCTGCACTTCATCAAGGTAATCTTTGTTATTGCCGTAGCTGGTCAGCCACAAGGCGCTGATAATAATCAGCAGCGCCAGCAACGCCGCATAACCGGACCAGATCACCGCCCGGCTGCGTAGCTCCCACCAGCGGTTTTGTCCGGCAATCCCCGCTTCCTGGAAGATGACGTTTTGCAGCACATGCTTGATAAAGAAGCTCTGCCCTTTTCCACCCGGGACCGGCGCCTCTTTACTCACCGAATCCCAGTTATCCCCGGCTTTCCCCTGCGGCAGCGAGAGCGCCCGGCTGAGTTCGCCCATCACGCGGTCGAAAGGCAGACCTTCCTGCGTGCCGCTGGCAAAGTAGATACCGCGCGGTGAGAATTCGGTTTCAAAGTTAGAGCGGGCAAACAGCGTGTTCAGGTAGTCAGAGAGCAGCGGGCGAAGTGCGGCGAACTCCTGCGGAAACAGGAAACATTCCGCGCGCGCCTGCGCATCGCTTTCCCGCAACAGCGTATCCGGCAGCGCCGCATCCAGCCGCTGCTGTAACAGGGCAAATTCCTGCAGAAAACTGCCCTGCAAGTCAAAATCCGCCAGTCTGGCTTTTTCCCACGGGAAGGTGAAACCCCAGATCTGGTCGCGCTGCGCTTTGTCAAAACCGGCAAAATAGGCGCGAAAACCTTTCAGCAAGTCGGCTTTGGTTATCAGCACGTAAACCGGGAAACGAATGCCCAACTGTTCATGCAACTCGGTCAGGCGCTGGCGTAAATTGAGCGCCTGTTCGCGGGAGGCTTCTGCGGATTGCGTCAGCAGATCGGCGATGCTGATCGTTACAATCACACCGTTTATCGGCTGGCGACGACGGTATTTTTGCAGCAGACCGAGGAATTTCGCCCATTCGCTGGCGTCCTGAATCTGCTCGCTCTCCTGCGTGGTGTAACGACCGGCGGTATCCAGCAGCACCGCTTCGTTGGTGAACCACCAGTCGCAGTTGCGCGTTCCGCCGATGCCGCGCAGCGCGGTTTTACCAAAGCGATCCGCCAGCGGGAATTGCAGGCCGGAGTTCACCAGCGCAGTGGTTTTCCCGGAACCCGGCGCGCCAATGATCACGTACCACGGTAACTGATACAGATACTGAGTGCTGAAGCGCTGCGTCCACAGTCCGCGCTGGCCCGGCTGGTTAAAGTGGGCTTTTTTCAGTACCTGTGCGGCCTCTTCAAAGCGCTCATTGAGTATCTGATCTTCACTGTTCAGGCGCTTACGCTCGAGCGGATCTTTGGCTTCTTCGCTTTTCAGGTTGTCCATCAGCTTGCGGTTGAGCCAGGCATTATAGAGGCGCGGCACAATGTGGCTGTGAACCCAAATCAGGTACATCACCGCAATGGTGATCATGCGGTTTTGCTCTGACTCAAGCGGGCGGGAGTCGACGACGGAGAGCAGCGGGCCGATCATCCAGATCACGGCAGCCAGCCCCGTCACGCCAAGGAAACCCCACAAAATGCGGTTGGTCAGCAATGAAAGCAACATATTCATCCTTTAGTTTCCTTGCGGCAGTCCGTTCAGCTCGGCGGCCGTATTTTCCGGCGACACCAGCAAAGTAATCTCTACGCGGCGGTTGCGGGCGCGGTTTTCCGGTGTGTTGTTCGGCGCGATCGGGTTCATCTCCCCTCGCCCTTCCGCTTTCACGCGTTCCGGCTGCGACAGATGTTTTTGCAGCAGCGACTGCACCGAGCGCGCACGCTCCAGAGAGAGCTCGTAGTTAGAGGCGAATCGCGCGCTGCGGATCGGCACGTTATCGCTAAAGCCGACCACCAGAATGCGGCCGCTGACATTGTTCATCGCTTGGGCGACGCGGTCGATCACCGGTTCATAGCTGTCGCGCGCCACCGTCGAACCGGAGGCAAACAACCCATCGCCTTTTAAGGTCACCACGCTGCGATCGGCTTCATCGCGCACCGCCACCAGCCCTTGCTGAATTTCCGGGCGCAGGAAGGCGCGCAGATTAAGCACTGGCGGCGCACTCACCGCTGGCTGGGCAATGGTCGCTTCCGGCAGTTGCGTCTGATAGATTTTCGCCAGCACCGGGCTGGTGTTATCGCCAAGCCGCCAGTTGAGCACGATATAGAACAGACAGGCGAGGAAGCCCGCCAGCCCGACGCAGGCCCATAATGGGATCACCGGACGCCAGAGTTTGCGCATCACCGGTTGATCTTCCGGGTGCGGCGAAAGCGGCGGCGGATAGTTACCACGCACGCCACGGATCATCTGCCACAGGCGCTGCTTGATGGTTTCCAGCTGCGTACGGCCGTTGTCCATCACCCGGTATCGGCCTTCAAAGCCAAGCAGCAGGCAGAAGTTGATCAGCTCCAGCAATGCGATGTGCTCACGCGGGTTTTGCGACAGCCGCGCCAGTAGCTGGAAGAACTTCTCCCCGCCCCAGGTTTCGTTGTGGAATGTCACCAGCAGGCCGCTGCCGGACCAGACACCACGGCTGCCCCACGGCGTCAGCGCTGCGGCTTCATCCAGCGCGGTACAGAGGCAGTAGCGCGCGCCCACGATCACCTCGTAGGCCAGCCCGGATTGCTGGCAGCGCACTTCAAAACGGCGGATCTCATCAATTAAATGCTGACGCAAACCGCTCTGATCGTCATGGGAGACCGAATAGCGGATTTGCGGTATCGCATTAAGTAGCGGGTTTGCCGCTGCGACCAAAGGGTTGTTACCACTGGCTCCTGCCAGAGCGGCATCACTGCCGGCGGCGTTTTGTTCCTGCATATTGTGCGCTCGCTCTCTTATTCAGTCGGGCTACGGATGGCCCAAAACTCCATATCAAGACCCGGGAATTCGCCCGCCAGATGCAGTGCGAAAGCCCCCGATTTCTCCATTTCGTTCCAGAGTTCGCCGCCTTTTTCCAGCTCGAAATAGTTGTAACCGGCATGCCACGGAATTTGCGGCGGCGCGACCGGCATGGCGCGCAGCATCATGCCAGGCAACTGGAGCTGTACCAGATCGCGGATTTTGGTGACCGGGGCGACTTTCATCTGCGCCGGGAAATGGGTTTGCAGAATTTCGCCCGGCACGCTGGCCTTGACCGCCAGCACAAAGCCAAACTCGCGTGCCATGCTGGTATTCGGCAGCGTGGCGACATTCAGGCCGTGAGTGCGTTCGGTGAGCGGAAGCTGGATAGCGTGCTCTTCCATCACCAGCGACAGCCCCTGGCGCAGCATCAATTGCAGTTTGCTGAAGCAGCCCGCGAGGTCATCATGGTTATAAACTGGCAGCGTCTCTTCCGGCGAACGCGCTGCTGTCCAGGTCGCCAGCTCTGTGGCAAACGGCAACCAGCTACGCCACAGATCTTCCGGGTGGATCATCGGCAGCGTTTTCAGATGCGCCACCTCGCCAACGTGGTGATTGATCAGCGCCAGCAGTGTGAATTCCACCATTTCCGAAGTATTAAAACGCCCCGGCTGACGCAGACGTTGGCCGATTTGCTGACTGCGCTGCAGCAGCAAACTTTGTAGATCTTTGAGCGCGCCATACAGCAGCGGATTATTGATAGCATTGAGTACTGGCGGGATATAATGCGTATCGAGGCGAACGTGATTATCGTTACGCTTCTCCAGTACGTGAACCACGCCGATAGCCGTCCATTCGGCGCTCAGATCTTTTTCCAGCATCAGTTTCAGACGCAAGCGACCAAACTGCACGGCAGCCGGTCCGACGGACATGGCGTTGTCATCATCCACTTCGCTTTCCCAGGTGACGTAACGCGCCAGCGAATCTTTCTCTTCACTGAAAATAACTTCGTCACGGCCGCCGCGTCGCGCCGGTAACGCCAGCACCACGCGCTCATTGCTGGTGTTGTCCGGGATAGCCAGCGGCGCAGGCGCCTGGCGTGCGTCGTGGAAAGAGAAAAAAGTGCCGTCCGGCAGCAAACCACTGGCAGAGCTCAGGGCGATACAGCCCTGACGCAACATCGCGTCATCCAGTTCAAGATCCAGGTAGCCCCAAAGGTACGGGCGTTGCAGGGTTCCCCACTCGCGAATGTGATGTTGCAGGTAACTTTCCGCACGCTGAAAATGATGAGGACGCAGAAACATACCTTCGGTCCATATGACCTTTTCTGCTTTATTCATACTGTTTTCCTGTTTAGGCTGGCGCTATTTGGAAATGACGCGAATTCCGTTGATGTCGAGGAAAAGATTCGCTTCCAGTTCGTCCTCAGAGGATTTCCAGAATTCGTAGAAGTGGCTCTCGCCCTGCACCGGAAGCGGCAGGGAGATACGCCATTTCTTGCCATCCAGTGCCTGATATTCCGCGATCACACCAATGTAACGCGCCTCCGGCGCGCTTTTGCCACTGAGCGTTTTCGACAACTGACCGGGCATCAGGAAAAATTCATCACTATTGAGCAGGTTGGCACCCAGCACGCTGTCAGCGTTATTTTGCAGCGACCAGAAATCGGCAGACATAAACGTGGCGTCCGATTTCAACAGCAGAACCCTGACTTTAAGAGGAGCGGACTCATTGATTTGCGGATGAGCCCTGAACTGAAGGTTATAGCTGGTAGGTACGCTGTGTGAAGAAGATCCACAACCGCTGGCCAGGGTGGCCAGCACAAAGAAAAACACCAGACATAACTGGCGCACAACAGCATTATTATTCATATCTGGCACTCGTCACGGCTGGATTAATCGATGATCCAGGTTCCTGAGTTAGCGTTTTTGCAGGCTTTGCCGCTGCCGTCTACCGTCACGCAAGTCTGTTTTTTCGGCGCAACTCTGCGACGGCGGTCTTCACGCAGCGTTTTGTCGTACAGCTCGCTTTTCACCACGGCGCGCATCGGCACATAGCCAATCAGCTCTTCTTTCCCTTCATCGGCCAGCGCCATCCAGAAGTGCTCTACCTGTCCCAGAACAACATAGGTTTTACCGGCTTCAAGCTGGCGGATCACTTTGCCGCCGAAATCCGGTTTGCTCATCACGGAAGCCGGATAGAGCGCGCGATAGTTTTGGTTAACGGGGGTAAATTCGGTTGGAGCAAGGACTGCATAACGGTGAGTTAAGGTAACGCCATTCACTTCACTGGTAACAATGGTGTCGTCGCCTGGAGCCGGTTTCGGTGGCGCTTTACACCCGCTAACGCCAAAGACAAAAAGAAGAGCCAAGACCATTCGCATGTTCATAGAGTTTTTTCCATTGCAAATATATTACTGTGTTGACCTGGAGCGTTTCGGAAAGTAGCAGTTAAATCGCTCTAAATAACTTCATCCTTTTCCATCAAAACGCCGTGATAATGAATAAAAGGCATAGCTACCGCACGAGCCTGCACAAAGCAAGGCCGCAATATTATTACTTTTCATTGACTATCATGACACGATTTTACAGATAGGATTATTCAATTCAATATGATCTCCGACCTGTTGAAATAGGATTATTTAATTTTTTTGCAAATTAGGACAATTCTCAAGAAAAAATTTCACTTGAGGAGAGAATTATTAAAGATAGCAGTCCATCACGCCAGGTTATTAAAATACAAATCCATAACCTACTGAAATTAAATAGATAATACCTATCATTCTTTTCTTAGCATATACTGAAAATAATGTGATAAGAGTAATCCTAAAATCATAAATATACGAATAAATACTACAATATCTGGTAGCCTTAATTCCAGATAAAAGGCAGGGTTTAAGAGCTTTTACGCCCTATTTCGGATTCTTTTGTCAGTATTGAAGAAATATATTGAGCAAAAGTCATCTATTTGCCGGACGCACATAGTCACGCACAAAACTATTTCATAGAGGTATCGTGTATTGTTTTGAGCAGAAACATTCTTCGTATGAAATGGTTTAGTGATACTTAATGCTTTTGAACTCACATTAAATGAAACCTTTCAGCCATGTTGATTTGCCGCAATATTGTCCATTTTTTACTTCCCGGCATATTTGATCGCTAAAAAATAACCCAGCCGTATTGATCAACTTTCGTCACACTTCTGCGGAAAAAAACCGCATTTTCGTCGTTACCAGACGGGGAAATAGTCTGGAATCGTGCAAAATGCCAAACGGAGCACGCGATTTATCTGATATTCGACTAAGGTTTGGACAAGATTGATGTCAGCGGTGCCGTGATGCGCCAGCTCAAGGAGAATGATTGATGATAAAACCTGTTATGCGCCAGCCGCGTTCGCTGTTGCTGGCAATGCACGTCGTTTTAGGTGGAGCACTACTTGCTGTGGTTCCCCAGGCGCTGTCCGCAGATGCCCCGAATGCACAGCAATCACCGGATATTCTGCTCGGCCCGCTGTTTAATGATGTGCAAAGCGCCAAACTCTTTCCCGATCAAAAAACCTTTGCAGACGCCGTCCCCAAAGGCGATCCGCTGATGATCCTGGCGGATTACCGTATGCAGCGTAACCAGACCAGCTTCGATTTGCGCCACTTCGTCGATGTTAACTTTACCTTACCGAAAGAAGGCGAGGCCTATGTTCCGCCTGAAGGGCAGAGCCTGCGCGAGCATATTGACGGCTTGTGGCCCGTGCTGACACGCACAACCGATAGCGCCGGTAAGTGGGATTCCCTGCTGCCGCTGCCAAAACCCTATGTCGTGCCTGGCGGTCGTTTCCGCGAAGTCTATTACTGGGACAGTTACTTTACGATGCTGGGCCTCGCCGAAAGCGGACACTGGGACAAGATCAACGATATGGTGACCAACTTCGCGCACGAAATTGATACCTGGGGACATATTCCCAACGGCAACCGCACCTACTATTTGAGCCGTTCACAGCCGCCATTTTTCGCCTTAATGGTCGAACTGTTGGCCACCCATGATGGCGATGAGGCGCTGAAAACCTGGCTGCCGCAGATGGAAAAAGAGTATCGCTACTGGATGGAAGGCGTCGATAGCCTGCAACCAGGCCAGGCCAGCCAGCGCGTGGTGAAACTGAATGACGGAACCGTGTTAAACCGTTACTGGGACGACCGCGATACGCCGCGTCCGGAATCGTGGCTTGATGATGTCACGACGGCGAAAAATAACCCCAACCGCCCTGCCACGGAGATCTATCGCGATTTGCGTTCCGCTGCTGCCTCGGGCTGGGATTTCAGTTCGCGCTGGATGGATAACCCGCAGCAGCTCGGTACCATTCGCACCACCAGCATTGTGCCCGTGGATCTGAATGCGTTGATGTTCAAAATGGAAAAAATGCTTGCCCGCGGCTATCAGGTTTCCGGTGATGCCGCAAAGACCACCCAGTATGAAGCCCTTGCCACCGCGCGGCAGAAAGGCATTGAAGCCAATCTGTGGAATGAAAAAGAGGGCTGGTACGCGGATTACGATCTGAAAACCCATAAGGTCAGAAACCAGCTCACGGCAGCGGCGCTCTTCCCGCTGTTTGTCAACGCGGCAGCGAAGGATCGTGCGGATAAAGTGGCTGCCGCCACGCAAGCGCGGCTGCTGAAACCCGGCGGCATCACCACCACCACCGTGAATAGCGGGCAGCAGTGGGATGCGCCTAACGGCTGGGCGCCGCTGCAATGGGTTGCCGCCGAGGGGCTGCAAAATTACCAGCAGCAGAAACTTTCTCAGGAGGTGAGCTGGCGTTTTCTGACCAATGTTCAGCACACCTACGACCGCGAGAAAAAACTGGTGGAAAAATATGATGTCAGCACCACCGGTACGGGCGGCGGTGGCGGCGAGTATCCGCTGCAGGACGGCTTTGGCTGGACTAACGGCGTCACGCTGAAAATGCTGGATCTGGTATGCCCGAAAGAGAAGCCCTGCGACAGCGTACCGCAAACGCAACCTGCGCCCGCCTCGCAACAACCTGCGCCTGCCGAACAAAAAGCCGCGCAGTAAACATGAAAAAGGCCGCAGCGATTGCGGCCTTTTTACTGAAGCGGAAGTGTTAATCTCTGCGCAACAGCCTGAATACCGCCAGCACAACGATGGCGCCAACGACCGCAACAAGGAAGCTGTGCAGGTTAAAGCCGGTAATATCGCCGCCAAAACCAAATGTTGTAGCCAGCCAGCCCCCAACTACCGCCCCCACAATCCCCAGAATACAAGTCAGAATAAATCCACCGCCATCCCGTCCGGGCATGATTAATTTAGCAACAATGCCAGCAATCAAACCAAAAAGGATCCACGCGAGAATGCCCATTTTACTTTCTCCTTCTGCCTGTTTCGTTTACACGCACGCACCACAACGGCGGCGCATTAGCTACAGTATAGTTGTCGGCGACAAAACTTTTTCATCTCACAGACTTAATCCCACTCTCCGGGGAAAATTTTTCGCAGTATTTGTATTAAGTTCTCTCTGAAATTGCCGATAACCCAACGACGGTGTGTCAGTCATCAAGGAGCCATTCGGCGTGAGCAATTACAGTGAGCAGTTCCTGAAACAAAATCCTCTGGCCGTACTGGGTGTTTTGCGCGATCTGCAAAAAAGCCAGGTGCCTGTCTGTATTACCTGGGGCAGCGGTCAGTTCATCAGTAAGATACTGGAAGTCAATCCGGAAGAGCTGGTGATGGATTTTGGTAGCCAGGAGTATGAGAACAACGCAGTGCAGCGTGCCGGGAAAGTGACCATTACCGCTGAAACACAAGGCGCCAAAGTTGAATTTACACTGCCCGGGCTCGCAGCCGGTGATTTCCAGGCGCTGCCGGCATTTATTACCTCGCTGCCGGATTCGCTGTGGTTTATTCAGCGCCGTGAATATTTCCGCATCAGCGCCCCGCTCCATCCGGCTTATTTTTGTAAAGCGTTGATGCCGGACAAAAGCGAGATCCGCTTTCGCCTGTTCGACCTCTCATTGGGGGGGATGGGCGCCCTGCTGGATGGCGAATTACCCGCAGCACTGCAACCGGGCATGCGCTTTTCGCAGGTGGAACTGGATATGGCGTCCTGGGGGCAGTTTTATTTTGACGCACAGCTGATTGCCATCGGCGAGCGCAAAGTGGTGGACGGGAAAAACAGCACCATCGTTACGCCACGCCTGAGCTTCCGCTTTCTGAATGTCAGCCCCGGCGTTGAGCGCGAGCTCCAGCGCATTATCTTCGCCCTGGAGCGCGAGGCGCGCGAACGCGCCAGCCGGGTGCGCTGATTACATCGCATCCATCGCTTTTTGTACTTTCCAGATATAGCGCGGCGCTTGCGGCGCGGGGTGTTTCTCCGCCACGTGCTTCAGAAAAGCGTCAGCGCTCAAATCATTGATTTCATCAATCGCTTCGCCGCGATCCGACGAGAACGTCCGCAGCAGTGCTCCGGCGCCGTTTACGTAGGAGACCACCAGCGCGTACTGCATCACCTGCTGGTCGCGGATCCCGGCCAGCGGCCCGTGTTCGAGAATGCTTAAATAGGCCGCGCCCATGGAAATATTGCGTTCGGGATTTTTCAGTTCGCTGCTGGAGGGTTGACCGCTCCAGCCCATATAGCGGTAGACTTCACGTCCGGCGGTTGACGCTTTCAGTTGCATCAGCCCCACCGCATTGGATTTACTCACCAGGTTCGGGTTTCCCCCGGATTCCACGGCAATCATCGCCGTCAGCAGCCGTGGGCTGACACCCCACGCCGCGCCCGCCTTTTCGGTGATCGGCATCCATTGCATCGCCCGTTTCACCGGCACTTCCGGATTCCAGTCCGGCTGGCGGTAATCCTGTCTTGAACTACATCCGGCCAAAAGTACCACTAAAAAAGCAAACCATCTTAATTTCACGCCAACAAATCCTTCTTCGAGGTGCTCATCACTGCGGATGACAACGATACAGGTTAGCGGCATGATAACTGTTTCCCTATAGATGTCAGCAAGGAAATGCCATGCCCACCATCCATTTGATCGCCCCTTCCGGTTATTGCATTAATCAGCACGCGGCGGCACTTGCCGTCGAACGTCTGACGCAGCAGGGGCATCACATTGCCAATCCATCCGTCATCACCCGGCGCAGCGAGCGGTTTGCCGGCAGCGATAAAGAGCGTCTGGCCGACATCAACGCACTGGCAACCCTGGCGGGCAACAATACGATTGTGATGGCGGTGCGCGGCGGCTATGGCGCCAGCCGTTTGCTGGCTGATATTGACTGGCAGGGCATCGCGGCGCGTCAGCAACAGCAACCGCTGCTGATATGCGGCCACAGTGATTTTACGGCGATCCAGCTTGGTCTGCTGGCAACCGGCAAGGTGATTACCTTTAGCGGGCCGATGCTGGCGGGTAATTTTGGCGCAGACACGCTGGATGCATTCACGCAGGAGCACTTCTGGCGCGCGCTGACCAGCCCGACCTTCAGCATCGAGTGGAACGGCGTTGGCCCGCAATGCCATGTTGAAGGCACGCTGTGGGGTGGGAATCTGGCGATGGTGACTTCACTTATCGGCACGCCGTGGTTGCCGTCAATCCCGGGCGGCATTCTGGTGGTGGAAGATATTAATGAGCATCCTTATCGCGTTGAGCGCATGCTTTTACAACTGCTGCACGCCGGTATTCTGGCGCAGCAACAGGCGCTCATTCTCGGTAGTTTCTCCCACGCCCAACCTAACGATTACGATGCGGGCTACAATCTTACAAAGATGGTGGATTACCTGCGTTCGCAGCTGACTATCCCGGTCATTAGCGGTCTGGCCTTCGGTCACGAGCCGCAAACGGTAACCCTGCCGTTAGGCGCGTCAGCCCAACTGCAACATACTGATAAAACACGCCTGACGCTGACCGGTCATCCTGTGATCTCCGGGTAAAAAAAGTGCTTAATGTTCTTATTAAAACACTGTTTCTGCCGTTATTATGAACTGAAGTTACCAACCCTGGGTTTCTGGCCCGGGGGATTCCCACTGGCGAGGATTAAGGAGAAGCACCACATTGGACGCTGAGGCGATAATTAGTCTGTTTATTATGGGTTCTGTTCTTGTAACCTGTAGCATCTTATTGAGTTCTTTCTCTTCCCGCCTTGGTATTCCTATCCTGGTCATTTTCCTGGTCATCGGTATGTTAGCCGGCATTGACGGTATCGGCGGGATCCCGTTCGATAACTACCCGCTGGCTTATATGGTCAGTAACCTCGCGCTGGCGATTATTTTGCTGGATGGCGGCATGCGAACCCGCGCCAGCTCCTTTCGCGTCGCGCTCGGCCCTGCGCTTTCGCTCGCCACTGTCGGTGTGCTGGTTACCTCCAGTCTTACCGGCATGATGGCCGCGTGGTTGTTCAAGCTCAACCTGATGGAAGGGTTGCTGATTGGCGCGATTGTCGGTTCCACCGATGCGGCGGCGGTGTTCTCGCTGCTGGGAGGCAAAGGGCTGAACGAGCGCGTTGGCTCCACGCTGGAGATTGAGTCGGGCAGTAACGATCCGATGGCCGTCTTCCTGACCATCACGCTGATTGAGATGATCCAGAAGCACAAAGCCGATCTTGATGTGATGTTCCTGGTGCATATCGTGCAGGAGTTTGGTCTCGGCATTCTGCTGGGCGGCGCGGGCGGCTACCTGCTGCAACAGATGATCAACCGTATCGCCCTGCCGCCGGGTCTCTACCCGCTGCTGGCGCTCAGCGGCGGTATTCTGGTTTTTTCCCTGACGACGGCCCTGCACGGCAGCGGCATTCTGGCCGTTTATTTATGTGGTTTTGTGCTGGGCAATCGGCCGATCCGCAATCGTTACGGGATTCTGCAAAACTTCGATGGCCTGGCCTGGCTGGCACAAATCGCCATGTTCCTCGTGCTGGGCCTGCTGGTCACGCCGTCCGATCTGCTGCCGATTGCCGTCTCTGCCCTGATCCTCTCCGCATGGATGATTTTTATCGCCCGTCCGCTGTCGGTATTCGCCAGCCTGCTGCCGTTTCGTGGTTTCAATCTGCGTGAGCGCGTGTTTATCAGCTGGGTGGGTCTGCGCGGCGCCGTGCCGATTATTCTCGCCACCTTCCCGATGATGGCCGGGCTGGATAATGCGCGGTTGTTCTTTAACGTTGCCTTCTTCGTGGTGCTGATCTCGCTGCTGTTCCAGGGAACGTCGCTCTCGTGGGCAGCGAAAAAAGCCAAAGTGGTGGTGCCGCCGGTCGGTTGGCCCGTTTCTCGCGTGGGGCTGGATATTCACCCGGATAATCCCTTCGAGCAGTTCGTCTACCAGCTCAGCGCCGATAAATGGTGCGTGGGCGCGGCGCTGCGTGATTTGCACATGCCGGAAGAGACGCGCATTGCGGCGCTGTTTCGCGGTAACAGCCTGTTGCATCCGACCGGCAGCACCCGGTTGCGGGAAGGCGATGTGCTGTGTGTCATTGGTCGCGAGCGGGATCTGCCAGCGCTCGGCAAGCTGTTTAGCCAGTCGCCGCCGGTCGCGCTGGATCAGCGTTTCTTTGGCGATTTTATCCTCGAAGCCGATGCCAAATTTGCTGACGTGGCACTTATTTACGGTCTGGAGGAAGGGCTTGAGCACCGCGATAACCAGCAAACGCTGGGCGATATTGTTCAACAACTGTTGGGTGCAGCACCGGTGGTGGGTGACCAGGTTGAGTTTGCCGGAATGATCTGGACGGTGGCCGAAAAAGCCGACAACGCGGTGTTAAAAGTGGGCGTCAGAGTGGCAGAAGACGAGGCGGAATAACCGCCTCGCAGTAAGTTACACCGTCACAACAGGCACGCGCGGCGCCAGTGCGCACATCAGTTCGTACCCAACCGTGCCAGCCGCCGCAGCGACTTCATCGATTTTTATCTCCTTGCCCCACAGTTCGACTGGCGTACCGATACCAGCCTGCGGGCAAGGCGTTAAATCGACCGTAAGCATATCCATCGAAATTGCGCCGACCGTTGCGGTGCGGATCCCATCGACCAGTACCGGCGTGCCGGAAGGCGCAATGCGCGGATAACCATCGGCATAACCGCAGGCCACCACACCGATACGCTGCTCCTCACTGGCGCGATAGCGGCAACCATAACCGACCGTTTCGCCCGCTTTCAGCGTTTGCACCGCGATAATTTCGCTGCTGAGCGTCATCACCGGTCGGATACCGCTGTTGGCGACATCCTGCCACTGACCGGAGGGCGATGCGCCATACAGCACAATCCCCGGACGCACCCAGTCGAAATGCGCTTCAGGATGCCATAACGTCGCCGCGGAGTTGGACAACGATCGCGGCGCATCCAGCCCTTCCGCCGCCTGCGCAATACGCGCCATCGGCCCGGCGATGCCGTCCGGGCGTTCGGCTTCGGCAAAGTGCGACATCAGGGTAATGCTGCTTACGTTGTTAATCGCCCGCAGTTGCTGCCACACCGTATGCACGCGCTCCGGCATAAAGCCAAGGCGATTCATGCCGCTGTTAATCTTCAGATAGATATCCAGCGGCGCTTGCAGTTGCGCATTTTGTAGCGCCTTAATCTGCCAGTTACTGTGCAGGCTGGTGGTCAGCCGGTATTTATCGAATAGCGGTAATTCATCGGCGTGAAAAAAACCTTCCAGCATCAGAATCGGCCCTTTCCAGCCGCGTTCACGCAGCAAAATGGCCTCTTCGAGATTCAGCATCGCAAAACCATCCGTGCTGGCAAGCGAACGCCAGACGCGATCAATACCGTGACCGTATGCATTCGCCTTGACCACTGACCAGACCTTCGCTGTTGGCGCAGCCCGACGCACGACCTGTAAGTTATTGCCTAACGCCTGTAAGCCCAGCGTGGCCAGAATCGGACGAGACATCATTTTTCCTTATATTTATCAGTTATGAGCGCCATGCAGATGCTGTGCGCGTGCCGGGGTAAAGCCGGGTAAATAGCGGGCGACAGCGAGATCGTCAGCCGCAATAGCGGGCGTTTTGCCGGACATTAAATCACTGAGCAACTGACCGGAACCGCAGGCCATGGTCCAGCCCAGCGTACCGTGGCCGGTGTTGAGCCACAGATTTTTATACGGCGTACGGCCAACAACCGGCGTACCATCCGGCGTCATTGGGCGCAGGCCGGTCCAGAATGTCGCCTCTTCAACGCGACCACCGCGCGGAAAGAGATCGCGTACCACCATTTCCAGCGTTTCGCGGCGCGGTTGCAGCAGCTCGGTGTTGAAACCGACAATTTCCGCCATGCCGCCGACACGAATGCGCTGATCAAACCGCGTAATGGCGATTTTGTAAGTTTCGTCGAGGATAGTGGAAACCGGCGCGCCGTCTTCCTGCGCGACAGGGATCGTCAGCGAGTAGCCTTTCAGCGGATATACCGGAATATCAACAATGCCTTTCAGCAGCCCGGTTGACCACGAGCCGAAGGCCATTACATACGCATCGGCTTTTACCACCTCTTCGCCGCACTTCACGCCATAGATGTTTTCGCCTTCATACAGCAGACGATCCACCGGCGTATTAAAGCGGAAGACCACCCCGGCCTGCTCTGCCATGCTGGCAAGTTGCTGGGTAAAAAGCTGGCAGTCGCCGGTTTCATCGTTCGGTAAACGCAGGCCGCCGGTTAATTTGTGCGCCACTTCCGCCAGCGCAGGTTCTACCTCAGCCAGACGCGCGGATTCCAGCAACTGGTAAGGAACGCCTGCATCCTGCAACACGGCAATGTCGCGGGTGGCGTTTTCATACTGTGCGGCGGTGCGAAAGAGCTGCAAGGTGCCGCCCTGCCGCCCTTCATACTGAATACCGGTAGTTTCACGTAGCAGCTTCAGGCAGTCGCGGCTGTACTCTGCCAGCCGCACCATACGCCCTTTGTTCTCTGCATAGTGCCGGGCGTCGCAGTTGCGCAGCATTTGCCACATCCATTTCAGTTGCGATGAGGTGCCGTCAAGGCTGATAGCAAGCGGTGCATGGCGCTGGAACATCCATTTGATGGCCTTCAGCGGCACACCCGGCGCGGCCCAGGGAGCGGCATAACCGGGAGAAATCTGCCCGGCATTACCGGCGCTGGTTTCCTGTGCCGGACCCGGCTGGCGGTCAATCACCGTGACATCATGACCCGCCTGACGCAAATACCAGGCACTGGCGACGCCCACAACGCCGCTTCCCAATACAACAACTCGCATATCCCTCTCCTGTGAGTAAAGCACGATCGTCTAATTACAAATTGATAACCCAGATGAAAATATTATTCAACATATGGCTTTTTTATGGTGACACTCCTCACAGCTTCGCCGTATCACAAGGCCTGCGATTATTTAGCATCTCCTGCTGTGCGGCATTTCGCCGCAGTATAAAATTTTGCAAAAGCGGCTATTAAGACCTGTGGCAGGTTCAAAATTCGCGAACAAAAAAGTGCCCTTCCGTACAGAATTGATTGCGTGTTCTATGCTTGAAATGAGACGCTCCATACAGAGAGTGTTCTAACAATGAGGGCGCGCTAATGGCTACGATTGACTCAATGAATAAGGACTCTATTCGTCTGAGTGATGGACCCGACTGGACTTTTGATCTACTGGATGTCTATCTGGCCGAAATCGACCGGGTGGCAAAACTTTATCGGCTGGATACCTATCCGCATCAAATTGAAGTCATTACTTCAGAACAGATGATGGATGCCTACTCCAGCGTCGGTATGCCGATCAACTACCCTCACTGGTCGTTTGGTAAGAAATTCATTGAAACCGAACGGCTCTATAAACACGGGCAACAGGGGCTGGCTTACGAGATTGTCATTAACTCCAACCCGTGTATCGCTTATCTGATGGAAGAAAATACCATCACCATGCAAGCGCTGGTGATGGCGCATGCCTGCTATGGGCACAACTCTTTCTTTAAGAATAACTACCTGTTCCGTAGCTGGACCGACGCCAGTTCCATTGTCGATTACCTTATTTTCGCGCGGAAATACATTACCGACTGCGAAGAGCGGTACGGCGTCGATGAAGTCGAAAAGCTGCTCGACTCGTGCCATGCGTTGATGAACTACGGGGTGGATCGCTACAAACGTCCGCAAAAAATCTCGTTGCAGGAGGAGAAAGCCCGGCAGAAAAGCCGCGAGGAGTATCTGCAAAGCCAGGTGAATATGCTGTGGCGTACGCTGCCGAAACGCGAAGAGGAGCGAACCATCGCCGAAACGCGCCGCTATCCGTCTGAGCCGCAGGAGAACCTGCTCTATTTTATGGAGAAGAACGCGCCGTTGCTGGAGTCATGGCAGCGTGAGATCCTGCGCATCGTGCGTAAAGTCAGCCAGTATTTCTACCCGCAAAAACAGACGCAGGTGATGAATGAAGGCTGGGCGACGTTCTGGCATTACACCATCCTCAACCATCTCTACGATGAAGGGAAAGTGACCGACCGCTTTATGCTGGAATTCCTGCACAGTCACACCAACGTTGTGTTCCAGCCCCCCTATAACAGCCCGTGGTACAGCGGAATTAACCCGTATGCGCTTGGCTTTGCCATGTTCCAGGATATTAAGCGTATTTGCCAGTCGCCGACGGACGAAGACCGCTACTGGTTCCCGGATATTGCCGGTTCCGACTGGCTGGAAACGCTGCATTTCGCCATGCGCGATTTTAAAGATGAAAGCTTCATTAGCCAGTTTATGTCGCCGAAAATCATGCGTGATTTTCGCTTCTTTACCGTGCTGGATGACGATCGCAATAACTACCTTGAGATCGCGGCAATCCATAATGAAGAGGGATACCGGGAAATTCGCTCCCGCCTGTCGTCGCAATACAACCTCAGCAATCTGGAGCCCAACATTCAGGTCTGGAATGTCGATCTGCGCGGCGATCGCTCATTAACGCTGCGTTATATTCCGCATAACCGCGCACCGCTGGATAAAGGCCGCCGGGAAGTACTGAAACACGTGCATCGCCTGTGGGGATTTGATGTGCTGCTGGAGCAGCAAAATGAAGATGGCAGCGTGGAACTGCTGGAAAGATGCCCGCCCCGGCAGAGCAGCTTGTAACGAAAAAACCCTCTGTTCGCAGAGGGTTTTTTTGCTTAACGAACCTGCAATGCTAAATCGCCAGGCATCGTTTTCTGCATACGGTGCCAGATTTCACCGCTTTCATGGCCGTAACGACGCACCAGCTCATAAACTTTTTCGTACTGCGCCTGTTCGCACACTTCAGCAAGCTGGTGATAAAAACCAAGCGCCAGGCTGCGGGCTTCCGGGCTGGAGAAGTAATGACGCCCGATGCGGGTGTACAGCCCTTTCATGCCGTTGAGAATCAGCCCATAGATTGGGTTGCCGGAGGCAAACGCCAGCCCACGGAAAACGTTGTAATCCAGATCGGCGAACGCATCGGCGTGATCTTCCACCTCGCGCGCTTTGGCCAATACCTGCAACGCTTGATCCGGATGCAGACGGAATGCCGTACGAATAAAGATTGTTGAGATATTGGTACGCACCGACAGCAGATTATCGATCAGTTGAGGAACGCTTTCGTGATCCAGACGCGCCAGTGTTTCGAGAATATTCAGCCCCGATGTTTCCCAGAAGTTATTCACTTTCGTGGGTTTGCCGTGCTGAATAGTCAACCAGCCATCACGAGCCAGACGCTGCAACACTTCGCGCAACGTGGTACGAGTGACGCCGATCAGTTCAGAGAGTTCGCGTTCAGCCGGAAGAATCGATCCTGGCGGAAAGCGACTATTCCAGATACTTTCGATAATGTATTCTTCCGCGAAACCCGCCGGGCTCTGCGCCTTAATGACCATAGACAAATTTCCATTACACAGCTAAGCAAAGGACACTCATCATACCAGACCCCGTCCGGGGCAGGTAGCGTACGGCAAGAAGAAAAAAGGGGATCGCATCTCCATTTTCGTGATTTTACAAGGCTTAACCCCGTTTTCCGCATGCCTTTCATTTGAAACAAACCAGAATCTATCAATATTTTGTTTCGCGCAAAATAACAGCAAGTTTATTCCCAATTTGACATTCCGCATGATAAACATTCGATTACGTATTATTTTGATGCCTGCTAGTGGCCTCGACAATGATTTCGTTTACACTGCGTTGTCTACGCATCTCCAGGGAAAAGATTATGTTGCGATATTTAAATGAGTGCTCGCGTGGGCGCGGTGCCTGGATTCTTATGGCACTTACTGCGTTTGCACTTGAAATGGTCGCGCTGTGGTTCCAGCATGTGATGCTGCTGAAACCCTGCGTGCTTTGTATTTATGAACGTTGTGCGCTATTCGGTGTGATGGGCGCAGGTATTGTGGGTGCCATAGCACCTAAAACGCCGCTCCGCTATGTCGCTCTGGTTATCTGGATTTACAGCGCTATTCGCGGTATCCAGCTCGCCTGGGAGCATACGATGATTCAGTTACACCCTTCGCCGTTTATGACCTGCGATTTCGCCGCGCGTTTTCCTGCGTGGCTGCCGCTCAATAAATGGCTGCCGCAAGTGTTTGTTGCTACAGGTGATTGTGCAGAACGTCAGTGGGAGTTTCTGACGCTGGACATGCCGCAATGGCTGCTGGGCATTTTTGTTGCTTATCTGATTGTTGCGCTGCTGGTACTGATTGCCCAGCCGTTCAAACCGAAAAAACGCGATCTGTTCGGTCGCTAAAAAAACGCTCCTTCGGGAGCGTTTTTTTATGCCTCACTGCATTACTTGCCTTAACAGGGAAAGCGCATCTGGCGCTTCGCTTCAGATTTAATTGACTACATACGCCATTAATTTCACTGAATATCTCTGGCGATATTTCGACGATATATAAAACGTGAAGGTGAAGAGCCGTTAATTGCAGCGTAATAAATTAACGCTTTATTTTCGTGACAGACACTTCGGCAGATCAATCCGCCCATTCTGGTTTATTGAGGATATGATCCTGCCAGTCCTGGACTTCCGATTCTTTCACCGCAATATGCCGTACCGAGATACGCTCCGCATGCATCGCCGCTTTCGACCCGGTACGCAGCGGATGCCACAGCGGCAGCGATTTCCCTTCAGCCAGCAGACGGTAAGCGCAGCTCGGCGGCAGCCATTCGAAGGTGGGCAGATTTTCACGCGTCAGCTTAATGCAGTCCGGTTCATACTCGAAGCGCCGCTCGTAGTTGCGGCACTGGCAGGTTTTGATATTCAACTGACGGCAGGCCACGTTGGTGAAGTAGATTTCGTCGGTGTCTTCATCCATCAGTTTATGCAGGCAGCACTGACCGCAGCCGTCGCACAGCGATTCCCACTCCGCGTCGGTCATTTGTTCGAGGGTTTTGCTTTGCCAGAAAGGAGTGTCGCTCATGATGAAATCCGCCATTGAAATCCAGGGTGCACCTTATAACCAGTCTGGCATGCGGATGCAAGTTTTGCCGCCGGATTAAGGCGGCAAATCGCCTTACAGAACGCGGGTCGACAGAGAAAAACCGTTGAAACTGACTTCCAGCTCGTCGCCGCTGTGCAGCGGGCCAACGCCGTCCGGCGTACCGGTCAGGATCACATCCCCCGCTTTCAACGTAAAGAAACGGCTCATATAGGCAATCAGCGGCACGATTTTGTGGATCATGTCCGCCGTGGTGCCCTGCTGGCGCACTTCACCGTTGATTTTCAGCCCGAGCGGCGTATTTTGCGGATCGCTGGTAAATTCCGCCGCGGGAATGAAACCGGAGATCGGGCAGGAGTTATCAAAGCCTTTGGCTTTTTCCCACGGTTGCCCCGCTTTCTTCATTTTGCCTTGCAGATCGCGCAGCGTAAGATCGAGCGCAACGCCGTACCCTGCAATCGCTTTTTTGACGTGCTCTTCCGTTGCCTGGCGCAATGTGGCGCCAATCAGCACGGCCAGTTCAACTTCGTGATGTACCGAGCCAAAATCCTGCGGCAGAGCCAGCGGCTGGCGGATATCGCACAGCGCGGTTTCCGGTTTGATAAACAGCACCGGCTCTTCAGGGGTGGCGCTCCCCATCTCCTGAATATGTTTCGCATAGTTGCTGCCAACGCAAACCACTTTACTCACTGGGTAATCCAGCAGTGCGCCCTGCCAGTTATGATGTTGATACATGTTTTTCCCCTAAGTAACACATTGAACATGAGCGAAAAATGACTATCCGCGCCGCCTGACGGTTTGTCAAATCTCAATATGTTACGGCTTTAGCCGCAAGGAAAATAAGCAGCGGCAGAAAATTCTGCCGCTGTGGGAGAGGAGATTATTGTTTGTCGTTATCAGCAAGATGCTGTTTGAGTAAATTTTCCGGCGGCGGCGGTAATTGCAAATAATAGCCCTGAGTGGTCAGTGCTTCTTTTACTTTTTCCAAATCAGCGCCGACCAGTTTTTTACGCCCATCGAGGGGTAAAATCATTGCCAGCTGCGGTTGACCAAAGCTTTGCATTAAGGTCTCCGGCACGCGGGAAAAATCGTCTCTTTTTTCGACATACAGATAAGTCTGATCGCGTCGGGTACTTCGGTAGATCACACAAAACATACTTTTACTCGGAATTAGCGGGTGGTTACTTGCCTGAATATAATAGTGACTATAACATGCCTGATAGTCTTCGGAATATTGCTCCGTGTGCGAGCGATAATAGCAAAATGAGTAAGGTCAGGATGTCAAACACGCCCATCGAGCTAAAAGGCAGTAGTTTTACCTTATCAGTGGTTCACTTGCATGATGCAAAACCCGAGGTTATTCGTCAGGCGTTAGAAGACAAAATCGCTCAGGCTCCTGCTTTTCTACAACATGCCCCCGTGGTTGTTAATGTCTCTGCGCTGGAAGGCCCGGTTAACTGGCCCCAGTTACAAAAGACTATTGCCGCATCCGGGCTGCGCGTTGTCGGCATCAGCGGTTGTAAAGATACCGAACTGAAAGCAGAAATCGAACGCGCCGGGCTTCCCTTACTGACAGAAGGCAAAGAGAAAGCGCCGCGTCAGGTCAGCGCCCCGGAACCCGCGCCGGTTGTTACTCCGGTCACAAAAACACGCCTGGTTGATATGCCAGTTCGTTCCGGTCAACGCATTTATGCACCACACTGTGATCTGATTGTGACCAGCCACGTTAGCGCAGGCGCAGAGTTAATTGCCGACGGCAATATCCACGTCTACGGCATGATGCGCGGCCGCGCGCTGGCGGGTGCCAGCGGCGATAAAGAAGCACAAATATTTTGCACACATCTCACGCCGGAGCTGGTCTCCATTGCGGGAGAGTACTGGCTGAGCGATAAAATCCCGGCCGAATTTTATGGCAAAGCGGCGCGTTTGCAGTTAATTAACGACGCTTTGACAATTCAACCCTTAAATTAAGCCCTTTTAACAAGGAACTCCTATGGCACGCATTATTGTTGTTACTTCGGGTAAAGGGGGCGTTGGCAAGACCACCTCCAGCGCGGCCATCGCTACTGGTTTAGCCCAGAAGGGCAAAAAGACCGTAGTTATCGATTTCGATATTGGGCTGCGTAACCTTGACTTGATCATGGGTTGCGAGCGCCGCGTTGTGTACGATTTCGTGAACGTCATTCAGGGCGATGCCACGCTGAACCAGGCGCTGATTAAAGATAAGCGCACGGAAAATCTCTATATTCTCCCGGCGTCGCAGACCCGCGACAAAGACGCCCTCACCCGCGATGGCGTGGATAAAGTGCTCGAAGATCTAAAGAAAATGGACTTCGATTTTATCGTCTGCGACTCCCCGGCGGGCATCGAAACCGGTGCGCTGATGGCGCTCTATTTCGCCGATGAAGCGATCATTACCACTAACCCGGAAGTCTCGTCTGTACGCGACTCTGACCGTATCCTCGGCATTCTGGCTTCCAAGTCTCGCCGCGCGGAAAATAGTGAAGAGCCGATTAAAGAACATCTGCTGCTGACGCGCTATAACCCCGGTCGTGTGAACCGTGGCGACATGTTGAGCATGGAAGATGTGCTGGAAATTCTGCGTATCAAACTGGTTGGCGTGATCCCGGAAGATCAATCCGTGCTGCGCGCATCGAACCAGGGTGAGCCTGTGATTCTGGATACCAATGCTGACGCCGGTAAAGCGTATGCCGATGCCGTCGATCGTCTGCTGGGAGAAGAACGCCCTTTCCGCTTCATCGAAGAAGAGAAGAAAGGTTTCCTCAAACGCCTGTTCGGAGGATAAGTTATGGCATTACTCGACTTTTTTCTCTCCAGAAAAAAGAATACAGCCAGCATTGCGAAAGAGCGCCTGCAAATTATTGTTGCGGAACGTCGTCGTAGTGACGCGGAACCCCATTATTTACCGCAGCTCAAGCGGGATATTCTGGAAGTGATCTGCAAGTACGTGCAAATCGATCCGGAAATGGTAACCGTGCAGCTGGAACAAAAAGGGGACGATATTTCCATTCTGGAACTTAACGTTACCCTGCCGGAAACGGAAGAAACGAAATAAAGCTCCCGTTTTCCGGGCATTAAAAAAGGCAGAAGAAATTCTGCCTTTTTTGTTTATTTCAGCGAAACACTGTAATTATTTACAGCTATTAATTCGGGTATTCCACTAATAATGTTTTCAGTTGATCGGCCATCAATTCCCCGCGCCAGCCGCTGATTAATTCCGGCAACGTATTCTGCGGTTTTAGCTTCCAGTGCCAGTTCAGTAACTGATTAATTTGCCGACGGGAAGCCAGCAGCTCAACGCTGATATTGTGGCTTTCGCTGATAGTCTGCACCAGCGCTTTGATCGCTTTGAATGCTTTACGATAACCCGGCATATCCATCAGATTGAGCAGCGGCTCCGGCAACGCCTCTTCCGGCAGCTCCTGAGCCTGCGCAACCAGCGCCAGCAGCATTTTGCCGTGGAAACGGATCTCACTGCCGGAAAGGCCGATACTGTCCAGTTCGCCCATGCTGGAAGGCATATAGCGCGCTACCGCCCACAGGTTCTCTTCGCGCACCACAAAATTAACCGCCAGATCGCGCTCACGGGCTTTACGCAGACGCCAATCTGCCAGCAGACGCAGGCAGGCCAGCTGGCGCGTACGCAGCTGCCAGGCGTTGCCAATCTCGCGCCACGCCTCTTCCGGGGCCAGCACTTCCTGGCGACGCTGCATCATCAGGCGACACTCATCCAGCGCCGCTTCCAGCCGCCCGGCCGCGCGGGTTTCCGCCATCAACTTGTCGGCAATCGGCAGCAGATACCAGACGTCAGCGGCGGCATAATCGCACTGGCGCTCCGTCAGCGGCCGCGCCAGCCAGTCGGTGCGGGATTCGCTTTTATCAATCGTCAGACCGGTAAACTCTTCCACCATCGCGGCAAATCCCCATGACAGCGGACGGCCGCAAAATGCGGCGAGGATCTGGGTATCAATCATCGGCTGCGGCTGCACGCCGAATGCGTTGAGGAACACTTCCAGATCTTCACTGCCGGCATGCAGGTATTTGATTACCTGCGTGTTGATCAGCAGATCGCGAAACGGCGCCCACTCGGTAATGGTCAGCGGATCGATCAGTGCCGTATGTTCACCATCAAAAAGCTGGATCAAACCGAGCTGCGGATAGTAGGTACGGGTACGGACAAATTCGGTATCCAGGGCAATGGCCGGGAACGCGCTGGCGGCTTCACACAGCGTAGCCAGGCCGTCATTCGTCGTTATCATCTGGTAATTCAAATCATCATCTCTTTAGTTTGCGCCCATAAAAAACGCCGGCTTAACCGGCGTACAGGCGACTAAGGCATAGCTCAGGCTTCATTGTCCACTTTGGCACGCGCTTCGTCACGCAATTCTCGCCGCAGGATCTTGCCAACGTTCGATTTTGGCAGTTCATTGCGGAATTCGACCATCTTCGGCACTTTATATCCGGTGAGCTGGCGACGGCAGAAGGCGATTAATGCATCTTCGCTCAGCGACGCATCTTTTTTCACTACGAAGATCTTCACCGCTTCGCCGCTGTTTTCGGACGGAACCCCTACGGCGGCAACTTCCTGCACCCCGGCATGCTGCATGACCACATCTTCGATTTCATTCGGATAGACGTTAAAGCCGGAGACGAGGATCATATCTTTCTTGCGATCGACAATGCGCAGGAACCCCTCTTCATCCATCACCGCAATATCACCGGTATGCAGCCAGCCGTCCTGGATGATTTCATCCGTGGCATCCGGGCGCTGCCAGTAACCCAACATCACCTGCGGCCCTTTTACGCACAGCTCGCCAGGCTCGCCCGGCGGCACTTCGTTGTTGTTGTCGTCTACCAGTTTGGCTTCCGTTGACGGCACCGGCAGGCCAATGCTGCCGCTGTGATAATCGATATCATGCGGGTTGACGCTCACCAGCGGCGCACATTCCGTCAGGCCGTAGCCTTCAAGCAGATACTGACCGGTCAGTTTCACCCAGCGATCGGCAACGGCCTGTTGCACAGGCATACCGCCGCCAGCGGAAAGATGCAGCGAGGAGAAATCCAGCGAGCGGAACTCTTCATTGTTCAGCAGCGCGTTAAAGAGTGTGTTCACGCCAGTCATTGCGGTGAACGGATATTTGCTCAGCTCTTTGACCAGCCCCGGAATATCTCGCGGATTGGTGATCAGCAGATTCTGCCCGCCCAGTTCAATAAACAGCAGGCAGTTCATGGTCAGCGCGAAGATGTGATACAGCGGTAGCGCTGTGACGACCAGCTCTTTGCCGCGGTGCAACAGCGGCCCGTACGTTGCGTTGACCTGCTCCAGGTTCGCCAGCATGTTGCGATGCGTGAGCATCGCCCCTTTTGCTACACCGGTTGTACCACCGGTATATTGCAGAAACGCCAGATCCCCGGCGACAACTTCCGGCTTAACGTACTGCATGCGATAGCCGGTTTGCAGCGCGCGGCGGAAAGAGATGGCATCCGGCAGGTGATACTTCGGTACCAGACGTTTCACATATTTGACGACAAAGTTCACCAGCGTGCCTTTCGCCGGAGAGAGCTGATCGCCCATGCGGGTCAAGATGACGTGACGTACCTGCGTCTTCTCAACGATCTTTTCCAGGGTGTGCGCAAAGTTGGAGACAATCACAATCGCGGAAGAGCCGCTGTCATTCAGTTGATGCTCAAGTTCACGCGGGGTGTAAAGCGGATTCACGTTCACCACAATCATGCCCGCGCGCAAAATGCCGAACAGCGCGACCGGATATTGCAGCAGGTTTGGCATCATCAACGCGACGCGATCGCCCTTTTTCAGCCCCAGGCCTTGCTGTAAATAAGCGGCAAACGCCCGGCTACGCTCTTCCAGCTTGCGGAAGGTCATCACCTCGCCCATGTTGATGAAGGCGGGTTGATCGGCGTAACGCACGACGGAGTGTTCAAAAAGTTCTACCAGGGATTGATAACGGTCGGGGTTGATCTCCGCCGGAACATCGGCGGGGTAACGGTTAAGCCAAACCTTCTTCAATGCATCACCTCTGAAATAAGTATTTCTGGTCATCACAACCCCATTTAATAAACAAGCCGTTAACATAATATTAACTCAGCGTACCAGTTTATTAATTAAGCGAACTGAAGGTTGCGAAGCCCGTCACTAATTATTTTTGTTATACACAGCCACAGACAGAAACAGCGGCTTAGCCGCTGTCTCATTTATTCAATAAAACAAGAGATTACTCTGTCACGATGGTCTCTACACGGGCGGGTTCTGGCGGGTACCAGCCCCAGCCAGGATAACCTGTTCGCCATCCGTGTCGGCCAGGCGGCCCCCAAAACCACGGATCTATCGGTTGAGCCGGCATCATCACTTGTTGAGTCAGGTGCCAGCGTTTGTAACCGGTCGCCTGCATCACCATAAATTTGTAAGGGGCGTCGCCGATTTTACCATCCGCAGTGCCGGTAATCGGTCCAACCACTGTGACCAGTTGATTGCGGAAATCAACCGGATCGAGGAAGCCGTTTACCTCCGCATAAATTCGCCCGACTGATGGCTCACCCAGTACCGGACGGGCACCGCTGTCGAGCGGTACGGAGGCGATCTCCAGCCGGGTTTTCCCCTGCTGGTTCTGGATATCAACGACTTTGCCGCCGAAGCGGGCTTCCTGGCCGACGTACAGCGACGGCGCACTCATCACCCGGACTAAATCGTCCTGCGGCGTGGGACTGGTTCCTTTAATCGCGTCAGGCACAGAAACACAACCACTCAACACCGCCGTTGCCAATCCTGCCAGCAACCAGCGCATAACTTTTTTTTGACCCGCCATGATGCGACTCCTTCACTCAGTTGTTATTACTGAGATTCATTCCCGGCCAGGAAGTTTCTTCCATGCCACTTCGTTACGTAAATAAACCGGTTCAGCGTGCTCCACGGCAACGGTTTTCTGTGCGGCGAACAGTTGTTGCGCAAGCGGCAGCATATCTTCTGCAGTCGGGAGCAGGATTTCGCCGTCTGTCAGCGTCAGCGCATTACCGTTGCCCATCTCCGGCCATGCCGGCCAACCGGTACCGACCGTTGCCCACTGACCATCAAGCTGCTGAAGGCGTTCGCTCACCGCTTCCGGTTTGAGCACCGCTTCCGTCTCTTCGCCGTGCCAGACGCCCTGCTCGTCACGCTGGTATTCCGCCCAGTAGACTTCACCCATACGCGCATCAATCGCGGCAAGTACGCGGGTTGCGCCAGTTTTACGCCATGCGCCCTGCGCCATTGTTGCCAGCGTTGAAACACCAATCATCGGCAGTTCGGCGCCCAGCGCAAGGCCCTGCGCTATGCCAATACCAATACGCACGCCGGTAAAACTCCCCGGCCCGCGACCAAAGGCCAGCGCATCAAGTTGCGTCAGTTTAAGATCGGCGTCACCCAGCACATCCCTGACCAGCGGCAGGATGCGTTGGGTATGTTCACGTGGGCAAAGTTCGAAATGAGCGAAGGTAGTACCATCGTTCCACAGGGCGACAGAACAGGCTTCTGTGGCGGTATCAATAGCCAGAATTCGCATGGGTATAGCGATCCATGAAAAACAAAATGGCGCGCATCTTACCACAGTCCCCGGCAAATTACTGCGCCGGGCGCGCAGCAAGAAATTCAACGGCGCGACGAATATCGCGCGTGCGCGGCGCGGGCGGCAGGCTGGCGAGGAACACCGCGCCGTAGGGTCGCATCACCAGGCGGTTATCGCAAATCACCAGCACACCGCGATCGTCGATGTCGCGGATCAGACGCCCAACGCCCTGTTTCAGCGTAATGACCGCATCCGGCAGTTGCACCTCATCGAACGGATCGCCGCCGCGCAGACGGCAATCTTCCATGCGCGCTTTTAACAGCGGATCTTCCGGCGAGGTAAACGGCAGTTTATCGATGATCACCAGCGACAGCGTATCGCCACGCACATCCACGCCTTCCCAGAAACTGCTGGTTGCCACCAGCAGCGCGTTACCGGCGCTGACGAACTGTTGCAGCAACTGGCCTTTACTGGTTTCGCCCTGCAACAATACCGGCAGGCTCATCGTGGCGCGGAACTGCTCTGCCAGTTCACGCATCATGGCGTGCGACGTACAGAGCATAAAACAGCGGCCATTGTTGGCTTCAATCATTGGGCGCATCATGGCCGCCAGTTGCCGGGCTGAGCCAGGCTGGTTGGTCTGCGGCAGATTGCGCGGCACGCACAGTAGCGCCTGATGCTGATAATCGAAAGGACTCGGCAGCAGCAGCGATTCCGCCTCGTCGATCCCGAGACGCGCCGTAAAGTGATGCAGATCGTCATTCACGGAAAGCGTCGCCGATGTGAAAATCCAGCTCCCCTTTTTCTGCGCCATCACCTCTTTGAACTTATCCGCCACCGTCAATGGTGTCAGCGCAAGGGTAAAGTTGCGCGAGGTGCATTCATACCAGTAGCTGTAACCGGGTTGATTAATTTCTTTCAGACGCTTGAGCCGCGCGCGGTAAGTGGTCGCCCGCTCAAAAGCGGCATCAAGCAGCGCCGAGCGCCCAAGGGAGAGTTTCGCCACGTCGTAGCAAAGTTCCAGCGCATCATCGAGCAGCAGTAGCGCGCGCTGGATATTGGCATCGGCCAGCAATTCGCGCAGGTTGCCGCGATAGCCGGGCTCACCAAGTTGCAGGCGGAAATCCTGCGTGCTTTGCGCCAGCCGGTCGGCGCACTTTTGCAGCTGCGCGGTATCTTTTAATTCGGTGCGATAAGCAATGGTGAAATCTTTCGCCAGATCCAGTAACTGGCGGCTGGAGAGCGACTGGCCAAAATACTGGCTGGCGATGTCCGGAAGCTGGTGCGCTTCGTCGAAAATCATCACGTCAGCCTCCGGGATAAGTTCACCGAAGCCGCTCTCTTTCACCACCATATCGGCGAGAAACAGATGATGGTTCACCACCACCACATCAGCATCCATCGCCTTTTTGCGCGCTTTAACCACAAAGCAATCTTTGTACATCGGGCAATCGCTGCCCAGACAGTTGTCGTTGGTGCTGGTGACCAGCGGCCAGGCCTGTGAATCCTCCGCGACACTAACGCAGGTGCTGATATCACCATCGGTAGTCTGGTTTGACCAGGAGCGCAGAAGAATTACATCGCTGAGGGTTTGTACCGGCAGATCGCCGCCGGCCAGCGCCTGCTGTTCCAGGCGTTCAATACAGAGGTAGTTGGAGCGGCCTTTCAGCAGTGCGGTACGCCCGGTGAATTCCAGCGCGTTGGCTACCGTGGGCAGATCGCGGCTGTAGAGCTGATCCTGCAACGCTTTTGAACCGGTGGAGATAATGACTTTTTTACCGGCGCGTAAGGCGGGCGCGAGATAGGCGTACGTTTTCCCGGTGCCGGTACCAGCTTCTACCACCAGCGGCTGGGTGTTGTCGATGGCCTGCATCACGGCGCGCGCCATCTGGCGCTGCGGTTCACGCGGTTTGAATCCCGGTATCGCTTTGGCCAGTTGGCCGTCTGTTGCAAAATCGTCCGTCACACTACCCCCTGGTTAAATCGACAGTGATTATGTCAGGGTGGGCGGATTTACGCCAGCCGGGTTTTTGTGGCACTCTTGCCCGCGACTGTATGGAAAATAAGAAGGTGTGTTATGACAATTGTGCGTATTGACGCGGCGGATCGCTGGTCTGATGTGGTGATCCACAACCAGACCCTTTATTACACCGGAGTGCCGGAAAATCTGGACGCCGATGCGTTTGAGCAGACAGCAAATACGCTGGCGCAAATCGATGCCGTGCTGGCAAAACAAGGCAGCGACAAATCACGCATCCTCGATGCCACTATTTTTCTGCCCGATGGCAACGATTTCGCCGCGATGAATAAAGCGTGGGACGCGTGGGTTGTTGCGGGCCATGCGCCCGTGCGCTGCACCGTGCAGGCAAAGTTGATGAACCCGCGCTATAAAGTGGAAATCAAAATCATCGCCGCGCTGTAATTACTCGTCCTCTTCGTCTTCAAAGCGCGCCACGATCCGTTCGCCCGTGTGGCTGGCGCGCAACTCTTCTGCAACCTGCGTAATCGCCTGGCCGCTGCTCATGCCGCCGGCCATTAACTCCTGGATACGCTCCACGGCTTTTTGCTGCTGCTCGTGGCTGAGGGAAGGTAAACCTGCAAACATCGTGAACTCCTGCTAAATTATTGGCGCTAATTATTTCATGCGTCCGCACAATTCACCAGCCGAAGACGCAGATGAGGATCAATGAAGACGTTATCCCCCGCCGTTATTACGTTACCGTGGCGCCACGACGCAGCCGAATACTACTTTGCGCCCCTTAGCCAGCAGCCCTGGGCGATGTTGCTGCACTCCGGTCTCGCCGAGCATCCGCATAACCGTTTCGATATTCTGGTTGCCGATCCGCTAACCACAATCACGACCTGCGGAGAAATAACCTCACTTAACGGTAGGCATAAAAGCCGCAGCGATCCATTGCAATTGCTGCAACAACAGCTGGATGCGCACAATCTGCGTCCGGCACACAACCCGGACTTGCCCTTTCAGGGCGGCGCGCTCGGCCTGTTTGGCTACGACTTAGGCCGCCGTTTCGAAAAACTGCCGCAGCGGGCGCAGGCGGATATTACCTTGCCTGATATGGCCGTTGGCATTTATGACTGGGCGCTGGTCGTAGACCACCGGTTGCAGCGGGTTACGCTGCTGAGCCATGCCGATGTCGATGCCCGGCTCGCCTGGTTGCAGGCGCAACGCGCGCCGCAGCAGGACGATTTCCGGCTGACGTCACCGTGGCAGGCAAATATGAGCCGCGCCGAATACGGGGAAAAATTCCGCCAGGTGCAGGAGTGGCTGCACAGCGGCGACTGTTACCAGGTTAACCTCGCTCAGCGCTTTCAGGCACGCTATACGGGCGATGAGTGGCAGGCATTTACCCGCCTTAACCGCGAAAACCGCGCACCATTCAGCGCATTTTTACGCCTGCCGCAGGGCGCCATATTAAGCCTTTCTCCAGAACGTTTTATTCGTCTTGACGGTTCGCACATTGAGACGCGGCCGATCAAAGGTACGCTGCCAAGGCTGGCCGATCCGCAAGCGGATGCGCAACAGGCGCAGAAACTCGCCGCCTCGCCGAAAGATCGCGCCGAGAATCTGATGATCGTCGATTTGATGCGTAATGATATTGGTCGCGTGGCGACGCCGGGTTCGGTGCGCGTGCCGGAGTTGTTTGTCGTCGAAGCCTTCCCCGCCGTCCATCACCTTGTCAGTACCGTCACGGCAGAGCTGCCGGAGGGGCGCCACGCCAGCGATCTGCTGCGGGCAGCGTTCCCTGGCGGCTCGATTACCGGCGCCCCCAAAGTTCGCGCCATGGAAATTATTGATACCCTGGAACCACAGCGGCGTAATGCCTGGTGCGGCAGCATTGGTTATCTGAGCTTTTGCGGCAATATGGACACCAGCATTACCATCCGTACGTTAACCGCCTGTGACGGGCAAATATACTGCTCTGCGGGCGGCGGGATTGTCGCCGACAGCCTGGAAGAAGCGGAGTATCAGGAAACTTTTGATAAAGTTAATCGTATCCTGCGACAACTGGAGAGATGATTCGTGGAGCAAGCGGCTTTAACTCTGGATGATTTTTTATCACGTTTTCAACTGTTACGTCCCCAGCTCAATCCGGCGGTGATGAATACCCGCCAGGCCGCCGTGCTGGTACCGGTGGTGCGGCGCCAGCAGCCAGGCCTGCTGCTGACGCAGCGCTCGCCGCTGCTGCGTAAACATGCCGGTCAGGTCGCTTTTCCCGGTGGCGCGGTCGACAGTACCGATGCATCGCTGATTGCCGCCGCGCTGCGGGAAGCGCAGGAAGAGGTGGCGATTCCTCCCGATGCGGTGGAAGTCATCGGCGTTCTGCCGCCGGTCGATAGTGTCACCGGCTTTCAGGTCACGCCGGTGGTGGGCATTATTCCGCCAGATCTTCACTACCATGCCAGCGAAGATGAAGTGGCGGCGGTTTTCGAAATGCCGCTGGCCGAAGCGCTGCGGCTTGGACGCTACCATCCGCTCGACATCCATCGCCACGGTAACGCGCATCGCGTGTGGCTCTCCTGGTATCAGCATTATTTTGTCTGGGGCATGACGGCGGGAATTATTCGTTCGCTGGCGCTGCAAATTGGCCGCAAGCCTTGACTATACTTTACACATAACATTTTTGTGACAACGTGCGCGCTATTAGTAATATCAGGGTTAGCCATTAGTTTAATTCATGTGAATAGTTAAGCTGACGGCGGGTATCCCTCTTACACTATGCGCAGTTATTACATCGTTACTGGAACGCCGGTAACCCTGTCAGGAGCGTTAATGTGATTAGTATATTCGACATGTTTAAGGTGGGGATTGGTCCCTCATCTTCCCACACTGTTGGCCCGATGAAGGCCGGGAAGCAGTTCGTCGATGATCTGGTCGAAAAAGGATTGCTGGAAAGCGTTACCCGCGTTGCGGTGGACGTTTACGGCTCACTCTCCCTCACCGGGAAAGGCCACCATACCGATATCGCCATCATTATGGGCCTTGCGGGTAATGAACCTGCCACCGTCGATATCGACGCTATCCCCACGTTTATCCGCGACGTAGAGACTCGCGGTCGTCTGCTGCTGGCGCAAGGCCGCCACGAAGTGGATTTCCCGCAGGATGACGGCATGCGTTTTCACAGTGATAACCTCTCGCTACATGAAAACGGTATGCGCATCTCAGCGTGGAATGGCGATAACGTGGTGTACAGCAAAACCTACTATTCCATTGGCGGCGGTTTTATCGTCGATGAAGAGCATTTTGGTCAGGAGACGGTCAGCGCCGTCAATGTGCCCTATCCCTTCAAATCCGCCACTCAGATGCTGGAGTATTGCAAAGAGACGGGCTTGTCCCTCTCCGGCATGGTGATGCAGAACGAACTGGCACTGCACTCGAAAAAAGAGATCGAAGACTATTTTGGCAATGTGTGGGCAACCATGCGCGCCTGTATCGATCGCGGCATGAACACCGAAGGCGTGCTGCCTGGGCCGCTGCGCGTACCGCGCCGGGCTTCCGCGCTGCGCCGTCTGCTGGTCGCCAGCGATAAACTCTCCCACGATCCGATGAACGTGGTCGACTGGGTGAACATGTTCGCGCTGGCGGTGAACGAAGAGAACGCTGCCGGGGGCCGCGTGGTGACTGCGCCGACAAATGGCGCATGCGGTATCGTGCCTGCCGTGTTGGCCTATTACGATCACTTTATTGAATCCGTCAGCCCGGATATCTACATCCGTTACTTCCTCGCCGCAGGCGCTATCGGCACGCTCTACAAAATGAACGCCTCCATTTCCGGGGCGGAAGTCGGTTGTCAGGGCGAAGTTGGCGTAGCCTGTTCCATGGCGGCGGCGGGTCTGGCTGAACTGCTCGGCGCCAGCCCGGAGCAGGTTTGCGTAGCGGCGGAAATCGGTATGGAACATAACCTTGGTCTGACCTGCGATCCGGTCGCCGGGCAAGTACAGGTTCCCTGCATTGAGCGAAACGCGATTGCCTCCGTGAAAGCGATCAACGCCACCAGAATGGCGATGCGCCGCACCAGCGCGCCGCGCGTCTCCCTCGATAAGGTGATAGAAACGATGTACGAGACCGGCAAGGATATGAACGCCAAATACCGTGAAACGTCACGCGGCGGTCTGGCCATCAAAGTACAGTGTGATTAAATAATTCCGCGCCGTTCAACTGAACGGCGTTTTTTTGCGCGCTATTGCGCCAGTGGAATGATATTTCTCCGATTTGTCGTCGCTAAGTTAATTCCCCACTACACTTTCTGTATCCTGGCAAGGATTTCACGTCGGGGAGCTCACAGGCGACAATGGCATGCAGACGGCTCAACGGATCATTAAAAGATATCGACGGCGGCGCACGATTGTCTCCGTGTCGGTTGCTATTGTCGCACTTATTTTTACGCTGACTTTTCGTTTTATTTCGGAGCGGAATTTAAATCATCAACGTATTACCGCCTTTACCCAACATGCTGTAAATACGTTTGATCAATTATTGCTGCCGCTGGCGGCAGGCCGCTATACGTTGATTCCACTGGTTGGTCAACCCTGCGCCAGCGTGCATTTGCAATTACGCAAACAGGCGGCCAGCCTGCAAACCGTGCGTGCTGTCGCGCTGATCAAAGACGGTATTCTTTATTGCTCCAGTATTTTTGGTTACCGCGATGTGCCAATAAAGCAGGTGCAATCGTTCCTTCCCACCCGGGAACCTCTGTTGATGCTCTCGACGGACAAGACATTGCTAAAGGGTCGCCCGGTACTGATTATGTGGTATCCCACCTCTGAAGACGGGCAGGATGGCGTCATTGAAGCAGTCAATATCGATCTGCTGAGCGATTTAGTGCTGGAACCGCAGGCGCCGCTGATCACGCACGCTGTGCTGAGCGTAAGCGGCAAACATCTGGTGCATGGCAAAGGCATCATGACCACATTGCCACCGCTGGGTAATGAAAGAGCGTACCAGCGCGTATCAACGAATTTCCCTTTCAGCGTCAGCGTGAGCGGGCCGGGCGCGGCGAAACTCGCATTATTACATCTGCCGTCGCAACTGCCGCTGGCGCTGATGATGAGTCTGCTGACCGGCTTTATCGCCTGGTTTGCCACCGCCAGCCGCATGAGTTTTTCCCGCGAGATCAACCTTGGGATTGCCGGACGCGAATTTGAACTGTTCTGTCAGCCGTTGCTGAAAGCGCGCACATTAGAGTGTGATGGCGTAGAGATCTTGCTGCGCTGGCATAACCCGCGCCAGGGTTGGATTTCGCCGGAAGTGTTTATTTCGATAGCGGAAGAACATAACCTCATCGCGCCGCTGACCCGCTACGTACTGACGGAGATTCAACAGCAACTGCATTTTTTCCCCGACGATGTCCATTTCCATATTGGTATTAATGCGGCCCCGAGCCATTTACGCAACGGCGAACTGCTGCGGGACTTAAATCAGCTCTGGTTTAATCACCACCCGATGCAGCAATTAATTATCGAACTGACGGAACGCGATGTGCTATTCGAAATGGATTCGCGAATGGTGCAGGACCTTCGACGCCGGGGGGTAAAAATTGCGATAGATGATTTTGGCACTGGCAACAGCTCGTTGGCCTGGCTGGAACAGTTGCACCCCGACGTGCTGAAAATTGATAAATCCTTCACCAAAACCATCGGCACCGATGCCATTAATTCGACGGTCACCGATATGATCATTGCGTTAGGGCAGAGGCTGAATATTGAACTGGTGGCCGAAGGGGTTGAAACCCCGCTACAGGCGCAGCATCTGCGGCAGCAGGGGGTGAATACATTGCAGGGTTTTCTCTATGCCGAGCCAATGCCCATCAAGGCATTCCCGGCGTGGCTGGCGGGGCACAGGGAGACCCCGTCAACGCGGCAAAACGGTCATGCTTTGCCTTTCACGCCGGGCTGAGGATCACTCCTCTTCGTCGTGTTCCGACTGCTCTTTAACAATGCGTACCAGATCCACACGATAGTCGTTGGCTTCGACGACGGTGATGTGTAACGGCGCGATTTCCAGCACTTCGCCCGCCGGTGGGATCTGCCCTTTGGCAGAGATAACCAGACCGGCCACTGTCGCGACATCCTCGTCGTCATTGACCAGGTTATCAATGCCGAGCGTATGCTGTAACGCATGTAAATCGGTGGTGCCTTTCACCAGCCAGCCGTCGCCATCGGCCACGATTTCCGGCGTTTCATCCGCATCAGGGAACTCACCGGCAATCGCTTCCAGCACATCCAGCGGCGTGACCAGCCCCTGCACCATACCAAACTCGTTCGTTACAATCACAAAGCTGCCGCGCGCCCGGCGCAACACCGCCAGCAGTTTGATAGGATCCAGCGTTTCCGGCACCACAATGGCCGGGCTGGCCGCAGCGATAGCGGCGACATCAGCCCCCTCTTCCAGCGCCACCAGCATCTCTTTCGCGCGAACAATACCGATCACTTCATCCAGCTCGCCACGGCATACCGGGAACAGACTGTGCGGTGACGAGAGCAGTTGCTGACGGATCTGATCGACACTCAGATTGGCATCCACCCAACTGATATCGCCGCGCGGCGTCATGATACTGCGCAGCGAACGGGACGCCAGCGTCAACACGCCGTTGATCATATAACGTTCTTCTTCAGCAAATGCGCCTTCCGGCACCGGCACCGTGGCTTTGCTATCGGTTTCGATTTGCGGGCTTGCCTGGCGACGACCGCCCATCAGACGCAAAATGGCATCTGCTGTACGCGCACGCAGCGGTAAATTCGACTGATGGCGAATAAAGTTACGTCGGGCAACCTGGTTGAAAAACTCAATGATGATGGAGAAACCAATCGCCGCGTACAAATAGCCTTTCGGAATATGGAAACCAAAGCCTTCGGCCACCAGACTCAGGCCGATCATCAGCAGGAAGCTCAGACAGAGCACGACGACCGTCGGATGCTGGTTAACAAAACGCGTTAGCGGTTTCGAAGCCAGCAGCATGACCGCCATAGCGATAACGACCGCCGCCATCATGACCGGCAGGTGGTTCACCATACCGACAGCGGTGATCACGGCATCCAGCGAGAAAACGGCGTCAAGAATAACAATTTGCAGGACCACCACCCAGAAACTGGCATAGCCTTTTCCATGCCCGCCATCATGTTCGCGGTTTTCCAGCCGTTCATGCAGCTCCGTTGTGGCTTTGAACAGCAGGAACACACCACCAAATAGCATGATCAAATCGCGACCGGAGAAGTTGAAACTCCCCACGGAGAAAAGCGGTTGGGTCAGCGTTACCATCCATGAAATCAGCGACAACAGGCCAAGGCGCATGACCAGCGCGAGCGACAGACCGAGCAGGCGTGCTTTATCACGCTGTTTGGGCGGTAGTTTGTCGGCAAGGATGGCAATAAACACCAGGTTATCAATACCCAGTACGATTTCCAGAACAACCAGCGTTAACAATCCCGCCCATATCGAGGGATCCATTAAGAATTCCATGACAGGCTCCTGCAACAAGCGTGACGCAATAATGTGCGAGTATGCACAGGCGTGATGGCATTGAACATATTAGGAAAGTGGCGGAAAACGCCGGAATGCGCGGCACTGAAAGGCCTAAAGGTGAACTGACGTCGGTGACGGTCCATACGGTGGGCTACAGCCCTTTACTCCTGACTAATTAAACGAACGGTAAACATAACAGAGAGCATTTATTGTTGGCAAAGATTTACCAGACTTTGCAAATTATGTGGATATTTTGCGCTCCGAATTTTCATGTACACGAAACCTAAATTACGGATCTTCATCACATAAATTATTTTTTCACTATCTAAAATAATTCACGACGGAAATTAGTCTTTTGCTTTAACCCTTATATCTGAATCGATTCGGTTTACCGGGACAGATTCCACAATACATCAATTAGTGGTGTGTTAACGACAAGAAGAAGGAGGTAGCAAGTGACCATTGCTATTGTTATAGGCACACATGGTTGGGCCGCGGAACAACTGCTGAAAACCGCCGAAATGCTGCTGGGCGAGCAGGAGAACGTCGGTTGGATTGATTTCGTTCCCGGTGAAAATGCGGAAACGTTAATCGAAAAGTACAACGCGCAACTGGAGAAACTGGAAACCAGCAAGGGCGTGCTATTTCTCGTCGATACATGGGGCGGTAGTCCGTTTAACGCTGCCAGCCGTATTGTCGTCGATAAAGAGCATTACGAGGTCATTGCCGGCGTGAACGTTCCGATGCTGGTGGAAACACTGATGGCCAGGGACGATAACCCGACCTTCGACGAACTGGTAGCATTAGCCGTCGAAACAGGACGTGAGGGGGTGAAAGCCCTGAAAGCGCAACCTGTTGAAAAACCAACTCCTGCTCCTGCGGCGACAAAAGCAGCAGCGCCTGCGAAGCCAATGGGGCCGAATGATTATATGGTTATCGGCCTTGCGCGCATCGATGACCGTCTGATCCACGGCCAGGTGGCAACTCGCTGGACCAAAGAGACCAATGTCACGCGCATTATCGTCGTCAGCGATGAAGTGGCAGCGGATACCGTACGTAAAACCCTGTTAACCCAGGTTGCCCCTCCCGGCGTAACTGCGCATGTCGTGGATGTCGCCAAAATGCTGCGCGTCTACAACAACCCAAAATATGCGGGTGAACGCGTCATGCTGTTATTCACTAACCCGACTGATGTGGAACGCGTTGTTGAAGGCGGCGTGAAAATCACCAGCGTCAATATTGGCGGTATGGCGTATCGCCAGGGCAAAACCCAGGTGAATAACGCTGTTTCGGTCGATGAGAAAGATATCGCAGCATTCAAAAAACTGAACGAACGCGGCATCGAACTGGAAGTCCGTAAAGTTTCAAACGATCCGAAACTGAAAATGATGGATTTGATCAGCAAAGTGGCGAACTAACCGCGGCGGCCTGATTAACTCAGTTTTCACATTTACGTCTGATTTAGCTATAGGAGAAGTACAATGGAGATTACCACTCTTCAGATTGTGCTGGTGTTCGTGGTTGCATGTATCGCCGGTATGGAGTCGATACTGGACGAATTCCAGTTCCACCGTCCGTTGGTGGCATGTACGCTGGTGGGTATCGTCCTGGGTGATATGAAAACCGGTATCATCATTGGTGGTACCCTGGAAATGATTGCGCTGGGCTGGATGAACATCGGTGCCGCAGTTGCCCCTGATGCCGCGCTGGCGTCGATCATTTCTACCATTCTGGTCATTGGCGGACATCAAAGTATCGGTGCCGGTATCGCGCTGGCCATCCCGCTGGCCGCTGCGGGCCAGGTGTTGACCATTATCGTTCGTACTATCACCGTAGGCTTCCAGCATGCGGCGGATAAGGCGGCTGAAAACGGCAACCTGACCGCGCTCTCGTGGATCCACGTCTCTTCCCTGTTCCTGCAAGCCATGCGTATCGCCATTCCGGCGGTGATTGTCGCCATCTCTGTCGGCACCAGCGAAGTGCAGAGCATGCTGAACGCCATTCCTGAAGTGGTGACCAGCGGTCTGAATATCGCCGGCGGCATGATTGTGGTGGTAGGTTATGCGATGGTCATCAACATGATGCGCGCAGGCTACCTGATGCCATTCTTCTACCTCGGCTTTGTAACCGCCGCCTTTACCAATTTCAACCTGGTATCGCTGGGTGTTATCGGTGCGGTAATGGCGATTCTCTACATTCAGCTCAGCCCGAAATATAACCGCTCCGCAGGTGGCTCTGCTCCGGCGGCGGGTAATAACGATCTTGATAACGAACTGGATTAACAGGTGAACGACATGGTTGATATGACTAAAACTCCGACTGAGAAAAAACTCACCCAGAGTGACATTCGTGGTGTGTTCATTCGTTCTAACCTGTTCCAGGGTTCATGGAACTTCGAACGTATGCAGGCGCTGGGCTTCTGTTTCTCAATGGTACCGGCCATTAAACGCCTTTACCCTGAGAATAACGAAGCACGCCGTCAGGCAATTAAGCGCCACCTCGAATTCTTCAACACCCATCCGTACGTGGCCGCGCCGGTACTCGGCGTTACGCTGGCAATGGAAGAGCAGCGTGCTAATGGTGCGGAGATCGACGATGGCGCGATCAACGGTATTAAAGTGGGTCTGATGGGACCGCTGGCCGGTGTGGGCGACCCGATCTTCTGGGGAACTGTACGTCCGGTATTTGCTGCACTGGGTGCGGGTATTGCCATGAGCGGCAGCCTGCTCGGGCCATTGCTGTTCTTTGTCCTCTTTAATATTGTCCGCCTGGCGACACGCTATTACGGCGTGGCGTACGGTTACCGTAAAGGTATCGACATCGTTAAAGATATGGGTGGCGGCTTCCTGCAGAAACTGACCGAGGGGGCCTCAATCCTCGGCCTGTTTGTCATGGGCGCCCTGGTGAACAAGTGGACACACGTTAACATTCCGCTGGTTGTGTCGGAGATCACCGACCAGACCGGTAAAACGACGGTGACTACCGTACAGACCATTCTTGACCAGTTGATGCCGGGCCTGGTGCCTCTGCTGTTAACCTTCGCCTGTATGTGGCTACTGCGTAAGAAAGTAAACCCGCTGTGGATTATCGTCGGCTTCTTTATCATCGGGATTGTAGGTTACGCGATTGGCCTGTTGGGCCTGTAACCGGGTATGTGTTAACCGGGGGCTTACCGCCCCCGGTTTTTATTTTAAGGAGGAACAATGACCGTTACGGATAGCGTTCTGCTGGCGTTTGTCGCCGCCCTGTTTGCTTTCGCCCTCTATGACGAATTCGTCATGCCGCGTCGTCAGGGCGCATCGCTGCTGACCGTTCCCCTGCTGCGCAGAAGCCGCACTGATGGCGCTATTTTCGTTGGCTTGCTGGCGATCCTGATTTACAACAACACGATTAATGGCGGTTCCTCTTTAACACTGTGGTTATTATCTGCGCTGGCATTGCTCGGTATTTATCTTTTTTGGATCCGCGCACCGAAAATCATCTTTAAAGAGCGTGGTTTTTTCTTTGCCAATGCATGGATTGAATATAACCGTATTAAAGAGATGAATTTATCGGAAGATGGTGTGCTGGTAATGCAATTAGAGCAGCGACGCTTGCTTATCCGTGTGCGAAATATCGACGACCTCGAGAAAATTTATAAAGTTATTGTTAATACTCAATGAGTTAAGATATAGCAAACCCTATATTTACCCGCATAAAAAATAAGCTAATGTATAGCCATTGCTATATTTCGGGGGGGATGTACTTATATTTATTAACGTTATTTTTACCTATAAATCTAAATGCAAATCGTTATCAACTAGTTATCTGAATTATATTTTTCGGTTGTTGTTTTATATTCTCAAAATATGTTAAGGTGCGTCCGTCGTTGGGGAGTAGCCGATTTCTGCTTATCCGGAAATGTACGTGTCAACATACTCGTTGCAAAACGTGGCGCGTACGGACTGAATCTGTTTCAGTCAGGCGAGACCATTGGCACATTAACTGCTGTTTACTGGGGGCAGTGATGTGTTTATGGAATTCCCGGTCAGGACGTCACGATGAATCTCTCCGCCACTATTCTTCTCGCCTTTGGCATGTCCATGGATGCTTTTGCTGCTTCCATCGGCAAAGGCGCGACGCTGCATAAACCTAAATTCTCTGAAGCACTGCGCACGGGTCTTATTTTCGGCACCATTGAAACGCTGACGCCGCTCATCGGCTGGGGCCTCGGTATGCTGGCCACCCAGTTTGTGCTGGAGTGGAACCACTGGATCGCGTTTGTGCTGCTGGTGTTTCTTGGCGGGCGCATGATTATTGAAGGCGTACGCGGCGATGACAGTTGCGAAGCGGAAACGCCGCATCGTCATGGTTTCTGGCTGCTGGTTACGACCGCCATTGCCACTAGTCTGGACGCAATGGCTGTTGGTGTCGGTCTGGCTTTCCTGCAGGTTAATATTATCGCCACCGCGCTGGCAATTGGTTGTGCGACGCTGATTATGTCGACGCTCGGGATGATGGTTGGTCGTTTTATCGGCCCGCTGCTGGGCAAACGGGCCGAAATTCTTGGCGGTATTGTGCTGATCGGTATTGGCGCACAGATTCTGTGGAGCCACTTCGCCGGTTAATCTTCCCGCTGTAAGCAGTGAATACTGAAATCCGTCTGGCAGCGGAAGCGTTCCATTGCCGCTAATTTTTCCCAGACTTCCGGTTTCGCGCGCCATGCAAAGGGCGTCATCTGTAGTAAAGCCACCGCTTCCTGACCGGTAAGGCTCATCTCATAAGCCAGCGCGCGGGTTTCTACGACTTTAAACCCTTCTATTGCACCCGCGTTTTCAGCATGCAGTTTTACGTCGTCGTAGATTAACCCTTTCAGTTCCAGCAAATGACGAGGCCCGGGAGCAGCGGTAATAACTACACCACCGGCCTTAATTACACGCGCCAGTTCTTCCGCTTTACAGGGAGCATAAATGCGAACCAGTGCATCTATGCTCTTATCTTCAAACGGCAGACGATGGCTGGAAGCTACACAAAACATAACCTGCGGGTAGCGTTTTGCCGCCGCGCGGATCGCGGCTTTGGAGACATCCAGCCCAAACGTTTTTGCACCGTGGTGTCGGGCTATCGCAGCAAAGGCCTGAGTGTAATACCCTTCCCCACAGCCAATATCCAGTATCGCGTCGGCCTGCTCTGGCAATCTGGCCTGTAACAGAACGCTGATGGCATCCCGCAGCGGCTGATAGTGTCCGGCATCCAGAAATGCACGACGCGCCTGCATCATCTCCGCGCTATCGCCGGGATCGCGGGAACGTTTATGCTGTACCGGCAACAGATTCACATAACCTTCTTTCGCCAGATCGAACTGATGACGCTGCGGACAAACGAAGGCGCTCTCGCGACGCTGTAAAGGCGAGTGACAGAGCGGGCAACTGAAAGGCATAAAAACTCCGGAGGGTATTTCTTAAAGGGCGAAAGTGTACCGCCATTTACCGCACGAGGAAATTAAAAAGCCCCGCACAAGTGCGAGGCTTTATGGCTGACTTTAACGCGCAAAGCGCGTACAAGCTCAGAGGTGTCGAAATCAGATAGCAGTTACGTTAACTGCAGCCGGGCCTTTCTGACCGTCCTGAATTTCAAACTCAACGTTCTGGCCTTCAGCCAGAGTTTTGAAGCCGTTACCCTGGATTGCAGAGAAATGTACGAATACATCTTTGCTGCCGTCTGCCGGAGTAATGAAACCAAAACCTTTAGACTCGTTGAACCACTTAACTTGACCTTTAATCTTTGCCATTTGCAAAATTCCTTAATGTATATACTTCGCCCGCAGGCATTGACTGAGAAAACTGAGACATTACTGCTTGAGGCACTAATATAAGGTTCGGCAGAGAAGCTGTATTCAACGAAACGTGTTTACTCAGGACTTCTTTACTGAAAATGCCACACATAAACAGAACTGTACCTCGATTGACCCAAAACGTGTTATCACACAATATGTAAATTATGGCAAGCCATTTTTAAACATGTCTGGATCCGCCGCACAAATTCTAAGGTTATCAAAGCTTCTTCTGCACTTTTATGCATTACAATGAACGCTATAACAGTCGCCAGGCCTTAATCCTCATGCATCGACAATAGCTGATTTTTCACCATTGCTCAACAGGTTCCATGCGTTCAAACAAGCCACAATATGTCTATGCATATAGCGTATATGGTAAGAACTTTTTACGCATAGTTATGCTTTTTTATCATCCAGGAAGATTCTTAAACTATTAAGACAACAGAGGAAACTATTTCCCCTGGTTTACTCTGGATAGTTGTTGTGCAAATAAGCTTTGCCCTGCACCAAAATAATGAATTTATGATGACATTGCCTCATAAAAAGGCAATAAAAACGTTTCGATAAAAATAAAACCATGTTATTTAAAAACACAATACTTTTGGAACGAAGCGGGTGTATTAACCGAGGGATAAATACTGACCGATTTTCAGGATTCTAAAGTTATCATTATCCGTTGCCGCTTCGCTTAATGATAGTTGCAATTCCTTCACCGGCTGATCCAGGGATTCATCAGCCAGTTCAAACACGCCCCAATGAACTGGAAATGCCAGCGGACTGCCCAATTGTTGCCATAACGCGACAGCACTTTGCGGATCCATATGGTTGATCGACATAAACCAGCGCGGCGCGTAGGCACCTACCGGTAATGCGACAACATCCAGCGCGCCTAAACGCTGCGGAATAGTGAGCAGCTCCGGAGTGTATCCCGTATCGCCAGCAAACCAGAACCGCCCTTCTGCTGATTCAACCACCCAACCGCACCATAATGAACGATTGCGGTCCCATAATGTTCGCATGCTCCAATGTTGTGCAGGCACCGCCGTGTAGACCATTCCCTGAAATATCACACTTTGCCACCAGTCCAGTTCCGTTACGTACCTTGCGCCCAGGCGGCGGATCAGCGCTCCCAATCCAAGCGGGACGAAGAACTGCACGTCAGGGAAACGGCGCAATAACGCGCGCAACGTCCAGGTATCCAGATGATCATAATGATTGTGGGAAATCAGGATCGCATCCAGTTGTGGAACATCTGCAATGGCAAGCGCAAGCGGTGTACGCCGCTGCGGGCCAGCAAAACGGACGGGAGAAGCACGGCGGGAGAAAACAGGATCGGTGAGCAGGTATTGCCCCTGAAGGCGTAACAAAATGCTGGCATGGCCCAGCCACCACAACCCGTCGCTGTCGCCAGTAATTTCCGTTTTCTGCCACCACTGCTCGATAAAACGGTCATAGCCATCAGCGGGAGGACGGGGAAGCCCGGCGGCCTTGCGCTCATTGCGCCAGCGCTTAACGTCATCGGGTTGATGTTCGACGGGCGTCGTATTGATGAACCCATCAGGGGAGTGATGAGAAAGTGCAGGATTATACCAGGGGTTTTTCCAGACCATCTCACCCTCCTGCGCTGTTAGCGTTCAGCCACCAGACGGATGAAATCCTCATCCTCTTCTTTTTCCTGCGCTTTAACAGGCGCAGTTTGCGGTTCTTTTTCGGGCTCGTTGGATTCACACAGACGGCGCAACAATGCATTTTGCCGTTTTTGCTGATCCAGCAGCGCTTCAAGCAGCTCAATCTGCTCATTTGTACGCGAGCTGGCGCGATTGATAAAGAACCACAGAACCAGCCCGACCAGCAGAACCACCAGAGAAACAACAATAGACGCAATATTAAGCGCGCCCGAATTTATAACTTCGTTCATTTCACCACCTCAATGTTGACGCGACATTTTACCACTGGCGTCAAGGAAGGAAATCATTCACTGAGAAATTACCATTACCAGGGGATGAATTTGTTGACGATGCAGATGCCGCTGAAAAATTGTACATCCTGATCGCACATCACGTTAAGCATTTGAGTCCAGAGCAGCAGGCAGCCTACCAGCACGACAATCAGGATCAGCCACTTATATTTTCTCACTCCACTCTCCAGTACATTGTAAGGTGTAACCAGGTTAGCATGGCAACATTAAACCGCGACTAACTGTATCTCTATTCGCAATTTTTCGGAATGCATGACTTGTTTCAGTCAGTGAATCAGGTAGCTTTAAGATATGATTTAGTATGAAGCAAGGAGCTGATATGCGAACACTTATTCGCGCCGTTATCGTTGTAGCACTACTGTGGATTGGGCTTCTGCTGAGCGGTTATGGGGTGCTGATTGGCAGTAATGAAAATGCTGGTGGGCTGGGATTACAATGTAAATATGTAACAGCGCGTGGCACCAGTACCGCACAATATGTACATTCGGACAATGGTTTTTTCGGGCTGGCAAATTGCCCTCTGATCCGTAAAAGCGACACCGTTATCGACAACGGCTAGTATCGAAACAAAAAAACCGCCGATATGGCGGTTTTTTTTCGTCTGTCAGAACGGATACTGGTTATAACCCATCTGTTCGGAAATCTTGCGGGCAGCCTGATGAAGCATGGCCACGTATTCATGCAGCCGCTCTTCAGAGAAACGCAGCGTCGGGAAAGAGATACTCAGACCAGCGATGACCACGCCAAAACGGTCGAAAACCGGTACGCCAATGCAACGCAGGCCTTCTTCCTGTTCCTCATTATCTTCGCCGTAGCCTTGTTCACGCACAACATCCAGCATCGGCAGGAGATCTTCAGTGCTGGTAATCGTACGATCGGTGCTGCGCTTGTATTCAACCCCTGCAAGGATCTGCGTAACCTCTTCACGATCGCGCCACGCTAGCAGCACTTTACCGATAGCGGTACTGTACAGCGGGTTGCGGCGACCAATGCGCGAATACATACGCAAGTTATACATCGAATCAATTTTATGGATGTAAACAATGCTGTCCTCATCGAGTGCGCCCAGGTGAATGGTCTCTTTCGTCAGACGAGAGAGTTCACGCATCTGGATATCCGCACTGCGGATCAGATCCACGTTTTGCAACGCACGAGCGCCCAGTTCAAACAGCTTAAGCGTCAGAGAATATTTTTCAGACTCCCCTTCCTGCGCAACATAACCCAATGATTTCATTGTTTGCAAAAAGCGATAGACGGTGCTTTTCGACATCATGACACGCTGCGACAGCTCGGTGATGCCGATTTCACGCTCTTCACCGAGCGCCTGCAGAATGCCAAATACCTTCAATACTGAAGAGACAGAATCTGGCTGCTTGTCCAAATCTGCGATAGCCATTAATCACCTCATCGCGTGTGTTTTATAAAATTCAGAATCGGTTTTTATTATAAATTCGTCGCTCAGTCGCCGCAATGCACGTTTGTCAACTTCGTTACAATTCTGCGACATAAAGCCCGTTACAAATCTGCGACATAAAGCCGGAATGCAGATGATAGAATCATTATACAAATAACTGTGTGACATTAACCCTGAAATTCATATGGATAAATCTTCTCTGGACGGACTCCCCGTCCCGCTGCGCTATGGCGCAGTGTTGACCATTATTATTGGTATTGCAATGGCAGTGCTTGATGGGGCTATTGCCAACGTCGCGTTACCAACCATCGCACGCGATCTCAACGCTTCACCCGCAAGTTCTATCTGGATTGTTAACGCTTACCAGATTGCGATCGTGGTCTCCCTGCTCACACTCTCTTTTCTCGGCGACATGTTTGGTTACCGTCGGGTTTATCAGTGTGGTCTGGTACTCTTCACTCTCACTTCTCTGCTCTGCGCACTCTCTGACTCATTACTGACATTAACGCTGGCGCGCGTGGCGCAAGGGTTTGGCGGCGCGGCGCTGATGAGCGTGAATACCGCGCTCATTCGTCTCATCTACCCGCACCGTAGCCTCGGGCGCGGTATGGGTATTAACTCTTTTGTGGTCGCGGTTTCATCGGCGGCCGGGCCGACAATCGCCGCCGCCATTCTCTCCGTGGCTTCCTGGCAGTGGTTATTCCTGATTAACGTGCCGCTCGGCATTATTGCTCTATTGCTGGCAATGAAATTCTTACCACCGAATGCAGCGCGCACTTCAAAGCCCAAATTTGATCTGCCAAGCGCTGTAATGAATGCATTAACATTTGGCTTACTGATTACCGCGCTGAGCAGTTTTGCCCAGGGGCAATCAACCACACTCGTGGTGGCCGAAATTGTTGCGTTGTTGATCATCGGCGGGTTCTTTGTACGCCGACAGCTGCGGCTGCCGGTGCCACTTCTGCCAGTCGACTTACTGCGCATTCCACTTTTTTCGCTCTCTATCGGCACGTCGATCTGCTCGTTCTGCGCGCAGATGCTGGCGCTGGTGTCCCTGCCCTTCTTTTTGCAAACCGTACTTGGGCGTAGTGAAGTAGAAACCGGCCTGTTGCTGACGCCATGGCCGCTGGCGACTATGGTTATGGCGCCGCTGGCCGGTTATCTGATTGAGCGCGTGCATGCCGGGTTACTGGGTGCTTTAGGGCTGGTGATGATGGCATGCGGGCTGTTCGCGCTGGCGCTTCTCCCGGGATCACCGGCAGATATCGATATTATCTGGCGTATGGCGCTGTGCGGTGCCGGTTTTGGTCTGTTCCAGTCACCAAACAACCACACCATTATCACCGCTGCGCCGCGTCAACGCAGCGGTGGCGCCAGTGGGATGCTCGGAACGGCACGGTTGCTGGGGCAAAGCTCCGGCGCCGCGCTGGTGGCATTAATGTTCAATATGTTTAACACCCACGGCACGCATGTTTCATTGTTGCTGGCAGGGACGCTGGCTACCGTAGCGGCCATCATCAGCGGACTGCGGATCTCGCAGCCGAAAGCAGAGTAATCAATCACCAGGGATGATAAAAAAGCGCGCCAGTTGGCGCGCTTTGTATTTTCTGCCGCTACGTTATTTCAGGTACTCACCAGAACGCAGCGCTTCAATACGTTTGTCCAGCGGTGGGTGGGTCATGAACAGCTCGCTCAGCGATTTAGATTTACCGTTGATGCAAAACGCCATCATGCTGCTCGCCTCCTGCGGCTCATAACTGGTTTTCAGACGCTGCAACGCAGCAATCATTTTCTCACGACCAACCAGTTTTGCAGAACCGGCATCAGCATGGAACTCGCGATAGCGGGAGAACCACATAGTAATAATGCTGGCCAGAATACCGAACACCAGCTCCAGTACGGTCGCAACTACGAAGTAGATCATCGGGTTACCGTTGCTCTCTTCGCCATCATCGCGATTGCCGCTAAGGAACCCGGCTGCAACCTGCGCGATAATACGCGAAATGAAGATCACGAAGGTATTCACGATCCCCTGAATCAGCGTCATTGTGACCATATCACCGTTGGCAATATGGCTGATTTCGTGGGCAATCACCGCTTCGGCTTCGTCGCGGCTCATGTTCTGCAACAACCCGGTGCTGACTGCCACCAGCGAAGCATCGCGGCGCGCGCCGGTCGCAAAGGCGTTAATATCCGGTGCATGATAAATAGCGACCTGAGGCATGGCGATGCCCGCCTGGCGAGATTGTTGCGCCACGGTATCCATCAGCCAGCGTTCCATATCGTTACGCGGCTGTTCGATCACTTCACCGCCCACCGATTTCAGCGCCATCCATTTCGACATCAACAACGAAATGAACGAACCGCCAAAACCAAACAGCAGCGCCATAATCATCAAGCCCTGAACGCTGCTCGACTGAATGCCCGTCAGGCTAAGCACCAGGCCGAACACCAACATCACGGCCAGGTTAGTCAACAGGAAGAGCGCGATTCGCATCATAATTTTCTTTTAACCTCAACTTAACAAAACGCACAATGCGGTTACCCACATCGTATGGGTATACGCGCCATTTTCAAGCATCAGGGTGTCGTAAGTCACCAGAAAGACACAACTTTACATTTTGTAGCATAATGCTTACGCCAGTAAAGAGATGTAAAAAAACAGGCACAATTTCTTGTGCCTGTGTGGGGATTACTTCGCGGGGGCGGGGTCTTCCGCTGGCCGATCTTTTTCCTGATGAGCCAGATCAAGCGCGATATGTACCGTCTCGTCGAGGTACGGATCCGGCTCCTGATAATCCTTCGGCAGATCATCCAGTTTTTTCAGCAACGGCTTACCTTCACGCTTGAAGCGGTCGTTGAGGCGCGAAAGACGAATTGCATCATCTTCGGCATTCTCTTTCTCACGCTGCGCCAGATTGAGCGATACGATATTGCGTTTATCTTTCAGGGCATTGAAACGCGCAATGTCCTTCATGATGTACTGGAACTCAGGATCTTTCGCAATACGCTCTTCGTGTTCCTTCAGCAGCGTCGGTCCGAACGGTTTCAAATCACCGGACTTCACAAAGGTGGCAGCATTGATGCTGTCCCACGGCAGTGCATTGTCTTCGAATTTTTCCCCGGTCTCCGTCACCTGCGTGCCGGTCGGCATAATAATATCCGGCGTCACGCCTTTGCGCTGCGTACTGCCACCGTTAACGCGATAGAATTTCTGGATGGTGTATTGCACCGAACCCAGCGCCGGCCACTCAGGACGCAGCATCTGATCGTAAATACGGTTAAGCGAGCGGTACTGCTGAACGGTGCCTTTGCCGAAGGTCGGTTCGCCAACAATCAACGCGCGACCATAATCCTGCATCGCCGCCGCAAAGATTTCCGATGCCGAGGCGCTAAAGCGGTCAACCAGCACCACCAGCGGGCCTTTATAGTAGACCACGCCGTCCGTATCGCTGTCTTCGCGCACTTTGCCGTTATTATCGCGCACCTGCACAACCGGGCCGGACGGAATAAACAGACCGGAAAGCGATACCGCTTCAGTCAGCGCGCCGCCGCCATTGCTGCGCAAATCGATAACCACGCTGCTGACGTTCTGTTTTTCCAGTTTTTGCAGTTGCGCTTTAACATCATCAGTCAGCCCAACGTAAAAGCCCGGAATATCCAGTACGCCGACTTTCTCTTTGCCGACCGTCTTCACGGACATTTTCACCGCACGGTCTTCCAGACGAATGCGTTCGCGCGTCAGCGTCACAATGCGCGTCTTCGTCCCCTTACCTGCCGGCAAGATTTCGAGGCGTACTTTGCTGCCTTTCGGCCCTTTGATCAGCGCCACCACATCATCGAGACGCCAGCCAATGACATCGACCATGTTCTGCCCGGTCTGGCCGACACCAACAATACGATCGCCAACGGTAATCGCTTTGCTTTTCGCCGCCGGACCGCCCGCCACCATCGAGTTGATCACGGTGTAATCATCGTCGCCCTGCAACACTGCGCCAATACCTTCAAGGGAGAGGCTCATCTCAGTATTGAATTGCTCAGTATTACGCGGTGAGAGGTAATTGGTATGCGGATCGATTTCACGGGCGAATGAGGTCATTGCCAGCGAGAACACATCTTCGCTATTGGTCTGCGCCAGACGGCGAATCGCAAATTTATAGCGGCGAGTCAGCGTCTCACGGACCTCTTTATCATCTTTCCCGGTGAGTTTCAGGCTCAGCTCATCATACTTAACTTTGCTGTCCCACAGCGCGTTCAGCTCCGCCTCATCTTTCGGCCACGGCGCTTTGCTGCGGTCTAAGTTGAAGGTGTCGTTGCCGCTGAAATCCATCGGACGTTCCAGTACTTTCAGCGCGTACTGATAACGTTCAAATCGACGCTTTTGCGCCAGATTGTACAGGTCGTAGAAAACGTCCAGTTTTCCGCTGCGCAGCTCATCGCCGAGCAGGCCTTTCTTTTGCGAAAACTGCTCAACATCGCTGGCCAGCAGCACATTGTGGCTGTAGTCGAGCAGGTTGAGGTAACGGGTAAAGATCTTCGCGGAGAAAGCTTGATCCAAATCGAACTGGCGGTAGTGAGAACGGGTGAAACGTGAGGTAACCCGTTCACTCACCGTCGCGTGCTGAGTCTCTTCCTTCAAAACCGGAATTTGATCGGCACGGGTGATATCTTCCACAGCCAACGCATGGCCTGTTACGAATAACAGACCCGCTAACGCTGTGCGCTTAAACAAAGTGTTCATGCCAGGCCAGGCCTCCGTTTCAGAACAATAAATGTTCTGCGCGTACGATCATCGACATACCCGAACTAAGCTGTACGCGAACGCCATCTTTGGTGATTTCCAGCACCGTAGCATCCATCGCATTGTTCCCCGCTTTCACCTTCAGGTTCTGGCCCACGCTCAGTACAGATAAATCTGAAACAGGAGTATGGCGCTCTTCCTGCTGCGGCGCCCGTGGCGTTTTCGCGACAGGTTTGTCAGTGCGAGGTTTGCGCTCGGCACCCTCTTTACGACGCGGAGCCGGACGGGCTTTGCGTTCGCGACGCGGTGCGTCTTCCTGACCGGCAGCAGCGGCAGCTTCTCGTTTTTTAGCTTGCTGTTCAGCGCGTTGCGCCTGAACACGCGCTTTGGCTTCTTCAAGCTGCTTGCGAGCGTGCTCTACGTGCTGCTCATCCAGCACGCCGCAGGCGTTGCCATCGAGATCGACGCGAGCCGCGCCAGCTTTGATACCGTACAGGTAACGCCAGCTTGAAGTATAAAGACGTAAAGCGGAACGAAGTTGGGTTTTGCTGAGATTCATCTCACCCTCAACGCGCTCAACCAAATCCTGAAAAATACCGATTTTCAGGGGACGTGCTTCACCTTCAGCACTGAAACAGTGAGGAAAGCGTTCGGCCAAAAAAGCGATAACTTCTTTACTGCTATTCAACTTAGGTTGATTTTCCATGAAATTTCCTGATTACAACGGACGTTGCCAACAAGCGCAGGCATGAACAGGCGTCATTATAATGACGCATTCAGTAAATGCTACGTTATCCGCTGATTATCCTGCGACGGTGGCGAAGATTTTTTGATAATCGGTCGCCGCGAGGACATTTTCCAGATGTGAAACCAGCTCGCTGAGCCCTTGTTCGTCCTCAGCCGTGAAGCGAGAGAAGACGACACTATCGATATCCAGTACGCCAATAATCTGATTATTCACCGTGACAGGCAGTACGATTTCGGCGTTACTGGCGGCATCACAAGCAATGTGTCCGTCAAATTGATGAACATCTTCCACGCGCTGCACACGCGCTTGCGCCACTGCCGTTCCACAAACGCCCCGGCCTACCGGGATACGGACGCAGGCGATCTTGCCCTGGAACGGCCCTAACACCAGCGTGTCGCCTTCCAACAGGTAAAAACCGGCCCAGTTCACGCCTTCAAGACGTTCAAACAACAGCGCGCTGGTATTTGCCAGCGTAGCTAAAAAACTGGTCTCACCTGCCATTAACGCCTGAAAATCGCGATTAAGATCCGCGTAAAATTCTGTTTTGTTCATTACCTGACCATTTTGCTGTCTAACTTTGAGAAACTGCTTAGCCTATTAAAATAAGCATTAAATGCGTTGATGCTCAAGATGTTCCATTCATGAGTTAAGATAGTTTTATTCAAACCTTTTCTGAAGCATGCAATGGCTCTCAAGATACAACGCATCACACCTGCCAAAAAAATTGCCGTTCATCAGGTCGGTGAAGCTCTGCCACGCGCACATTATCAGCGCTGCCCGCAATGCGATACGCTTTTTGCGTTACCGGTTATGAAGTCGTACCAAAGTGCATTTTGCCCCTGCTGTGATGCGAAAGTCCGCGACGGTCGCGACTGGTCATTAACCCGCCTCGGCGCAATGGCCATCACGATGATCTTGCTGATGCCCTTTGCCTGGGGCGAACCGCTGCTGCATCTCTACTTACTCGGTGTGCGTATCGATGCCAACCTGCTGCAGGGGATCTGGCAAATGACCATGCAAGGCTCGCCGCTCACCGCTGCCATGGTGCTTTTTTGCAGCGTTGGCGCGCCGCTGGTACTGGTAACCGCCATCGCCTATTTATGGCTGGGCAACATTCTGGGAATGAACCTGCGCCCGGTGCTATTAATGCTGGAGAGGCTCAAAGAGTGGGTGATGCTGGATATCTATCTGGTCGGCGTCGGCGTCGCCTCCATCAAAGTGCAGGATTACGCCTTCCTGCAGCCAGGCATTGGGCTGTTTGCTTTTGGCTCTCTGGTCGTTCTCAGCATCATGACCTTAATCCATCTCAATGTGGAGCAACTCTGGGAGCGCTTCTACCCTCAACGGCCCGCAAAGCGGCCGGATCCGAAGCTGGAAGTGTGCCTGGGCTGCCATTTCACCGGTTTTCCTGATATCCGGGGGCGCTGCCCACGCTGCCACATTCCGCTCATCCATCGACGCAAGCAGAGCCTGCAAAAGTGCTGGGCGTCGCTGATTGCCTCTTTTATTTTGCTGTTCCCGGCCAACCTGCTGCCGATTTCAATAATTTACGTGAATGGTTCTCGTCAGGAGGATACCATTCTCTCCGGCATTATTTCGCTCGCTCACAGCAATGTCGCGGTGGCCGGCGTGGTATTTATCGCCAGTATTCTGGTGCCGTTTACCAAGGTGATTGTGCTGTTTACACTGCTTGTCAGCATCCATTTTAAATTTGAACAGGGGTTACGCACTCGCATTCTGTTACTGCGCTTCGTGACGTGGATTGGGCGCTGGTCGATGCTCGATCTGTTTGTCATTTCATTGATGATGTCACTGATTAATCGCGACCAGCTACTCGCTTTTACCATGGGACCAGCCGCGTTTTATTTCGGCGCGGCGGTAATTTTGACTATTCTTGCTGTGGAATGGCTGGACAGCCGCTTACTTTGGGATGCACATGAGTCAGGAAACCCCCGCTTCGCCGACTGAAGCGCGAATTAAAACGAAACGGCGCATTTCGCCGTTCTGGCTGTTACCGGTTATCGCGCTGTTGATTGCAGGCTGGCTTATCTGGAGCAGCTACGAAGATCGCGGCAATACCATCACCATCGATTTTATGTCAGCTGACGGCATCGTCGCCGGGCGCACGCCGGTGCGCTATCAGGGCGTCGAGGTCGGGACTGTCCAGGACATTCGTCTCAGCGACGATCTGAAAAAAATCGAAGTGCGCGCCAGTATCAAATCGAATATGAAGGATGCGCTGCGCAGCGAAACGCAGTTCTGGTTGGTCACGCCCAAAGCCTCACTGGCAGGGATTTCCGGCCTCGATGCGCTGGTCGGCGGCAACTATATCGGCATGATGCCAGGCAAGGGCGACCCGCAGGATCATTTCACCGCGCTGGATACGCAGCCGAAATACCGGCTGAACAATGGCGAGTTGATGATCCATCTGCATGCGCCGGATCTCGGGGCGCTGAACAGCGGTTCGCTGGTCTATTTCCGCAAAATCCCGGTCGGCCGCGTTTACGACTATTCGATCAACACCAATAAACAGGGCGTCACAATCGACGTGCTGATCGAGCGGCGCTTCACCAATCTGGTGAAAAAAGGCAGCCGCTTCTGGAATGTCTCCGGCGTGAAAGCCGATGTCGGCCTGAGTGGCGCGAAAGTGCAGCTTGAAAGCCTGGCGGCGCTGGTCAATGGCGCGATTGCTTTTGACTCTCCGGATGAATCACAGCCTGCGGTTCAGGATGATGAGTACGGCTTATATGAAGATTTAGCGCACAGCCAGCGCGGCGTACTGGTGAAGCTCGACCTGCCCGGTGGCCAGGGGCTGAAGGCCGGATCGACGCCGCTGATGTATCAGGGGCTGGAAGTGGGTCAGTTGACCAAAATCGACCTCAATCCGGGAGGGACGGTCACTGGTGAAATGACCGTCGATCCGAGCGTTGTTAATTTGCTGCGCGACAATACGCGTATCGAAATGCGCAATCCCAAAATTTCCCTCAGCGATACCAATCTCAGTTCGCTGCTGACCGGCAGTACGCTGGAGCTGATACCGGGCGAAGGCCAGCCGCGCAATCAATTTGTCGTGCTGCCAGCGGATAAGAACCTGTTGCAGGAGCCGGGAGTCATTACCCTGACGCTTACCGCGCCGGAAAGCTATGGCATCGATGCCGGACAACCGCTGGTGCTGCATGGTGTCAAAGTCGGCCAGGTGCTGGAGCGTAAACTGACGAATCAGGGCGTAACCTTTGCCATCGCTATCGATCCGCAATATGGCGACCTGGTCCACGGCGACAGTAAATTCGTAGTGAACAGCCGCATCGATGTCAAAGTCGGGCTGGATGGCGTTGAGTTTCTCGCTGCCAGCGCCAACGAATGGGTGAACGGTGGCATCCGCATTCTGCCCGGCGTGAAAGGCGAAATGAAAAAGAGCTATCCACTGTTTGCTAACCTCGATAAAGCGCTGGAAAACAGCCTCGGCGATCTGCCCACCACGACCCTGACGCTGACGGCGGATACCCTGCCGGACATCCAGGCCGGATCGGTCGTTCTCTACCGCAAGTTTGAAGTGGGTGAAGTGATCACCGTGCGCCCGCGCGCCAATGCCTTTGATATCGATCTGCATATCAAACCGGAATATCGCGATTTGCTGACCAGCAACAGCGTCTTCTGGGCAGAGGGCGGTGCGAAAGTGCAGCTTAACGGCAGCGGGTTGACGGTTCAGGCTTCGCCCCTTTCACGCGCCATCAAAGGCGCCATCAGCTTTGACAACCTGAGCGGCGCGAACCGGGAACTGAAAAAGGGCGAGAAGCGCCAGCTTTACGCCTCAGAAACCGCGGCCCGCGCCGTCGGCGGGCAAATCACGTTGCATGCGTATGATGCCGGGAAACTCGCGGCGGGTATGCCGATCCGTTATCTGGGCATCGATATCGGCCAGGTCCAGGAGCTGCACCTGATCACCGATAAAAACGAAGTGCAGGCCAGCGCAGTACTCTATCCGGAATATGTACGCAACTTTGCGCGCAACGGCTCGCGTTTCTCGGTGATCACGCCACAAATATCGGCGGCGGGCGTCGAACATCTGGATACGTTGTTGCAGCCTTATATCAACGTCGAACCGGGCCGGGGCGATATGCGCCGCGACTTTGAAATTTCAGAAGCGACGATCACCGACTCCCGCTATCTCGATGGGCTGAACATTATCGTTGAAGCGCCGGAAGTAGGCTCAATGAATATCGGCACGCCGGTGCTGTTCCGCGGAATCGAGGTAGGTACGGTGACCGGAATGACGCTGGGCACCTTGTCGGATCGCGTCATGGTGGCCATGCGCATCAGCAAAAACTATCAGCATCTGGTGCGTAACAACACGGTATTCTGGCTGGCTTCCGGTTATACGCTGGATTTCGGCCTGGTCGGTGGCGTCGTCAAAACCGGGACATTCAATCAGTTCATTCGCGGCGGTATTGCTTTCGCCACGCCGCCGGAAACGCCGCTGGCGCCGAAAGCGCAGCCGGGTAAACACTTCCTGCTGCTGGAAAGTGAACCGAAAGAGTGGCGCGAATGGGGCACCGCCCTTCCCCGCTAACCCTGCCTGCTCCGGCGTTTTTGCGCCGGAGCCTTTATGCTACACTGCGCGCCTGTTTTTCTCCTTGTGGTGCGCCCCGTGGCTCAAAACGCTGTCTACCTTCCTGACGAATTCCTCGCGCAAATGCGCCTGGCAATGCCAGAACATCTCTCTTTCGATGAGTTCATCGCTGCCTGCCAGCGCCCGCTGCGCCGCAGCATTCGCGTTAACACGCTGAAAATCTCGGTCGCCGATTTTCTCACCCTTGTCGCCCCTTATGGCTGGCAACTGACGCCGGTACCGTGGTGCGAGGAAGGGTTCTGGATCGAGCGCGATGATGAAGAGGCGCTGCCGCTGGGCAGTACCGCTGAGCACCTGAGCGGGATGTTTTATATTCAGGAAGCCAGCTCAATGTTGCCGGTTGCCGCGCTGTTTGCCGATGGCGAAATGCCGCAGCGCGTGATGGATGTAGCCGCCGCGCCTGGCTCCAAAACCACGCAGATCGCCGCGCGGATGAATAATTCCGGTGCCATCCTGGCCAACGAATTTTCCGCCAGCCGCGTCAAAGTGTTGCATGCCAATATCAGCCGCAACGGCATCCGCAATGTGGCCCTGACCCACTTTGATGGCCGCGTATTCGGCCCGGCGCTGCCGGAGATGTTCGACGCTATTCTGCTTGATGCGCCCTGCTCCGGCGAAGGTGTGGTGCGTAAAGATGCGGATGCGCTGAAAAACTGGTCCATCGCCAGCAATCTGGACATTGCGGCCACGCAGCGTGAACTGATCGACAGCGCTTTTCACGCGCTGCGCCCCGGCGGCACGCTGATCTATTCCACCTGCACGCTCAACCGCGACGAAAATGAAGCCATCTGCCACTGGTTGCGGGAGCAGTACCCGGACGCCGTCGAATTTCTGCCGCTGGATGGACTGTTTGCCGGTGCCGCTCGCGCTTTAACCGCGGAAGGTTTCCTGCACGTATTCCCGCAAATTTACGACTGCGAAGGCTTTTTTGTCGCCCGTCTGCGTAAAACAGCGGCGGTAGAACCTTTGCCTGCGCCGACGTACAAAGTGGGTAATTTCCCCTTCACGCCGCTGAAAGCAAAAGAGGCGGCGCAGGTCGCAACGGCCGCCGCTGCCGTCGGCTTACGCTGGGACGAAAACCTGCGCCTGTGGCAGCGCGATAAAGAGCTGTGGCTGTTTCCGACCGACATTGAGCCGTTAATCGGCAAAGTCCGCTTCTCGCGCATTGGCCTGCGTCTGGCAGAAACGCACAACAAAGGGTATCGCTGGCAGCACGAAGCGGTGATTGCGCTGGCGGGCCAGGATAACCCGCTGGCGTTTTCGCTGACGCTGGCCGAGGCGGAAGAGTGGTATCGCGGGCGCGATATTTACCCGCAAACCCTGCCCGCGCGTGACGATGTGATTGTCACTTTCCAGGGGCAACCGCTGGGTCTGGCGAAAAAAGTGGGATCGCGGCTGAAGAACAGTTATCCGCGTGAACTGGTGCGTGATGGCCGATTGTTTGCCAGCAATGCGTGACGGTACACAAAAAAATCGCACCTTCTGACTGGCATCTTTCTCCGTGTTGTACCAGGCTCAAATTTGGGCGACCACACTGGTCGTACCACATTTCAACGTTCAACGGAGAGCATTATGACGAAAACCAGCGTGCGCATTGGCGCATTCGAAATCGATGATGCCGAGTTGCAGGGAGAGAACCAGGGGGAGCGAACGTTACATATCCCCTGTAGTTCCGATCCGGATTTATGCATGCAACTTGATGCCTGGGACGCGGACACCAGCATTCCCGCGCTCCTTAACGGCGAACATTCGGTCCTTTATCGCGAGCATTACGATCAACAATCTGACACCTGGGTTATGCGCCTTGCCTGATCCAATGGAAACCCGTCCGTAAGACGGGTTATTTACCTGCCTGATTTCCCCTGCCTGAATTCATCCCCTACACTTATCGTTACGTTGTACGGAACTGAGGGATGGAATGTTCGCGCTGGTCTTATTCGTTTGCTACCTGGACGGAGGGTGTGACGACATCGTAGTCGATGTGTTTAATACGGAGCAGCAGTGCCTTGTTGCCATGGACAATCAACGCATACGCTATGGCGGCTGTTTTCCCGTCGAAGAGTTTATTGATGGTTTCTGGCACCCGGCCAATGAATTCAGCGATTTTTAGCTACTGCAACTGCACCAGCGTTAACTCACCGCCAAAGACAGCACCCGTGTCGATGTAGTGCTGGTTTTGCCTGTCAACGCGCGCTTTCAGCGGCGTATGACCAAACCAGAAATGATCGGCTCCCGCAATTCGCTGCCCTTTGCCTGCCAGCCACTGGTTGAGCCTGTCGCGTCGCCACAGCACCGATTCGCCGTCCACGGCCTGTTCCCATTGGTACTCTTCAGCCGGGTAATCCGCATGCGCGATGACATTCACCGCGCCGCCGCAGCGTAGCTCCAGAATATAAGGCAATTCCGCGCAGGTGCGCAGCGCGGCCAGCGCTTCTTGCTGTTCCGCCTCGCTGAGGGCGCTAAACCAGCTACCGCCATTGAGTTGCCACATCGCCATATCGCCAAAACGCAGGGCATCAATCGCCATCTGCTCATGATTACCGCGCACGGTCTTAAACCACTGTTTTTTGAGCAGCGCCAGGCAGCGCAGGCTATCCGGCCCGCGATCGATTAAATCCCCCACGCACACCAGCAGATCCTGGTATGGATCAAACTGGCGCGCGCGCAGCGCCTGCATTAAACGCTGGTGGCAACCGTGCAGATCGCCGACCAGCCAGATATGCCGCCAGCGCTCTCCATCAAGACGTTGATACATAATTCCCCCCCTTTTATGAGTATAGGAAAATCCTTGACAGATGGAATAATAATCACACAAAGCCTGTTAATTAAATAAAGGTTAAATGAAAGAGAAATAAAACAAAGGCGCCTATTAATTTGTATTTTCCAGGCCTCTAAAATATCAATACATTATTTAGAGGCCACTCACCGTGTCGAATATTAGTCAATCAACAATACTTAAACCAAATAATAATTCACACATTATTGGCGATCTGGTGAGTGGCCGCCTTGTGCCCGGCCCGATCTGGAAAAAGCGCGAGTATCGCCTTAAGTTTCTGCTGCGTTCGCTGCTGTTCTGGTCGGCCACCAACCGCATGCTTAATGCGCTTTCCCGCCGCCCGGATTTCGATCGGCTGCTGGCGACGCAAATCACACTGCCGAGTAAATCGCACCGTCAGTATCTGACGCGCGGTTTACATGCCGCGCAGCGTGCCGATGCCATTATCAACCACTACCACTGGCTTGATAACAACGTATCACCGCGACTGGCCGCCGCCCTCAGCGCGACAGAACCCACACAGATTATTGATTTTACAGGGAAAGATGATGCGCATTTCACGGTATATGCTTCTAACGCCAGCAAAGCGGAGCGCGAAGGGGAAAGCACACTCTGGTTGTGCGATGGCGACAATACGTTACTGGCCAGCGCGACGTTCAGCGTTATCAGCGAAAAAGGGCAGCAAATTCTGGTCATTGGCGGTCTGCAAGGCCCGCGCAAAGAGGTCAGCCATGAGGTGATTAAACTGGCGACCCGCGCCTGCCACGGCGTATTCCCGAAAAAAATCGCCCTTGAAGTACTGAGCCAGCTCGCCACGCTGACCGGCGTTTCGGCAATTTATGGCGTAAGCGATAACGGACATGTCTTTCGCGCGCTGCGTTATCGTCTGAGCAAAGGACGACATTTCCATGCCAGCTATGATGAATTTTGGGCGTCGATTGAAGGGGTAAAAGATAATGCCTGGCGCTGGCGTTTACCGCTGAGTTTTTCACGTAAGTCGCTGGAAAGTATCGCCAGTAAAAAACGCGCGGAATATCGCCGTCGTTTTGAGTTACTGGATGATGTGACAGAAAAAATGCATGCGCTGATGCTGAAATAAATATAAACGGGCGATAATTTACCCTACCCGTTTATATTTTTTACAACAAAAATATTATTGCCGAATAATAATTCCGCAAGACGCAATCACCCGATTGTCTTATTTTCCATGGTGATAATTATCTTGCCTGACGGACCACGCTCCAGATGCGCCAGCGCCGCTGGCAGTGCTTCCAGCGGATAAAGCTGGTCTATCACCGGTGCAAATCCCTGTTGGTCGACGGCAGCGCAGAGATCTTCAAGCGCCCGCCGGTGGCCGGTGCCAATGCCATAAATATGCAGATCTTTAAACAGCAACGGTTCCAGAGGCGAAGAAACCTCGAAACCCGCCAGCGCACCAATCAGATAAATTTTTCCGCCCACCGCCGCCATTGCGGCGGACTGACCCAGATGGCTGCCGCCGACAAGCTCCAGCACGTGATCCACCCCACGATCGGCGGTTAATGCCAGTACCGTTGCCACAGCATCCTGCTGGCGATCGATCACCTCATCCGCGCCCCACTGTTTCGCCTGTTCACATTTGCTGCTTCGGGTCACCAGCAAGGTGCGTGCCCCTTTCATGCGGGCAATCTGCAGTGCGGCGAGCGCCACGCCGCCGGTTCCCTCGATCAGCACCGTTTCACCACGCTGAATATTGCCGCGTTAGACCAGCGCGAACCAGGCGGTGAGCGTGGCGCAAGGTAACGTGCTGGCTTGTACATGATCGAGAGAAGCCGGTTTGCGTACCAGCCAGTTCTCTTTCATCACCACATACTCCGCCAGCACGCCAGGATAAAATCCGCCCAGTGTCCGGTAAGCCATTTCACGTGCGTTACCCGGCCGCGGCCCATCCTGCCACTCCGGCGTAAAGACAGAAATCACCTCATCGCCAGGCACAAAGCGGGTCACATTCGCGCCGGTTGCCACCACACAACCGGAAAGATCGGAACCGGGTGTAAAGGGAAAACGCAGAGGTAAACCGCGCCCATTTTCAATGATCATCAGGTCCCGATGATTGAGGGCTACCGCCATCACTTTTACCAGTACTTCATCCGCTGCAGGCTGTGGCCGGGCAACATGATTCAGCGCTAACGCATCACGCCCTGTCTGATTCATTTCCCAGCGTTTCATGGTCTGCATCACTTCTTTTCCTCGGTTATTAATCTGTTTTGCATTCTGACAGCGCCGGGATTGCGAATTAATACCTTATAATCCGCATGAACTGGTGAATGAGGAGCAACAATGTGAAAGGAACCGAATACACGGAACTGGTCGCTTTTCTGGCGGTCGCCGAGGAAAAAAACTTCCGCCGCGCCGCCGGGAGACTCGGGCTATCCCCGTCCGCGGTGAGCCATACCATTCGCGCGCTTGAAACCCGGCTACAGGTTCGCCTGTTCAATCGCACCACGCGCAGCGTTTCACCGACGCAAGCCGGGCTGGATTTTATTGCCCGACTCTCTGCGCCGATGCAGGCGCTGGAGAGCGCCGTTGAGGCCGTCAGCGAAACGGGCCCGGCGCTGCGGGGCAAGCTGCGCATCAATCTGTCACGTCTGGCCGTGCAGCGCGCCATTCTGCCGAAGCTGCAACGGTTCATGTCGCTTTATCCCGGCATCCAACTTGATTTGGTCATTGATGATCATCTTGAAGATGTGGTGGCCGCCGGGTTTGATGCCGGGGTCCGCACCGGAGACCGCGTGCCAAAAGACATGATTGCAGTGCGCATGACCGACGATCTGCAAATGGTAATTGTCGCCGCGCCTTCCTGTTTCAGCGAGCAGCCTCCTCCCACGCGGCCTGAAGCCCTCAGCCAGTATCGCCTGATTAATTATCGCTGGAGCGAGAATGGCGCGCAGTATCGCTGGAAACTGCAACGCGGTAATGAAAAGGTCGAGGTTGCCGTCGATGCCGCATTAACCGTCAACGATATCAATGTGCAGCTGGCTGCCGCTGAATCAGGCGTCGGGCTGGCACTCCTGGAACAGCAGCAAGTCCATGCCGCCATCGAAGCAGGAACGCTGATTCACGTTCTGCCGCAGTGGCATAAACATGAAGAGGGGTTCTTTCTTTACTATCCGCGCAACGCTTTTATGGCACCGGCAATGCGCTTACTGATCGATTTTTTCCGCCTGGATATCGGCTCACGGCCGCGCGGCTGAACGGGAGCGGCAAAGCTCCCGCCTGGCACGTGCGGGCTTTCAGCTATCGGCCAGATTTTCCCTGATAGCCTGAAAAGGCTAATGGCTGCTTTCCGCCCCGCCCGCAGTTTTATGCCAACTCAGCAGTAGGCTGAAGGCTGCGGGTAACACGGTCAGCGTGACCAGCGTGGCCACAATCAGCCCGCCGATAATCGCGTAGGCCATCGGCCCCCAGAAAACCTGATGCGAGATAGGGATCATCCCGAGGATCGCGGCGCAGGCAGTCAACATAATGGGCCGCGCCCGGTGCTCCGTCGCCGCCACAATGGCTTCGTTTGCGGCCATTCCCTGCGCCAGATTGCTGTCCACTTCGCTGATTAAAATCACCGCGTTGCGAATAATCATCCCCGCCAGTGCAATCACCCCCAGCAATGCCACAAAGCCCATCGGGGTTCCCGTCGGTAGCATCGCCAGCACAATCCCCGGCAGACCAAACGGGGCCATCAGCAGCGCCAGCAGCATGCGGGAAAAACGCTGCAACTGGAGCATTAACAACGTCAGCATGACAATGAGCGTCACCGGAAGCACGGCGTACACCGAGCGGTTCCCTTTATCGGATTCAGCCGCTGTCCCGCCTTCTTCGATGCGGTATCCGGCAGGCAGTTGCGCGCGCAGTTTATCCACTATCGAACGCAGGCCAGCCGACACACTTTCTGCACGCACGCCGGGTGCCAGATCGGTCTGCACCGTGATAAAGGGCAGACGCTGGCGACGCCAGATAACCGGATCATCCACGCCCCAGGCCAGCGTGGCAACTTCGCTCAGCGGAATTTTTGTGCCCTTTGCTGTCGGTAACATCAACGTCGACAGCGTGCCAAAATCCAGCCGTTCACGATCGTTGCCGCGCAACACCACCCCGACCAGGCGATCGTTATCCCGCACCGTGGTCACCGTGCTGCCGGACCAGACGGTATTCAGCATTTGCGCGATGCTTTCTGATGAAACCCCTGCCGCCCGCGCTGCTGTCTGGTTGACCTGAAGCGTGATCGTCCTCTCCGGCTCGCCAGCGGTCAGATTCACTTCGCGAGTCAGTGATGAAGTACCTATTTCTGCCGCCAGGCGATGCGCAAACCGTTGCACCTGCGCATAATCCGGCCCGCTCACCCGGTATTTCACCGGCCAGCCAACAGGTGGCCCTAACTCCAGCGGCGAAACACGGGTGGTCAGATCGGCGAACTGGCTGGCCAGCAGCGTCGTCAGTTGCTGGTGCAGGCGATCCCTCGCCGCCAGATTTTTCGCCACCACCACCAGTTGCGCGGTGTTTTCATTATCCAGCAGCACATCCATCGGCAGATAAAAACGTACCGCGCCGGAACCGACATAGGTGGTGTAGCGATCGATATCCGCATTCCCCTTGAGCGCCTTCTCCAGGCGCTCCGCTTGCCGCTCCATTTCCGGCTGAGAGGCATTCGCTGGCAGGGAGAGGCTGACCAGCAGCTCCGGGCGATCCGAGGCCGGGAAGAACTCTCCCTGCATCCAGCGTGTACCGATCGCTGCCAGCGCCAGTGCGGCAACGGCAATCACCAGAGTCGATAAACGGTGGCGCAGCACACACGCCAGCAAAGCCCGATATGCACGCGCCAGCCGTCCTGTGCCGCGATCGTGCCCATTGATGTGGGCTGGCAGCAACCAGGTGCCGGTCAGCGGCGAGAAGAGTATGGCGACCACCCACGAGCAGAGTAAGGCCATCAATACCACCGCAAACAACGAGAAGCAGTATTCTCCGGCGCTGCTGGCGGCAAAGCCAACGGGGATGAAACCGGCGATCATCACCAGCGTTCCGGTGAGCATAGGAAACGCCGTGGTTTTGAATGCATAGGTAGCAGCGCTTTTGCGCGACTCGCCAGCTTCCAGCCGGGCAACCATGGTTTCCACGGTGATCATCGCGTCATCCACCAGCAGCCCCAGTGCAATGATCAGCGCGCCCAGAGAAATGCGCTGCAACCCGATTCCGGCCAGCATCATCCCGGCAAAGGTCATCGCCAGCACCAGCGGTATCGCAGCGGCAACCACCAGCCCCGCACGCATTCCCAGCGAAACAAAAGAGACCGCAAGCACAATCAGCACGGCCTCAACCAGCACCCGGACAAAGCCGCTGACCGCGTCGCTCACCACCGCCGACTGGTCTGCCACCTTCACCATCTCAATGCCATGGGGCAACTGCGCCGCAACCTCTGCCATTCTTGCGTTCAATGCCTGGCCGAAACGCAGCATATTGCCGGTGGCGGCCATCGAAATAGCTAGCCCGAGCGCAGGCTGGCCGTTGACGCGAAACACCGGCTCAGGCGGCTCGGCAATCTGGCGGCTCACAGTGGCAATATCGGTCAGCGGAATATAGCGGTCGTTAATGTGCAGAGTGATCGCCCGCAGGCTCTCCTCGCTGGTCAGCGCGCCGCTGACGCGCAGCGCGACATTATCTTTGCCGGTACGAAGTGTCCCGGCCGGTTCGACGGCATTTTGCGCCGCCAGTGCATCGCTCACCTGCTGGATATCCAGCCCCATTCCTGCCAGTTGCCGGGGTGAAAAGGCAATCACTATCTGTTCCTGCTGTTCACCCAGCAGGGTCATTTTGCCCATGTCCGGAAGCGACGTCAGGCCGCGGCGGATCGCCTCCACGCGATCGCGCAGTTCACGTGCGCTATAGCCCTCCGCCGTGAAGCCATAAATGGTGCCAAAGGTGTCATCAAACTCATCATTCACCGCCGGGCCTTGCGCGCCCTGAGGCAGCGAAGAGGCAATGTCCTGCATCTTTTTGCGGATCTGATACCAGATATCCGGCACCTGCCGCGGCGGCGTATCGTCGCGCAGATTGACATAGATAACGGCGCTGCCAGCCCGGGTTTCGCTTTCGATATAATCCAGCCACGGGATCTCCTGGAGTTTCTTCTCCAGCACATCGGTAACAAGCCGCGTGGTATCCGCAACCGTGGCGCCAGGCCACTGTGCCGAGACCACCGCCGTTTTGATGGTGAAGGCCGGATCTTCATTACGCGGCAGGTTTTCGTAACACAGCACACCGGTCGCGATAATGAGCAGCATAAAAAAGCTTACCAGTTGCTGATGTGCCAGCGCCCAGGCTGAAAGATTAAAGCGCGGTTCAACAGGCTTCATGGCTGCGGCTCCCCGGCAATCACCGGTTCACCGGCGCGCAGTTTGCTGACGCCTGCGGTGATGACCTTGTCGCCCACGCCCACGCCTGAAGCAATCACGGCGGATGTTGCAGAGTAACCGGCAAGCGTGACCGCGCGTAATTGCGCCTGTCCATGCCCGTCGATAATAAACACCGCCGGTTGATCGCCCAAGCGGCTGAGTGCTGATGCCGGTACGGTATAGCCGCCTGGCATCGCTGACGGTATCTCAACGGTCGCGCTGGCTCCCAGCGCCATCGCCGCAGGCGGCGCCTCTAAAGTCACCCTGACCTGCCAGGTGCGGGTCTGCGGATCGGCCTGCGGGCTGATATCCCGCAATTTTCCGCTGGCGCGGATAGCCGGGTTTGCCAGCAAAGCCACCGGAAACCGCAGCGCGTTTGCCGATGACGCCGGCAAACGCTGCGGATCGGCGATATCAAAAACCACATCGCGCGCATCGCTGGTCGCCAGCGTGAAGATCGTCTGCCCTGCGCTGACGACCTGCCCCGCCGAGGCGCTGACGCGAGTGATGATCCCATCGGCAGGCGCCGTCAGTTGGGTCCAGGCCAGATTGTCCTGCGCAGTGTGCAACGCGGCGATACTGCTTTTCAGGCGGGATGCGGCCTCCTGCCAGTCGGCAAGAGCGCTATCAAGCTGAGTGCGGGCGATGGCCCCGGAAGGCATGAGCTTCTGCATCCGGCTCAGGTTAAGTGCCGCAACGCGTTCGGCGGCGCGGGCGCTTTCCACATCGGCGGTGGCGCTGGTCAGTTGGTTTTTCCCGGTCTCACTTTCAATTGCGGCAAGCACCTGCCCGGCATGCACCCGATCGCCAATATCGACCAGCCGGCTGACCATTCGCCCGTCGAGGCGAAAAGCCAGCGCCGTTTCATCATGGGCGCGGATCTCCCCGGTGCGCACCGTCAGCGGATGTGCGGATGCCGCCCCGATAATCTGATAACGAACGGGCCTTGGCGGCGCAGGTTTTTCGGTCTGTTTCTCTCCGCATCCCGTCAACAACGGCAGTGCCGCCGCGAGAAGCAGTAGCGGAAACAGAGAAAGGAGGGAAATCGTGCGTGCAACAGTAAAAAGATGATGCAGGCTCTGACGTAGATAATCGCTAAATTGTTCTGACATAACGCCACTCCGAATCGGTAATGGCGTTATTGAATCCGGCTTGCGTCGAGATTCGTTCCAGTTTTCGTCAAGAATCCATCAAGAGCGGGTGAATTATCCCGCCGCGTCCGTGGGAAGCGAGATGCTAACTTTCAGGCCGCCTTTTTCCGGTAATGAAGCACTAATGCTGCCGCCATGCGCGTGGCAGATGGCACGAGCAATGGAAAGCCCAAGGCCGCTGCCACCGGAATGTCGCGCCCGCGATGTTTCTGCGCGGGTGAAGCGCTCAAACATAAGCGGCAGAAAATCTGCCGTCACGCCCGGCCCGTCATCCTCAAAATCAATCTGGTAGAGATTATGCTGTTGCTGAAGAACGATGGATAAATGGCCGTCCCGCCGACCATAGCGCAGCGCATTTTCCATCAGGACGGTAAAAACCTGCCCCAGGCGGAACGCGTCACCGATAAACATCGAAGGCGCACTTGCAGTAACGGTAATCGTCAGACCGGCGCTATCTGCCAGCGGTTTCAGCCATGCTGCGCGCTCATTTAACAGTTCCGCCAGAGACACCGGCTGGAGCGTAAGCGTAAGCTGCCCGGCATCAGCCAGCGATAACAGGTGGAGTTCATCCGTCAGCCGACTGAGATACTGCAACTGCTTCATCACCATTTCCAGTTGCGCTTCGCTGGGTTCAAACACCCCATCCAGCATGCCCTGCAAACGACCAATGGCGGCCGTCAGCGGCGAGCGCAGTTCATGCGCCATTGCCACATGCGAAGCCCGAAGCTCGCGATCATATCTCGCCAGTTGGCGTGTCATGCTGTTGAAGTCGCTGGCGAATCGCACCATTTCCTCAGGCGCTTCTTTTACCAGCTCCGCCTGGCTGCCGAACTGGCCGTGCGTGACTTCATCGGCCGCATCCCGCAGTCGGCTGAATTGCAGCGCCAGCGGCCGCGCATAGCGAAGCCCCATAATGACAATAAAGGGGATCATCACCAGCACCAGCACGGCGACCATTATCCAGTCCGCAGAGGCAATGGAGGGCGTGGAATAGCTCAGCCCCCACCATGTATCGACAATATCGTGGAAGCGCGACGGATTGAGTTGCGGGTTCTCTTTCAGGGCAAGAAACTCGGCGCGCACCGGGGCGGGCATATGGTGTAGCGCCCAGAAATTCTGCACGGCGTAACGCAACCACATACATAACGCGATGATAATGACAGAGCCGATCGCCAGCGCGAGGATGCGCCCGCAAATCCAGCGCCAGAGCGACTGATGCACCGATGTTTTCATGGCTGGCGGAACCTGTAGCCGATCCCGCGCACATTGGCTAAAACGCCCGTTACGCCCGCACTTTCAAGTTTTTTGCGTAAATTATAAACGTGGGTATCGACGACCCTTTCCAGCGCCTCGCTTTCCGGCAGGCACTGCTCAAGCAGGAACTGGCGTGAAAAAGGTCGCGTGGGATGGCGCAGCAAGGTGGTTAAAATCGAAAACTCGGCTGGCGTCAGTTCGAGAAAACGCTCGCTGTTATCCGGCTGGATGACCGCCGCCGTAATGGCGGTGGTGTTCACTTCCAGATGTTGCCAGCGCAGGATCTCTTCACGCGTTTCTGTGCGGCCAGCGCGCCGCAGCACCGCCTGAACGCGCGCGACCACTTCGCCGGGATGGTAGGGTTTCACAACATAATCATCCGCACCGTAGCGCAATGCGCCAATGCGATCGGGGGCGTCTCCCATCGCCGTCACCATAATCACCGGCACATCGCTTTTACGCCGTAGAGCCGCCAGCACTTCCGTGCCATTCATTCCCGGCAACATCACGTCCAGCAGGATAAGATCGGGCTTCCAGCGTTGCGCCAGCTCAAGCCCGCTAAGGCCATCGACGGTCAATGATACATCATAATTTTCACGACGCAGGTAGGCTTCCAGCACGTTTGCCGCATCGACATCGTCTTCGATCACAAGAATTTTTCGGGACAGCATTTGCTCACCTTGACCGTTTCTTAACACTTTCCTGACCGTTTATTGATATGAGCCGGATATATTCCGCGCTCAGAAGATGGTAAAACCCTGCCGAAACAGCATGTTCCCCAATAAGCGAGATGTGATGATGATATCGATAAAAACCGCCTTGTACAGGAGCAGCCCATTACTGGCCGCCTTCGTATTTTCAGCCCATGCTGATGACGATACCGCCGCGCAAAATGCGTTCACCCTTGGCATCGGGGGGCAATATGCCCCTCGCTACAGTGGCTCAGACAAACAACGCCTGCAAATGGTTCCTGTGATACAGGCACGCTGGAATGCGCTCTTTTTTGATTCGCAAAAAGGGCTGGGCTACGACTTACAGGCCGATAACGGACTCTATTTCGAACATACGCTCGGTTATGGGCTGGGACGTGACGATAGCAACTCCGGCTGGCGCGATGGCGCAAACAATTTAAAAGGGATGGGTAACATTGATGCCACCCTCAATACGGCAATGGCTGTCGGCTGGAGCATTACCCCATGGCTTAACATCGAAGGCAAAGCCACCCTTCCCCTGACCGACGGCCAGGGTGTGCAATACCAGACATCACTGGCGTTAATTCCGCTGCAAACCGCCAGCGATACGTTGGCTTTTCAGTCTGCCGCGCTGTTTGGCGATAGCCGTTACATGAACACCTTTTATGGCGTCAGCAGAGAGCAAAGTCTGCGTAGCGGATACGCTCGCTATGCGGCAGCGGCGGGTTTCTATGGGGTGAACAGCGACCTGACGTGGAATCATCAATTTGATGAACACTGGGGAGCAATGATCAGCGTCGGTTATAGCTGGTTGAACGACCATGCCGCAGACAGCCCGCTGGTGCAGCGCCGTAACGAAGGGACTGGCGTGCTGGCCATTCTTTATACGTTCTAGACGGTTAAGACAGGCAAACCTGCCCGCTTTGCTCTGATGCCGCGATCATTATGAACATAAGCCGCTCTCCGGCTTTTCTGCAACCTGCGGAGAGCGGGTTCCTGCGCTAGTCGCTTTGCACAACCCAATGGAGTTGATTGACCTGGAAACCCAGACGCTGCGCAATCGCGAGATAATTTTGCTTCACCGCATCCGGAATGGTCGGCGTGCGTGAAAGGATCCACAGGTAATCGCGGTTTGGCCCACTCACCAGCGCGTAGTGATAGTCGTCATCGAGAGCAATAACGTTATAGCCGCCATAGAATGGGCCAAAGAACGAGACCTTTAGCGCGGCGGTTGTCGGCGACCCGGTAAACAGCGCTTTGCCTTCGCTCTCACGCCATTTTTGCTTTTGCGGATCGTAACCCCGGTTCAGCACGCTGATTGCCCCGTCGCGGCGCTGGCCATAGGTCGCGGTGACCTGTTCCAGGCCGCGCTCAAAGCGGTTTTCCAGCCGTGCGATTTCGTACCATTTGCCAAGATAGCGGCTGGCATCAAAGCCGGTCACGGGCTGTACGCCTTTCGGCGGAGTGGGCGACTTGCAAGCCACCAGCGTCAGTGCAATCGCTACGCCAGTCAAAACGGGCCAGAATTTCATGTGCGCTCCTTTTCTCTGCAACATCAAGTGTGCGTGGATACCGGGCTTCTGCTGCGTCTGTTTTATCTCTTCTCGCTACTTAATCGCTTAAGAAAGCAACCGATAAACAATTGAAATAAAATAGTAATCAAAATAATTTTTGTCAAAATTTGGACAAGATTTTGTGATTGTATAGATTTTAACTCTACCCCGAGAGGCTGTTGTCCATCATAGAGGTACGCATAGGCAATCCGTCGTTGATCGGTTTGTGGCTGACTATGGGCAGGAGATTGAAAAACAGGGTGTGTCCGCGCCTTACCGGCTGAAAAATATCAATATTTACCTCTTTTCCTGGACTATAAATCCGCAAAAAGCGGGACAAATGTTACGTTGAAAGATTTTCGATAAACTGGGCAAAAAGGAATTTATTCTGGTATAAAGTTGAAAAGTCCGAACATGAAAATTCTGACCAGCATGGGTCGCTTTCGGGCTTTGTGCTGTAACTGCCTGTAAAAAGGGCAGATAAAAAAAAGACCGAATACGATTCCTGTATTCGGTCCAGGGAAATGGCTCTTGGGAGAGAGCCGTGCGCTAAAAGTTGGCATTAATGCAGGCTAAGTCGCCTGGCACTTTAAGAATAGATGACGGCGTCAGCTTTTCCAGTCCGCGACAAAAGTGGTCAGAAAAATTCGCTAACCGTCACGTTAAAAAATGCGAAAACCGCAAGACTTGCTCGGACAGGCTTGCGGTTTTTTATTGAATATTAGTCAGTTAATGTTGCCAGTTAACAAAGTTTCTCTGCCCGGGCAATAAACGGTTCAAGGCTCATTTTTTCACCGGGTTTTGCGGGATCATTAATCTGAATAATGCCGATCGGCTGCCCACTGGCTTTGCCGCTGGCGACCTGCTTTTCCGCCACATCGTTCAGCGGGTATTGCACCAGCGTGCTGGGATTGATGGCATAAAGCGCATGTCCGGGACGGCAGGTCAGCATGATCTCTTCGCGATCAAATGCCCATTTGTCTTTGCCCATTTCAAAGCGGCTGACGGTGATCACCTGCGGTGCAGCGATCGCCACACCTGAACATGTCAGCATTAACAGCCCTAATAAGTTCTTTTTCATTCTTTCCGCCAGGTTCAGTCAAAAAGGTTCCCATGTCGCAAAAAGGCTCACTGCGGCAAGCACAAGCGCCCCCAACCCCAGTTCGACCCAGGTCAGGATGATAAATCGCTGCCGCGCAGCATCATGATGCCGATTCAGACGCGGCACCAGAACATACCGATTCACAAGGGCAATTACTACCATCAGGGCCACAAGCGCACATTTCAGCAACAGCATCCGCCCCCAGTCATTTTGCCAGGGGCGCGCGACACCTTCGATCAATAGCGTATTGACCACACCCGTTGCCAGCACGCCCGCAACCGCAAAATGGCCATAGTGGGAAAAACGCAGCATGGCTGAGATGGCCGCCGGGCGTAACTGCCCATGAGCCAGGCGCATGCAAAACAGTACCGGCAGCAGCCCGCCGATCCACATCGCCGCGCAAAGCAGATGCAGCGCATGATTGCCACGCTGGAGAACGCCCAGCGCCCCTTCACGCATTGCAGCGTGCCCGACTCCCGCTGCCAGCAGAAACTGGATCGCCAGCAGCACGAAGATGCGCCGCTGTTGTTGAGGCTGAAGGAACAGGCTTATCAGCGTCAGGAGGGCAAAAATGATTTGCCACGCCCAGATCGTGCCAAAACCAGTCGCCGCTACCGCCAGCCAGGTCGACGGTTGCCAGACATCTCCCCATCCCTCCCCCATTAATCCGCCCTGGAAAGCGAACATCAGGATCGCGCTAAGGGCGCTCAGCCATAAACATCCACGCAGAAGAGGAAGAAAGCGGCGGGTCATCAGATGCTCCAGGCTGCGCGGAGCCAGCCACGCGCTGAACAGCGCGCAGCCAAACGAGAGCATCAGGGTGGCGAAATGCACAAATCGCAACCCAACAAAAGCGGTCTCCAGCATTGGTTACTTCACAGAAAAGTGATACTGGCCGCTGGTTTTGTGCCCATCAACGGAAACCACGTGCCAGTTAACGGTATAATTGCCCGGCGTCAACGGTTGCTCCAGCGGAACGATCATTTGCGTTTTGTCATTCTCATTGCGCTTTACTGCGCCGGTCCGGATAATTTGTTGCTGCGCACCGGTTACCGAGATGCCGCTGAATTTCGGTTCAATGCCTTCCGAGAAATTCAGCGTTAGCGCCTGTGGCGCAGCGGTTACCGCCGCATCGGCGGCCGGGTATTGCCCCTTGAGATGTGCATGTGCCAGCACTGCAGGTGCCGTAAAAAGGCTGGCGATGAGCACCGCTGTTCGCCAGTGTGCATACGAAGAGATGGACATAGAGTTCATTCCTTTTTGTTATACATTTAGGGAAAAGAATAACCCTGTACAATATTCGCGTCGAGTATCATTGTCGGTGCACTTGTCTTTCTGCGACAGGCTTAGTAACTTTTGCCGCGTGAACCCAGGAGAAAATCATGATTACCAATCTTGCGCAGCTTGAACAGGACGAGATGGACAAGGTCAATGTCGATCTTGCTGCCGCGGGCGTTGCCTTTAAAGAACGCTACAACATGCCGGTGATTGCGGAAGCCGTGGAGCGTGAACAGCCGGAGCACCTGCGTAACTGGTTTCGCGAGCGTTTAATCGCTCATCGTCTGGCTTCCGTTTCGCTTTCGCGTCTGCCTTATGAGCCTAAAGCTAAATAACGGAGCCGGTTATGTTACGTGTCATCGATACCGAAACCTGCGACCTGCAAGGCGGGGTGGTGGAAATAGCCTCCGTTGACGTGGTTGACGGAAAGATAGTCAATCCGAAGAGCCATCTGGTCCGGCCCGATCGCCCTATCAGTCCGCAGGCGATGGCCATCCATCATATAACAGAAGCGATGGTGGCGAATCAGCCGTGGATTGAAGAGATTGTGCCGCACTACTATGGCAGCAGCTGGTACGTGGCGCATAACGCCAGTTTTGACCGCCGCGTGCTGCCAGAAATGCCGGGCGAATGGATCTGCACCATGAAGCTGGCGCGCCGTCTCTGGCCGGGAATTAAATACAGCAACATGGCGCTGTATAAATCCCGCAAACTGAGCGTACAGACGCCGCCGGGGCTGCATCATCACCGCGCGTTATACGACTGCTATATCACCGCCGCGTTGCTCATCGACATTATGCAGGTCTCCGGCTGGACACCGGATCAGATGGCGACCGTGACCGGCCGCCCGGCGCTGGTAACCACTTTCACATTCGGCAAATACCGCGGCAAAGCAGTGTCTGAGATCGCCGACCGCGATCCGGGTTATCTGCGCTGGCTGTTCAATAACCTGGAGCGCATGAGCCCGGAACTGCGACTGACGTTAAAGCACTATCTCGGCGACGATTAATGTACCCCGTGTCCGGGTAAGGTGCCCTGCGTCAGGGCAATCAGGAAAGCATACTCCAGCGCCACGCCTTCATAGGATTTAAAACGTCCGGATTTCCCTCCGTGCCCGGAATCCATATCGGTACAGAGCAGCAGCAGGTTATTATCCGTTTTGTACTCGCGCAGTTTTGCCACCCACTTCGCCGGTTCCCAGTACTGCACCTGCGAATCATGCAGCCCGGTCGTTACCAGCATGTGCGGGTAATCGTGGGCCTCGACGTTATCATAAGGGCTGTAGCCCTTGATGTAGTGATAGTAGGTTTCATCCTGCGGATTCCCCCACTCTTCAAACTCACCGGTGGTCAGCGGAATAGATTCATCCAGCATGGTGGTCACGACATCGACAAAGGGCACCTGGGCAATCACACCATGAAATAGCGAGGGACGTTGATTGATGACTGCGCCTATCAGCATACCGCCAGCGCTTCCCCCCATGCCGTAGCAGAAGAGCGGCGAACCATATCCCTGCGCCAGCAGCGAATCGGTGACATCAATAAAATCATTGAAGGTATTTTTCTTGTTGAGGAATTTTCCCTCTTCATACCACGATTGCCCCAGCTCACCGCCGCCGCGTACGTGGGCAATGGCAAACACAAAGCCCCGATCGAGCAGGCTCAGGCGGCTGCTGCTAAAGTCTGCATCCATACTGGCGCCGTAGGATCCATACCCGTAGACCAACAGCGGATTTTCACCTTTGCGGAATAAGGTGTGGTTGTAAACCAGCGAGACCGGGACTTCGACGCCATCTCTGGCGTGGATCCACAGGTGTTCACTGCGATAGTGGCTAGCATCGAAACCCGCGACTTCAACCTGCTTCAGCACGCGCCGCTCGCCGGTATCCATATCCAGTTCAAAAAGCGTGTCCGGCGTGGTCATCGACGAGTAGCCGTAGCGTAAACGCGAGGTTTCTGGTTCCGGGTTATACGCCAGCCAGGTGACATATGCCGGATCGTCAAACGCAATGCCCACCACTTCCCGCGTCTTACGGTTGATCTGCCGCAGGCTGGTTAAACCGCGCTGCCGTTCCTCAACCACCAGCCAGTCGCTGAAGAGCGTAAACCCTTCCAGCATCACCTGTTCGCGCGCCGGGATCAGCACTTCCCAGCGCCTTTCATCGCGCACTTTGGTGCGATACAGGCCAAAGTTTTTGCCTTCGCGGTTAGAACGCAGGTAGAAAGTGTGCTGGAAATGGTCAAGGTTGTACTCATGCTCTTTGCGTCTTGGCAAAAAACAGAGCGGCTGCGCATCCGGTAGCTCTGCGTCGAGAAGCAGCACTTCGCTGGTGGTCGCGCTGGAAAGGTGGATTGTAATGTAGTGCTGCGAGGTCGTTTTGCCTAAACCGACATAGAAGGTCTCATCCTGCTCTTCGTACACCAGCTCATCCTGCTGCGCCGGTTCTCCGACGGTGTGGCGCCACACCTGATACGGCAACAGCGTGGTTGCATGCTTGCGCACATAGTAGAGCGTTTCGGAGTCATTAACCCAGACAAAATCCGGTGAGACGTTATCCAGCACTTCCGGGTACCAGTTGCCGGTTTCAAGGTTACGAAAACGCAAACCATACTGGCGGCGCGATAAAAAATCTTCGGCTATCGCCATGATGGCGTTGTCTGGTGAAACTTCCAGGCCGCCGAGCGTATAGAATTCACTGTGTGATGCGCGCTGGTTGGCATCCAGCAGCACCGTCCACTCATCCCACTCTGCGCTCAGCACCGACTGACGCTGGTAGATTGCATACTCATTACCGGGTTCGTAAATGTGCCGATAGCGATAACCATTTCTGACATAGGGCGCAGAAACTTCACGTTGCGGTATGCGTGAGATGATCTCCTGCAGCACCTCATCCTGTAACGCCTGTTGCGACGCCATCATTTTGCGGCCGTAATCATTTTCCTGATGCAGATAGTCAAGCACCTCTGGCTGCGAGCGGGTGTCGTCCCGCAGCCAGTAATAGTTATCAACGCGCGTATCGCCATGCGTGGTGATAGCGTGTGGGATCTGTTTTGCTTTCGGCGACATAGTATTGATCTTTTTTGTTTAACACTCTTGTAAGGTTGGCAAAACCCGCGCGTGATGCAAGCGAAACCACACTGTAATCAGAATCAAGCGGTAAGTTTTTGCTGCTTTATATCCTCTTCTATCTCCTCACGAACTGCCTGCGGGATCTGTAACGCATCTCCCAATGCATTCAGATAGCTACGTTCCATAAAGTGATCGATATCAATGACGGCACAGCTGAGATACCAGAGTTCCAGCGCCTCTTCTTCATTCTGTACGCCCTGCGCCAGACGCGCGGGATCCAGCGGTTGTTCGATTGCCTGCGCAACCAGCCGCCGACCCTGTTCTTCCACCCCGGCTTCACGAAGCTGCTGTTCGATAGCGGCTCGTTCTTTATCGTCGATATGACCATCGCTCTTCGCCGCAAAAACCAGGGCCAGGATCAGGCGCTCCGTGCGCACATCCAGCGGAGATTGCTGCTGCCCGTACTGCGGTTCTCCCTGATGCGCGTTGCGGATACGGTCTTTGTATTTATTCCACAGCACCGTACCAGCGACCGCGCCGCCGCCAACCAGCAGTGCGCTGGTACCGTATTTAGCAAGAAATTTACGTGAGGATTTACTGGCGACAAGCAGCCCGGCAAGACCACCCAGAGCACCCGGCGCCAGCAGGTTATGTAATCTCTGCTCGCCCGAAGATGAGGGATCCGTATTATCTTTCGAACCCAGCAACGACTGTATTTGATTCAACCAACTCATAATGCCCTCGCTTATCAATGTGTGGTTGACCAGAGTAAGCGAGGGGGATGTCAGGAAGTGTCTGTCGCGGCAAAAGATGAGAAAAGTATTGCGTTACGGCTGCGGCTGGTACTCTGCCGTACCCGCTTTGCAATTAACGGCCACGCGGTAGTGAATATCCATATTTTTACCGCGAACCGTGAGTGGTACCGTCCATTTATCACCCTTGCCGACGATCTCTTTCGGATTCACCCAGGCAACCGGATCGGCCTGCCCCAGTTTTTTTTGATCGTCTGCCCAGCGCACAATGCGATTTTGCAGATAGTCACGCTTAACGCTGGCCGCGATCCCATCGGCATCAAGGCCTTCACAAGAAGGAAACTTTACCGCTTTATCCGTTGCAGCGTGCGCCATGGTACTGCCTGCCAGCAAAAGCAGACCTGTAAAAACTCCTGCTATTTTCATGCTTATCTCCAGGTACGGACTTGTCCAGTCAAAAGCATGGTACAAATTGCTGGCAGTGCAAGATCAAGCCACTTTCGCGCGCTTCTGCGCGCTTTTAATATCCACTGCGTCTGTCGGTTCAGCATCATCAGAAGCAGCCGCTGCGGCAGGTTCTTCCGCTTCAGCGCCTGGCAATTTGCCGGATTTCAGAATACCGCTCAGCGCGTCTTTCTGTTCGGCAAGCCACAGCGCCATTTGATCGCGCATCTCATCTTCCAGTGCTACCGGGCCGGTACCTAACCAGTCGCCCAGCACTTCCGCCAGATCGAGCATTTTATCGTAAGCATCAGCTTCCTTTTTGCTGGCAAAAGACATTTTTTCCTCACCTTCACGAATGACTACGTATTTAACTTCTACCGCCATGATGCAGCCTCATTCAACTGTGTATTTATACAGTATAATAGCGCGATGAAAAAAGCATCGCAAGGGATAAAAGACAGACGCAAACGTTTTCGTTTATACTGCGCCCAGTTTTTTTCCCAACGGTAAGATGCTATGACTCTTTTAGGTACTGCGCTGCGCCCGGCAGCAACTCGCGTGATGTTACTCGGCTCTGGCGAACTGGGTAAGGAAGTAGCCATTGAATGTCAACGACTGGGCATTGAAGTGATTGCAGTTGATCGCTACGCCGATGCGCCGGCTATGCATGTGGCGCACCGTTCACATGTGATCAATATGCTTGATGGTGATGCGTTGAAGGCGCTGGTCGCACAAGAAAAACCGCATTTTATCGTGCCAGAAATCGAAGCTATCGCCACCGACACACTGCTGGAACTGGAAGCGCAAGGTCAGCATGTGGTGCCCTGTGCCCGCGCCACAAAATTGACCATGAACCGTGAAGGCATTCGTCGCCTGGCAGCGGAAGAGTTGCAGTTACCGACATCCAGCTACCGCTTTGCCGACAGTGAAGCGGCTTTTCGCGATGCCGTCGCTGAGATTGGTTTGCCGTGTATTGTCAAACCCGTGATGAGCTCCTCCGGTAAAGGTCAGAGCTTTATTAAAAGCGCAGAGCAATTGACGAAAGCCTGGGAATACGCCCAACAGGGCGGCCGCGCCGGTGCCGGACGGGTGATTGTCGAAGGCGTAGTTAACTTTGATTTTGAAATCACGCTTCTGACCATCAGCGCCGTTGATGGCGTCCATTTTTGCGCGCCGGTCGGCCACCGCCAGGAAGACGGTGATTATCGCGAATCCTGGCAGCCGCAGCAGATGTCGCCGCTGGCACAGGAGCGCGCGCAGGCGATTGCCAGCAAAGTCGTGCTGGCGCTGGGCGGCTATGGGCTGTTCGGCGTTGAGCTGTTCGTTTGCGGCGATGAGGTGATTTTCAGCGAGGTCTCCCCTCGCCCGCATGATACCGGGATGGTGACGCTGATTTCCCAGGATCTCTCGGAGTTCGCGCTGCATGTCCGTGCTTTTCTCGGTTTACCGATTGGCGACATCCGCCAGTACGGCCCGGCAGCTTCGGCCGTGATCCTGCCACGCCTGAGCAGCCAGAATGTAACCTTCGATAACGTGCAAAATGCGCTCGCCGCCGGCGTGCAACTGCGTCTTTTTGGGAAACCTGAAATCGACGGCTCTCGCCGCATGGGCGTTGCGCTGGCCGTGGCTGAAAGTGTCGAAACGGCTGTAGAACGCGCGGTTGCCGCTGCGGCGGCAGTTCAGGTTAAGGGCTAAAAAAAGCCCGGAGGCGCTCATCGCCTGCCGGGATTTTTTGCACAAGGCGGGGGTAAACACCCGCCCGCGAGATTACTGTTTCGCGCCTTCTACCGCTTCGCGCGCCAGTTTAGTGATGCGATCGTAATCACCCGCTTCCAGCGCATCTGCCGGAACCAGCCAGGAACCGCCGATGCACAGCACGCTTTTCAGCGCCAGGTAATCGCGGTAGTTAGCCGGTGAGATCCCGCCAGTCGGGCAGAAACGAACCTGAGAGAACGGACCCGCAATCGCCTGCAACGCTTTAGTACCGCCGTTAGCTTCCGCCGGGAAGAATTTGAACTCTTTCAGGCCGTAGTCCATGCCCAGCATCAATTCAGAAACGGTGCTGATGCCCGGGATCAGCGGGATAGTACCTTCGGTCGCGGCTTTCAGCAGCGGCTCGGTCAGGCCCGGGCTGATAGCGAACTGCGCGCCAGCAGCGGTGACTTCCGCCAGCTGCTGCGGGTTCAGTACCGTACCGGCACCGATAATTGCGTCGGGCACTTCTTTTGCGATAGCGCGGATAGCATCCATCGCACAAGCCGTACGCAGGGTGACTTCCAGTACGCGAACGCCACCAGCAACCAGCGCTTTTGCCATCGGCACAGCGTGTTCCAGTTTGTTCACTACAATCACCGGCACTACCGGACCTGTTTTCAGAATTGCTTCTGCACTCGTTTTCCAGTTTTTCATCAGAGTTTTTCTCTCGCCAGAACTAAATCTTATCGTCTTAAAAAGTGATACAGGTTGCGCCCTGCTCCGCACCGGAGAGTTTCTCCCGCAGCGCGCCGAACAATTCGCGGCCTGTGCCCACGCGCATCGCGCTCAGGTCAGGAATATGCGGCTGACGTGCGGCAAGTTCGTTGTCATCAACCAGCAGCGTTAACTCGCCTGTCTGCCCGTTAACCCGGATAATATCGCCATCACGCACTTTCGCCAGCAATCCGCCATCGTATGCTTCTGGGGTAACGTGGATCGCCGACGGCACTTTACCTGATGCGCCTGACAGCCGTCCATCGGTAACTAGTGCGATTTTGAAACGGCGGTCCAATAATACACCAAGTGGTGGCATGAGTTTATGTAATTCTGGCATACCGTTCGCTTTTGGCCCTTGATGACGGACAACCACCACGCAATCACGGTCCAGCAGGCCTGCTTCGAAGGCCGGTAAAACATCATGCTGGCTTTCAAAAATCACCGCTGGCGCTTCAATAACCTGATTTTCGACCGGCACTGCTGAGGTTTTCATCACCGCACGCCCCAGATTGCCGCTCAGCACTTTGGTGCCGCCATGTTTCGAGAACGGCTGTTCGATGGTCGCAATGACATCAGCATCCAGCGACGCAGCCGCGCCGTCACGCCAGTCCAGCTCGCCATTATTGAGCCACGGCTCCTGGGTGTAGCGCGTCAGGCCAAAGCCCGCCACGGTGTGAACATCTTCATGTAACAAACCGCCTTTCAATAGTTCACGCATCAGCACCGGCACACCGCCAGCCGCCTGGAAGTGGTTAATGTCTGCCGGGCCGTTCGGGTAGAGACGCGCCAGCAGCGGAACCACATCAGAAAGATCGGAGAAATCATCCCAGTTGATGATGATCCCTGCGGCGCGCGCCATCGCCACCAGATGCATGGTGTGGTTGGTGGAGCCGCCCGTCGCCAGCAGCGAGACAATACCGTTCACCACGACTTTTTCATCAATCATTTTACCGAGCGGCATCCACTCGTTGCCATTGCCGGTCAGGCGGGTCACCTGGCGGGCTGCCGCTTCAGTCAGTACACGGCGCAGAGGCGCATCCGGATGGATAAACGATGAGCCAGGCAGTTGCATGCCCATAAACTCGATCACCATCTGGTTAGTGTTTGCCGTGCCGTAAAACGTACAGGTACCTGGCGCATGATATGAGGCGGCTTCTGATTCGAGCAGCGCCATGCGATCGACTTTGCCTTCCGCATAAAGCTGGCGAATGCGTACTTTCTCTTTATTCGCCAGACCGCTCGCCATCGGACCAGACGGGATAAACACCGCCGGTAAATGACCAAATGACAGCGCCGCCATGGCCAGCCCCGGGACAATTTTGTCACACACGCCGAGGTACAGCGCGCCGTCAAACATATTGTGAGAAAGCCCTACCGCTGCCGACATCGCAATCACTTCGCGGCTCAGCAGGGAAAGTTCCATACCGTCCTGCCCCTGGGTTACGCCGTCGCACATTGCCGGAACGCCGCCCGCGACCTGACCTACTGCGTTCACCGAATGCAACGCTTTACGGATAATCTCCGGATAGACTTCGTAAGGCTGATGAGCGGAAAGCATGTCGTTGTAGGACGTGATAATGGCAATATTGTTGCGCAACATGCTTTTGAGGGAGGCTTTGTCGTCAGGCTGGCAGGCCGCAAAGCCGTGTGCCAGGTTGCCGCAGGCCAGTGTGGAACGGCGCACAGTGTTCGTTTTCGCCTGTTCGATGCGTGCAAGATAGGCTGAGCGGGTTTCGCGCGAACGTTCAATAATGCGATTTGTTACGCGTAACATTGTTGAGTTCATAAAGGCTCCTGAAATTTATCTGTCCGGGGAACCGCGTCAACAATGCCATAAGCCTTCGTTATCAGACTGTAAACACCAGAACGCCGCGCCCCAAAGGCAAAATCGCTTCAGCCAGTGTAATAAAAAAAGCCCCGCTGGTGAATCCAGTCGGGGCCTGAAAGGTGAAAAATTATTCTGATATCTGTGTTAGATCATGTTACCGGTAAAATGGAATGCCATTTGCGCAAGAAAATCACTCAAACTCGTTCCATGAACGGCCATCGCGAGTAATCATCGCCACCGATGCAACCGGTCCCCAGGTACCTGCCTGATACGGTTTCGGCGCATCGTTGTCTGCTGCCCACGCTTCAGTGATGGAATCGACCCATTTCCAGGCCTCTTCCACTTCGTCACGGCGCACGAACAGGGCCTGAATACCACGCATGGTTTCCAGCAGAAGGCGCTCGTAAGCATCAGCAAGATGCGTCTGATTAAAGGTTTCGGAGTAGCTCAGGTCGAGTTTGGTAATTTGCAGGTTGTGTTTATGATCCAGGCCAGGAACCTTGTTAAGCACCTGAATATCCACACCTTCATCCGGCTGCAGGCGAATGGTCAGTTTGTTCTGCGGCAGATCCTGCCAGGACTCTTTGAACAGGTTCAGTTCTGGCGTTTTAAAGTAAACCACAACTTCTGAACATTTGGTCGGCAGACGTTTACCGGTGCGCAGATAGAACGGCACGCCGGCCCAGCGCCAGTTATCGATATCGACACGGATAGCGACGAACGTTTCGGTATTACTGGATTTGTTCGCCCCCTCTTCTTCCAGGTAACCGGGCACTTTTTTGCCTTGCGCAAACCCGGCGGTGTACTGACCACGCACGGTTTTTTCGCGCACGTTAGTGCGATCGATGCGGCGCAACGATTTCAGCACTTTCACTTTTTCATCACGAATACTGTCCGCGCTCAGATCGGACGGCGGCGACATGGCAATCATGCAGAGGATCTGCAACAGGTGGTTCTGGATCATATCGCGCATCTGCCCGGCCTGGTCAAAATAGCCCCAGCGGCCTTCGATACCGACCTCTTCCGCCACGGTGATTTCCACGTGATCGATGGTACGGTTGTCCCAGTTGTTAACAAACAGGGAGTTAGCAAAACGCAACGCCAGCAGGTTAAGTACCGTCTCTTTACCCAGATAATGGTCGATGCGGTATACCTGGCACTCTTCGAAAAACTCGCCCACCTGATCGTTAATTTCCCGCGATGTCGCAAGCGATGTACCCAGCGGCTTTTCCATCACGACACGCGCCGGTTTCGCGTTCAGTTTCGCTTCACCCAGCCCCTTACAGATGGCGCCAAAGGTGCTCGGCGGCATGGCAAAGTAGTTGATAGTCGTGCGATTTTTCTGGTCCAGCATCGCACCAAGACGTTTGAATGCGGAGGTTTCGTTGACATCCAGATTGCAAAAATCCAGACGACCACTCAGCTTATCCCACAGACTTTCGTCGATTTTTTCCTTCATAAAGGTTTCAAGCGCTTCACGAACAACCTTGGTATAGGCTTCCTTATCCCACTCGGCACGGCCGACCCCCAGGATACGTGTATCCGGATGGATCTGCCCCGCTTTTTCCAGTTGGTACAGTGAAGGCAGCAATTTCCGGCGTGCGAGGTCACCTTTCGCGCCGAAAATGACCAGGTCACACGCCTGGGCTGTTTGTACTACCGCCATGTCAATCTCCTCAGTTGGCTGTCCTGGAGCGTTAGCCAGGCCTTAGTTGTAATTTTATTACAGTACACTGTACTGCGTTTACGTAATTCCCGAAACTGTTACGCATTGTCAGGACGTGCGTTATTTTGTTGTGACAAAAAATCTGTTTTTTCGCCCTGAAAAAGCCGGATATTTGCCCAGGAAACAGACGATAAAATCTGACTCTGATCATGTAATGAAAAAAAACAACATCATTTCTCATCACCACTTACATTTCTGCTTCCCGCGGGGGTAATATCTGTTTAAAACGCATCACGATTCCATCTATCAGTGTAATCGTTTCACCATGAGCGCTTTATCACCCATGAATATGCTGGAAAAAATCCAGTCACGGCTGGAACACCTTAGCAAATCCGAACGGAAGGTCGCGGAAGTCATCCTCGCCGCTCCGGACCAGGCCATCCACTCCAGCATCGCTGCGCTGGCACAGGAAGCAGATGTCAGTGAACCGACGGTGAACCGTTTTTGCCGCAGCCTTGATACGCGTGGTTTCCCGGACTTCAAGTTGCATCTGGCGCAAAGTCTCGCCAATGGCACGCCCTATGTTAATCGAAATGTTGACGAAGATGACAGCGTAGAAGCCTATACCGGAAAAATCTTTGAATCGGCAATGGCCAGCCTCGATCACGTCCGACAGTCGCTGGATATGGCCGCCGTCAATCGCGCCGTCGATCTGTTGACCCAGGCGAAAAAAATCTCATTTTTCGGTCTCGGCTCGTCTGCCGCCGTTGCGCACGACGCCATGAACAAATTTTTCCGCTTCAACGTACCGGTGATTTACTCCGACGACATCGTGCTGCAACGCATGAGTTGTATGAATTGTAGCGATGATGACGTGGTTGTGCTGATTTCCCATACCGGAAGAACAAAAAACCTCGTTGAGCTTGCGCAACTGGCGCGCGAAAACGACGCCATGGTCATTGCCCTGACTTCAGCAGGGACGCCGCTTGCGCGCGAGGCAACGCTTGCTATCACGCTTGATGTCCCGGAAGATACTGACATTTATATGCCCATGGTTTCCCGACTTGCGCAACTGACCGTCATTGACGTGCTGGCCACCGGTTTTACCTTGCGCCGCGGCGCAAAATTCAGGGATAACTTGAAGCGAGTCAAAGAAGCCCTGAAAGAATCGCGCTTTGATAAGGAGCTGCTTATCAAAAGCGATAACCACTAATAGTTAATAACAAAGCAGTAACCTCTTACGCTGTTCGGTCAGGCGCATTGCCCTTCACAGCGGGGCGCTAAATGGCCGAATTCATGTTCACGCAACACCAAGTTGTTTCAGTCAACGGAGTATTACATGTCCAGAAGGCTTCGCAGGACCAAAATCGTAACCACTTTAGGCCCGGCCACTGACCGCGATAACAACCTTGAGAAGGTTATCGCTGCTGGCGCTAACGTGGTGCGTATGAACTTCTCACACGGAACACCTGAAGATCATAAATTACGTGCGGATAAGGTACGTGAGATTGCGGCAAAACTGGGACGTCATGTTGCTATCCTTGGCGATTTACAGGGCCCCAAAATTCGCGTTTCCACCTTCAAGGAAGGCAAAGTTTTCCTGAACGTTGGCGATAAATTTCTGCTCGACGCCAACCTGGGTAAAGGCGAAGGCGACAAGGAAAAAGTCGGCATCGACTATAAAGGCCTGCCAGCCGACGTGGTAACGGGCGATATCCTGCTGCTCGACGACGGTCGCGTACAGCTGAAAGTGCTGGAAGTTCAGGGTATGAAAGTGTTCACCGAAGTGACTGTCGGCGGACCGCTCTCCAACAACAAAGGCATCAACAAACTGGGCGGCGGTCTCTCCGCTGAAGCCCTGACAGAGAAAGACAAAGCGGATATCGTTACCGCGGCGCTGATCGGCGTTGATTATCTGGCTGTCTCTTTCCCGCGCTGCGGCGAAGACCTGAACTACGCCCGCCGCCTGGCGCGCGATGCAGGCTGCGACGCGAAGATCGTCGCGAAAGTCGAGCGTGCGGAAGCCGTTTGCGATCAGGATGCGATGGACGATGTGATCCTTGCGTCTGATGTCGTGATGGTTGCCCGTGGCGACCTCGGCGTTGAAATCGGCGATCCGGAACTGGTCGGTATTCAGAAAGCGCTGATCCGCCGCGCCCGTCAACTGAACCGTGCAGTGATCACCGCCACGCAGATGATGGAGTCGATGATCACCAACCCGATGCCAACCCGCGCGGAAGTCATGGATGTTGCTAACGCCGTGCTCGACGGTACAGATGCCGTCATGCTCTCTGCGGAAACCGCCGCCGGTCAGTATCCGTCTGAAACCGTAGCGGCAATGGCGCGTGTTTGTCTGGGTGCGGAAAAGATCCCAAGCATCAACGTTTCTAAACACCGCCTGGATATTCAGTTCGACAACGTTGAAGAAGCGATCGCGATGTCGGCGATGTACGCGGCCAACCACCTGAAAGGTGTAACCGCTATCATCTCCATGACCGAATCCGGCCGCACCGCCCTGATGACCTCACGCATCAGCTCCGGCCTGCCGATTTTTGCCCTCTCCCGCCATGAGCGCACCCTGAACCTGACAGCGCTCTACCGTGGCGTAACGCCGGTCTATTTCGACAGCGTTAACGAAGGCGTTGCAGCCGCTAACGATGCCGTTAACCTGCTGCGTGACAAAGGCTACCTGCTTTCCGGAGATCTGGTGATCGTGACGCAGGGTGACGTGATGAGCACCGTGGGCACCACCAATACCACACGTATTCTGACCGTCGAATAGCCGGCAGCCAGAAAAGCGAAAGGCCTCTCGCTGGAGAGGCCTTTTTTTATTTCTTCGGGAACAGTTCCTTGCGCTTATAAGGCTCTGTTTCACCGGGTTTGCGCGTTTTCAGCAGCTTCAGGATCCAGGTGTATTGTTCCGGACGAGGCGTGACAAACACCTCCACCTCTTCATTCATGCGCCTGGCGATCGTGTTGTCATCCGCTGTCAGCAAATCATCCATCGGCGGTCGCACCTGGATAATCAGACGATGCGTTCTGGCGTCATAGACCGGGAACAACGGTACAACACGTGCGCGGCAGACTTTCATCAGGCGGCCAATGGCCGGAAGCGTTGCTTTGTAGGTGGCAAAGAAATCGACAAACTCGCTGTGCTCCGCGCCGTGATCCTGGTCCGGCAGATAGTAACCCCAGTAGCCCTGGCGCACCGACTGGATAAAAGGCTTAATGCCATCGTTGCGCGCATGCAAACGCCCACCAAAGCGACGACGAACGGTATTCCAGACATAATCAAAGACCTTGTTACCTTGATTATGGAACATCGCTGCCATCTGCTGCCCCTGCGAAGCCATCAGCATCGCCGGAATATCCACGCCCCAACCGTGTGGCACGAGGAAAATCACTTTCTCGTTGTTACGTTGCAATTCATCGATAATATCTTTGCCCTGCCAGTCGACGCGCGGCAACACCTTATCCGGCCCACGGATCGCCAGTTCCGCCATCATGGCCATTGCCTGTGGCGCAGTAGCAAACATCTCATCAATGATGGCTTCTCTTTCGGCTTCGCTTTTTTCAGGAAAGCAGTAGAGCAAATTGATCTGTGCGCGACGACGCGCGCTTTTGCCATATTTCCCTGCCAGACGGCCCAGTTTCCCCAGCAGGGGATCGCGTACCGAAGGCGGAACCAGCGCTACGCCAGCAAATGCCAGTACGCCCAACCACGCGCCCCAGTTGCGCGGGTGACGGAATTCACTTTCGAACTCCGGAATATATTCACTGTTATTTTTTTTCGTTTCCATGCATCGTCCGCAGGCCAGAAATCAAGTCACTCAGGATAAGGAGATAGTGTAGCGAGGCGTTATCTTTCACACAAAAGAAAAAGCCGGCGCGCAGCAGGCACCGGCTTCGAACGCATATTTGTTAAGCGAATCAGTCAAAACGCAATTGCGGAATAACCTCTTTCACCTGCGACAGATAATCCGTGCGATCCGAACCGGTCAGCCCTTCGGTGCGCGGCAGTTTTGCCGTTAACGGGTTGACAGCCTGTTGGTTGATCCACATTTCATAGTGCAAATGCGGCCCGGTGGAGCGGCCGGTGTTACCCGACAAGGCGATGCGATCGCCGCGCTTCACTTTCTGACCCGGTTTTACCAGCAGTTTACGCAGATGCATGTAACGGGTTGTGTAAGTACGACCGTGGCGGATAGCAATGTAGTTCCCCGCTGCGCCACTGCGTTTCGCCACCACAACTTCACCATCGCCGACGGCAAGCACCGGCGTGCCCTGCGGCAGAGCAAAATCGACGCCTTTGTGCGGTGCAACGCGTCCGGTAACCGGATTCAGACGGCGCGGATCAAAGTTTGACGAGACGCGGAACTGTTTCGCAGTCGGGAAGCGCATAAAACCTTTTGCCAGCCCGCTACCATTGCGATCGTAAAATTTGCCGTCTTCGGCGCGAATGGCGTAGTAATCTTTGCCGTCAGAACGCAGGCGAACGCCGACTAACTGGCTCTGTTCCTGTTTACCTTCCAGCATTTCGCGGGACATCAGCACGGAAAACTCATCGCCTTTTTTCAGCTTACGGAAATCCATCTGCCACTGCATCGCTTTGATCACCGCGCTGACTTCAGCGCTGGTTAAACCGGCTTCACGGGCGCTGGCGACGAAGCTCGCGCCAACCGTACCTTTCATCACCGAATTCACCCAGTCGCCCTGCTGCATCTCGCTGCTCATTTTAAAACCGCCATCGACGCGGTCATATGTGCGGGTTTCGCGGCGGGACATCTCCCACGTCAGGCGTTGCAGATCGCCATCTGCGGTGAGCGTCCATGAAAGTTGTTGACCAATCTTCAGATTACGCAGTTCCTTATCAGCAGCGGCAAGCTGGCTGATATCGCCCATATCAATGCCGTACTGGTTGAGGATACTGCTGAGCGTATCGCCGGTAGAAACCACATATTCGTGAACGCCAACTTCATTGGCGGTTTTATCATCCAGTTCATCTTGCGGGATATCATCCACATCATCAGAAGTGGTTTGATCGATAGGTTCGCTGGCTTCCGGCAACAACGAGCGGATTTCATTTTTCGGCAGCTCAATCGCTTTCACGATCGGGGCTGTGGCTTCGGGATGATAAACGTAAGGCCGCCAGACGGCGACCGTGAGTGTAAGAACTGTAAGCGACCCCAGCATGACACGGTGGGGTCGGGGCAGACTGTTAAATGCCAGAGCGACAGAGCGGGCTATCTGTTGCACGTATTCACTTCCTCGTTATTCTCCTTTCAGGCAGCTCGCATACTGGTGAGTAAGTTGGGCAAGGAACTGCGGATAGCTCTCTTTGCCTAACTTGATACTGATTCCAAGTGGATCCAACGTTCCCATTCGAACGGATGTCCCTCTGGCAACAGCTTCAACGACCGCTGGCCTGAACTGTGGTTCAGCAAAAACGCACGTGGCTTTTTGCTCAACCAACTGTGTTCTGATTTCATGTAAACGCTGCGCACCAGGCTGAATTTCGGGATTGACGGTAAAGTGCCCCAATGGGGTCAGCCCGTAGTGTCTTTCAAAGTAGCCGTAGGCGTCATGAAAAACGAAATACCCCTTCCCTTTCAGCGGTGCCAGCTCGTTACCAGCTTGCTTATCCGCCTGAGTTAATGATGCCTCAAAGGCCTGCAAGTTGGCGTCAAGCCTGGCTCGACTTTGCGGCATAACTTCCACTAATTTATCGTGGATTGCAACCGCCGACAGCCGCGCAATCTCTGGGGAAAGCCACAGATGCATGTTGTAATCGCCGTGATGGTGATGTTCGTCACTTTTTTCGCCATCGTGGTGATCATCACCATGCTCATGTTCGTCTTCATCGGCCCCTTTCATCAACAGCGGTTTTACACCGGCAAGCCCGGCCATCGACACCTGTTTCTGCTCAGAAATTTGTTGTACGGAACGCGCCATAAAGGCTTCCATCTCCGGGCCGACCCAAAAAACTAAGTCCGCGTTTTGTAAGCGTTTTACATCTGAAGGACGCAGTGAATAATCATGCTCGGATGCACCATCTGGCAGCAGCACTTCGGTAGTCGTCACCCCGTCGGCAATGGCAGCAGCGATAAATCCTAATGGTTTGAGTGAAGCCACCACATCGGCATTAGCGGTTTGTGCTGTACCGGCGAAAAGAGCAGCAGATAGCGCTGCGCAAAGAAGCGTATTTTTATGTAACATAATGCAACTGTTCATCGTAATGAGTATGTGGGGTGTGATATTATAACATCCGACAACTTGTGCAACCTGTTAAATGCTATGACGAATCTTGTAACGCTCGAAAATGTCACCGTTGCTTTTGGTCAACGGCGCGTCCTGTCTGATATTTCGCTCAATTTACGCGCAGGAAAAATTTTAACCTTACTCGGCCCCAATGGCGCGGGTAAATCTACGCTGGTGCGCGCAGTGCTGGGCCTGGTAGCACCGGATGCAGGGATGATCAAGCGTGAAAAGAACCTGCGTATCGGCTATGTGCCGCAAAAATTGCATCTTGACGCCACCTTGCCGCTGACGGTAGGCCGTTTTATGCGTTTGCGCCCCGGCACCCGCAAAGACGACATAATTCCGGCGCTGAAACGCGTACAGGCTGCACATCTGGTGGGTGCTCCGATGCAAAAGCTTTCCGGAGGCGAAACGCAGCGTGTTTTGCTGGCTCGCGCCCTGCTTAACAGCCCGCAGCTTTTAGTGCTGGATGAGCCAACCCAGGGCGTAGACGTTAATGGCCAGGTCGCGCTCTACAACCTGATAGATCAGCTGCGTAAAGAGCTCAACTGTGCAGTACTGATGGTCTCCCACGATCTGCATCTGGTGATGGCGAAAACGGATGAAGTCCTGTGCCTTAATCACCATATTTGCTGTTCAGGTACGCCAGAAGTGGTTTCCATGCATCCGGAATTTATCTCTATGTTCGGGCATCGCGGTGCGGAACAGCTTGGCATTTATCGCCACAACCATAACCACCGCCACGATCTGCAGGGCCGCATTGTTCTGCGCCAGGGTAATGGACACTCATGATTGAATTGTTACTGCCCGGCTGGCTGGCCGGGATTATGCTTGCCTGCGCTGCCGGGCCGCTGGGTTCATTTGTCGTCTGGCGACGGATGTCCTATTTTGGCGACACGCTGGCGCACGCTTCTTTACTTGGCGTTGCCTTTGGTCTCCTGCTGGATGTGAATCCCTTCTACGCTGTTATTGCCGTGACGTTACTGTTGGCTGCTGGTCTGGTGTGGCTGGAGAAACGCCCGCAACTGGCGATCGATACCCTGCTCGGCATTATGGCGCACAGTGCGCTGTCTCTCGGTCTGGTCGTGGTCAGCCTGATGTCGAACATTCGCGTCGATTTGATGGCTTATCTGTTTGGCGATCTGCTGGCGGTGACGCCGGACGATCTGATAGTTATTGCCACTGGCGTGGTGGTGGTGCTGGCGATCCTGCTTTGGCAGTGGCGCAACTTACTGTCGATGACCATTAGCCCGGAGCTGGCATTTGTTGACGGCGTGAAACTGCAACGCGTCAAACTGTTGCTGATGCTGGTTACCGCCCTGACCATTGGCGTCGCCATGAAATTTGTCGGCGCGCTGATCATCACTTCACTGTTGATTATCCCGGCGGCGACAGCACGCCGATTCGCGCGAACGCCAGAACAAATGGCGGCGATTGCCGTAGGCGTCGGGATGATTGCGGTGACCGGCGGCCTGACCTTCTCCGCCTTCTACGATACGCCAGCAGGCCCGTCTGTCGTGCTGTGCGCGGCGCTGCTGTTTATCTTCAGTATGACGAAGAAACCCGTTAGCTAACTATTATCGGGCGCAGTCGGCTGAGATCATCCGCTGCTGCCACTGATGTAAAAGGCCGGAAGCAGACGCTTTCCGGCCTTTTTGTTTATGGCATTTCCGGAGGGGTGATACCAAAGTGATTCCAGGCCCGCACCGTCGCCATGCGCCCGCGCGGAGTCCTCTGTAAAAAACCTTGCTGAATCAAATACGGTTCCAGCACATCTTCAATGGTTTCCCGCTCCTCACCGATAGCCGCCGCGAGGTTATCCAGCCCGACGGGACCGCCGAAGAATTTATCAATCACTGCCAGCAGAAGTTTGCGATCCATATAGTCGAATCCTTCCGCATCAACATTCAGCATATCCAGCGCTTTCGCCGCGATTTCAGCCGTGATATCGCCATCATGTTTCACTTCGGCAAAATCGCGCACGCGGCGCAGCAGGCGGTTGGCGATACGCGGCGTACCGCGAGAACGACGCGCCACTTCCAGCGCGCCCTCTTCGCTCATCTCCAGCCCCATATAGCGGGCACTGCGACCGACAATATGTTGCAAATCGGCCACCTGGTAAAACTCCAGTCGCTGCACAATGCCAAAACGGTCACGCAGCGGCGAAGTCAGTGACCCCGCGCGCGTTGTCGCGCCAATCAACGTAAAAGGCGGAAGATCGATCTTAATGGAACGCGCCGCCGGACCTTCGCCGATCATGATATCGAGCTGGTAATCTTCCATCGCCGGATAAAGCACTTCTTCCACCACCGGTGAAAGACGGTGAATTTCATCGATGAACAGTACGTCGTGCGGCTCGAGGTTGGTGAGCATCGCCGCCAAATCACCCGCTTTTTCCAGCACCGGGCCGGAAGTGGTGCGTAAATTCACGCCCAATTCGTTGGCGACAATATTCGCCAGCGTGGTTTTTCCAAGGCCGGGAGGACCAAAAATCAGCAGATGATCGAGTGCGTCGCCGCGCAGTTTTGCCGCCTGGATAAAAATCTCCATCTGCGAACGAACCTGCGGCTGGCCGATATACTCATCGAGCATTTTCGGGCGAATAGCGCGATCCACAACCTCTTCCACATCAGTACTGGCAGGGGCTACCAGACGGTCTGCTTCAATCATCCTCTACCTCACAACGCCGCGCGCAGCGCTTCACGGATCAGGGTTTCACTGTTGGCATCCGGGCGGGCAATCTTGCTAACCATCCGGCTGGCTTCCTGAGGTTTATATCCCAGCGACACCAGCGCAGCAACCGCTTCCTGCTCTGCGTCATCCGCTGCCGGGCTGGCCGGAGAGGTAAGAACCAGATCGGCCGCCGGGGTGAAGAGATCGCCATGCAAACCTTTAAAGCGGTCTTTCATTTCGACAATCAGGCGCTCGGCGGTCTTTTTACCGATACCCGGCAATTTGACCAGCGCAGCCGGATCTTCCCGCTCGACGGCATTAACAAATTGCTGTGCTGACATGCCGGACAAAATCGCCAGCGCCAGTTTCGGCCCGACGCCATTCGTTTTGATCAGCTCGCGGAACAACGTGCGTTCCTGCTTATTGTTAAAACCGTACAGCAGCTGCGCATCTTCACGCACCACAAACTGGGTGAAAACCGTCGCCTCTTTACCGGCATCCGGTAATTCATAAAAACAGGTCATTGGCATGTGCACTTCATAACCCACACCTCCCACTTCCAGCAGAACCAACGGGGGTTGTTTTTCTACAATGATGCCTCTGAGTCTGCCTATCACGTGACGCTCCTGCGCTATGGGCTAAGGTGTAATGCTGTATCATAAAAAAAGGCTGGATAGATATCCAGCCTAATATAGAAAGAAAAGCGCGAGCGCGGTTCAGGAATGGGCGTAATACGCCTCATCGCTCAGATCGTCTAACAGCGTACGCTGTGTTGGCTGCCAGCCCAGCACCTGGCGCGTCTGTTCGCTTGATGCTGACATCTCCCCGGCCGCAAAATTAGCGAACCAGCCAAAATGTGCGGCTTCACGCGGTTCGGCAGGTAAACCAAGCATTTTGCCGATGGCAATGGCGATATCGCGCATGGCAATCGCCTCCTCCGCGACCGCGTGGTAAACCGGCTGTGTCACGCCACTTTCCAGCGCCAGCCGGTAGACTTTCGCTGCATCAATCCGATGTACCGCCGCCCAGCAATTGTTCGCTCCGGCAGGCCAGGCGGCAACGCCGGTTTGTTTTGCCAGCGCGATCAGAATGGGTACAAAGCCGTGATCGCCGACGCCGTGCACGGTAGGCGCCAGGCGGATACTCGCCGCGCGTACCCCTTTTTCAGCCAGCGCCTGCGCCGCCTGTTCGGAACGACGAAGATAGTCTGGCTCTTCACCCGGCTTGTCTGCTTCCGTTGCCGGGCGCCCCTGCGCCAGTCTTGCCAGCCCCGACGTCACCAATAGCGGGCGATCGGAGCCGAGTAACGCCTCTCCCAGTACTTCAATTGCGCGTTGATCCTGCGCGCAATTCTGCGCAAAACGCGAAAAGTCATGATTAAACGCAGTATGAATCACGGCATCGGCTTTTGCCGCCGCCGCAAAAAGAACGTCGTGATCGTCCAGCGTCCCGTGAACCACTTGCCCGCCGGCGGCAAGCAGTGCCTGCGCCTTGTCTGCATTTCGCGCCAGGCCACTTACCTGGTGCCCGGCGGCCAGTAACTCAGCCGCCACTGTTGCGCCGACCCATCCGGTCGCGCCAGTCAGAAAAACATGCATGCGTGTGCCTCCTGATATTGACTCGCGCCGTTATCCTTATAAATATCCGTGATAGAGAAAAGTAGTGACTTTATCGTGGTATAAGGACTAACAGGATGCAGAGCGTTACTCAGCCAAAAGATCTGGGCAGTTACCTGAAATCCCGCCGCGCGCAGTTGGATCCCAACGCGCTGGGATTTCACACCGCACGCCGACGCACGCCAGGGCTGCGGCGGGAAGAAGTCGCGCATCTGGCCTGTATTAGCGCCACCTGGTATACCTGGCTTGAACAAGGACGCGGCGGCACGCCATCGGCAGAAGTGCTGGACAGAATTTGCCAGGCGCTGCGCCTTTCCGAACGGGAACGGGAGCATGTTTTTCATCTGGCCCTCGGGCGCGCGCCTGGCATACATTACGCAGCGACCGGCACAGTGACCGAACGGCTGCAAAAGGTACTGGACTGCATGCCCTTCAGCCCGGCGCTGATCCGCAATGCCACCTGGGATGTGCTGGCATGGAACAAAGCCGCCACCGTGGTTTTATCCGATTACCCAACGTTACCCGCGCAGGAGCGCAATATTCTGCGCCGCATTTTCCTTAATCCGCAGGCTCGCGCTGCCCAGAACGACTGGTACGCGCTGGCGCGCTATCTGGTGGCGGCGTTCCGTGCCGATGCGACCCGTGCAGGTGCATCGGCGGAGATCCGTCCTCTGGTAGAGGAGCTGAGTTCAGCCTCTCCTGAATTTGCCGAGCTATGGCGAAGCAATGATATTGGCGGGATGGGAGAAGGCACCAAAATTCTGCTGCACGGCAATGTCGGCAAGTTGTCGCTGGAATATTCGAGTTTTTCTGTTGAAGGACAACCCGATTTGACGATGGTGGTTTATAACCCATCGGAGGAAGAGGATGCGCAGAAAATCCGCTCGCTGTTATAAAAAAAGCGCCGTTAACTGGCGCTTGTTAGCGTAATCTTCCGCGAGCAAGATTAAGCCGCGTACTGCTCACCTGTAAGGCATTCTGACTGACATGGCAATGCGTAATGGCAATCGCCAGCGCATCAGCGGCATCCGCCTGCGGATTGGCCGGAAGCTTCAGCAAGGTTCGCACCATGTGCTGCACCTGGCTTTTTTCCGCGCTGCCAATACCGACAACCGTCTGTTTGACCTGACGGGCAGCATACTCAAAGACGGGGAGATCCTGATTGACGGCAGCAACGATAGCCACGCCGCGCGCCTGCCCAAGTTTCAACGCTGAATCGGCATTTTTCGCCATAAACACCTGTTCGATGGCGAAAAAATCCGGCTGAAACTGGGTGATGATTTCCGTCACGCCTGCGTAAATGAGCTTGAGGCGCGACGGTAAATCCTCGACCTTCGTGCGAATGCAACCGCTGCCTAGGTAGGTCAGTTGCCTTCCTGTCTGGCGGATCACACCGTAACCGGTGACGCGCGAACCCGGGTCAATACCGAGAATAATCGCCATTATGCGCCTCCGGCCTGGGGTGATTTAGTCAGCGACATTACAGCGTCGCCGCAACCTCATCGGAGATCTCACCGTTATGGTAGACTTCCTGCACATCGTCGCAATCTTCCAGCATATCGATCAGACGCAGCAGTTTCGGCGCAGTTTCTGCATCCATATCGGCTTTGGTAGACGGGATCATCGACACTTCAGCGTTGTCCGCTTTCAGGCCAGCCGCTTCCAACGCATCGCGCACGGCCCCCATCTCTTCCCACGCGGTATAGACGTCGATAGCGCCGTCATCAAAGGTCACCACGTCTTCAGCACCGGCTTCCAGCGCCGCTTCCATGATGGTGTCTTCGTCGCCCGCTTCAAAGGAGATCACCCCTTTTTTGCTGAACAGATAAGCTACGGAGCCGTCAGTCCCCAGGTTACCGCCGCATTTGCTGAAAGCATGACGCACTTCGGCAACGGTACGGTTGCGGTTGTCACTCAGACATTCAACCATTACTGCGGTGCCGCCAGGGCCGTAACCTTCATAAATGATGGTTTCCATGTTCGCATCGTCATCGCCGCCCACGCCGCGCGCGATAGCACGGTTTAAGGTGTCGCGGGTCATGTTGTTGGACAACGCTTTATCCACCGCCGCGCGCAGACGCGGGTTGGAACCGATATCGCCGCCACCCAGACGGGCAGCTGTAACCAGCTCGCGAATGATTTTGGTAAAGATCTTACCGCGCTTGGCATCCTGTGCTGCTTTGCGGTGTTTGGTGTTGGCCCATTTACTGTGACCTGCCATAAAAAACTCTCCAATAAAGCCATTTCCCTTCGCCTTTCAGCCTCAGGTGAGTTGGCAGCTCCATCCGCACCAGTCACTTACCGGGGTAAGCTTCTGGCAACGTCCGGCTTTGCCGCCTTCCTGAGAACTAAAATTCCGGGGAAATTTAGTCGGCGTTAATAACAAATTCTTCAATCGCCTGCCGGTTGCTCCACGATTTGGTTAATGCCGCCGCTGCGGGGGCATTAAGCCAGCGGTACGTCAGATGTTCGGTAAAAACAATCGGACGTTCATGGGGCAGCGCAAGACAAAACCAGGATTCGGTATTGTGCGTTACGCCCGGCGCATAGCGATGACGTAAATGACTAAAGATTTCATACTCCACCGTGCGCTGACAGTCGACTAAGGTCAGTTGCTCACAGACAACATCGATTTCGACCTCTTCCTTTACTTCACGCAGGGCGGCTTGCGTTGCGTTCTCCCCCGCTTCCAGGCTGCCGGTTACCGACTGCCAGAAATCGGGGTCATCGCGTCGCTGTAACATCAGCACCCGTTTCGTGTCCTGCGCGTAAATCACCACCAGCACGGAAACGGGATGCTTGAATGGCATCTTATTTATTCTCCGGGGTCTCTTTTTTGACCACCGCAATGCCTAGCTCCGCCAGCGCGGCCGGGTTAGCAAAACTCGGCGCTTCGGTCAGCAGACAGGCTGCCGCCGTGGTTTTCGGGAAGGCAATAACGTCACGAATGTTATCGGTGCCGGTCAGCAGCATGGTCAGACGATCCAGGCCGAATGCCAGACCTGCATGCGGCGGCGTACCGTATTTCAGCGCATCCAGCAGGAAGCCGAACTTCTCGCGCTGTTCGTGCTCGTTAATCCCCAGGATGCTGAACACCGTCTGCTGCATTTCGCCGCTGTGGATACGAACAGAACCACCGCCCACTTCGTAACCGTTGATCACCATGTCGTAGGCGTTAGCCACCGCATCTTCCGGCGCCGCTTTCAGCTCGGCAGCAGTCATGTCTTTCGGCGAGGTGAACGGATGGTGCATCGCCGTCAGGCCGCCTTCACCGTCATCTTCAAACATCGGGAAGTCGATAACCCACAGCGGCGCCCACTTCGCTTCGTCAGTCAGGTTCAGATCTTTGCCGAGCTTCAGACGCAGCGCGCCGAGTGCATCAGCAACCACTTTTTTGTGGTCCGCGCCGAAGAAGATCATGTCGCCGTCCTGCGCGCCCGTGTGCTCAAGGATCGCGCTGACAATTTCAGCATTCAGGAACTTGGCCACCGGGCTGGTGATGCCTTCCAGGCCTTTCGCCGCTTCATTGACCTTGATGTACGCCAGGCCTTTCGCGCCGTAGATTTCAATAAATTTGCCGTAGTCGTCAATTTGTTTACGGCTAAGTTGTGCGCCACCTGGCACACGCAGCGCGGCAACGCGACCTTTTGCATCATTTGCCGGGCCGGAGAAGACTTTAAATTCGACCGCTTTCAGCAGGTCCGCCACGTCCACCAGTTCCATCGGGTTACGCAGATCCGGTTTATCAGAACCATAGCGGCGCTCGGCTTCAGCAAAGGTCATGATCGGGAAATCGCCCAGATCAACACCTTTAATTTCCAGCCACAGCTGACGCACTAACGCTTCCATCACTTCACGCACCTGCGGCGCGGTCATGAAAGAGGTTTCCACATCAATCTGGGTAAATTCCGGTTGACGGTCAGCGCGCAGGTCTTCGTCACGGAAGCATTTGACGATCTGATAATAGCGGTCAAAACCGGACATCATCAGCAGCTGTTTGAACAGCTGTGGAGACTGCGGCAACGCGTAGAATTTGCCTTTATGCACGCGTGAAGGTACGAGATAGTCGCGTGCGCCTTCCGGCGTGGCTTTCGTCAGCATCGGCGTTTCGATATCGAGGAAGCCGTGATCGTCCATAAAGCGACGCACGAAGCTGGTGATTTTCGCACGGGTTTTCAGGCGCTGCGCCATTTCCGGACGACGCAGATCGAGGTAGCGATATTTCAGACGCGCTTCTTCGGTGTTGACGTGGTTGGAGTCCAGCGGCAGCACGTCAGAACGGTTGATGATGTTCAGTTCGGTGGCGAACACTTCAACTTCGCCGGTAGCCATATCTTTGTTGACGTTTTTCGCGTCACGGGCGCGAACGGTACCGGTAATCTGAATACAGAACTCATTACGCAGTTCAGAGGCGAGCTGGAACGCATCCTGACGGTCCGGGTCGAAAAACACCTGCACGATGCCTTCACGATCGCGCATATCAATAAAGATAAGGCTACCGAGGTCACGACGACGGTTGACCCACCCACAAAGCGTTACTTGCTGTCCGACATGGGACTGATTGAGCTGCCCGCAATATACTGTACGCATGAGATATCCCTTAAATTAGCTGCGCGCGACCTGTCACCTGCGCGGCAGGCATTCTGGTGGCAGCTATTTTCGTATGTCACTACTGGATGAAAAAAGGGGGCTATTATACTGGAAATTCTGACCAACGATAAGCCCGCTACTGACTGTACGCACGTTTGCTGCGCGCTTATTGCGCATTCTCACAAAATTTAACAAAATTTGTAAACCGCGCTGGCGTGCAGAACGCGTAAGGTATCCACCGACGTCATTCATTTTTCAGGAGTTATTATGCTGAAGCTCAATGCTGAGAAAACCGCTCTGGTGGTGATCGATTTACAGGAAGGGATTCTGCCTTTCGCCGGTGGTCCTCACACGGCACAGGACGTGGTAAAACGCGCCGCTGCGCTGGCGGAAAAATTTCGTGCAAACGGTGCGCCTGTTGTGCTGGTGCGCGTGGGCTGGTCAGCTGATTTCGCCGAAGCGCTGAAACAACCGGTTGACGCCGCGGCAGGCGGTCATGCGTTGCCGGACAACTGGTGGACTTACCCGCAGGCGCTGGGGAAAAAAGAGAGCGACATCGAAGTCACCAAACGTCAGTGGGGTGCCTTTTACGGCACCGATCTGGAGCTACAACTGCGCCGTCGCGGTATCGACACCATTGTGCTGTGCGGCATTTCCACCAATATCGGGGTGGAATCCACCGCCCGTAACGCCTGGGAACTTGGCTTCTCGCTGGTGCTTGCTGAAGATGCTTGCAGCGCGGCGAATGCCGAACAGCATCAGGGCAGCATGAAAAATATCTTCCCGCGGATCAGCCGCGTGCGCAGCACGGACGAGATCCTCAGCGCGTTATGATGTATGTCGGCCTGCCGCAATGGGCGCACCCGAAATGGGTGCGCCTTGGCATTGACAGTCTTGAGGCGTATGCCCGCCACTTCAACTGTGTCGAAGGCAACACCACGCTGTATGCGCTGCCCAAAGCGGAGGTCGTCGCGCGCTGGTACGCGCAGACCAACGATGATTTTCGTTTCTGTTTTAAATTTCCGGCCACCATTTCGCACCAGGCGGCGCTACGGAATTGCAACGATCTGACAGCGGAATTTTTCAGCCGCATGTCGCCGTTAGCAGGGCGAATAGGCCAGTACTGGTTACAGCTTCCGGCCGTTTTCTCACCGCGGGACCTGCCTGCACTGTGGGCATTTCTCGATGCGCTTCCCGAGGAATTTACCTACGGCGTCGAAGTGCGCCACCCGCTCTTTTTCGCCAAAGGCGAAGAGGAGAAAGCCCTTAACCAGGGTTTGCATGCCCGCGGCGTCAACCGCGTGATCCTCGACAGCCGTCCGGTGCACAGCGCAATTGCGCACAGTGAAGCCGTGATTGAAGCCCAGCGCAAAAAACCGAAAGTGCCGGTACATGCGCTGGTCACCGCCCATCATCCGATGGTGCGTTTCATCGGTAGCGACAATATGGCGCAGAATCGGCAGCTTTTCGCCGTCTGGCTGGAAAAGTTGCCGCTATGGGAGCAGACCACCACACCGTATCTTTTCCTGCATACCCCGGATATCGCCCAGGCACCCGAACTGGTTGAGACGCTGTGGCAGGATCTTTACGCCGCCGTCCCTACGATTGGCGCGGCGCCTTCCCTGCCGCAGCAATCTTCTCTTTTTTGAGTGAAGCACCTATCATTGAGAAGCCATCGCCATCATCGTAAAGGGAGTTAGTATGGTTAGCGCGCTCTACGCCGTGCTGGGTGCATTATTGCTGCTGAAGTTTTCTTTTGATGTTATCCGGCTGCGTTCACAGTATCGCGTCAGTTATGGCGACGGCGGGTTCAGTGAACTGCAAAGCGCGATACGCATTCATGGTAATGCCGTGGAATATATTCCAGTCGCGCTACTGTTGTTGCTGTTCATGGAGATGGACGGCGCGGAAATCTGGATGGTGCATATCTGCGGGCTGATGTTGATTGTCGGCCGCCTGATGCATTATTACGGATACCACCATCGTCTGGTTCGCTGGCGTCGTTCTGGTATGGGCGCAACCTTTTGTTCGCTGTTGCTGATGGTGCTGGCCAATCTGTGGTATATGCCCTGGGAGTTGGTTTTCTCCCTGCATTAGCGCACAATACGCCCCTTTGTTTTCCCGGATATTTACACTATGTCTCACCGCGACACGCTTTTTTCTGCGCCTATCGCCAGCCTGGGCGACTGGACTTTCGATGAACGGGTAGCCGAAGTCTTCCCGGATATGATCCAGCGTTCCGTACCGGGTTACTCCAATATCATTTCGATGATCGGCATGCTGGCAGAGCGCTTCGTGCAGCCCGCCACGCAGGTTTACGATCTCGGTTGTTCACTCGGTGCCGCCACGCTGTCGGTACGCCGCAACATTCATCAGGATGGCTGCAAAATTATCGCCGTGGATAACTCGCCTGCGATGGTCGAACGCTGCCGTCGCCATATTGACGCCTACAAAGCGCCGACGCCCGTTGAGGTGATTGAAGGCGATATTCGTGATATTCAGATCGAAAATGCCTCGATGGTGGTGCTCAACTTTACGCTGCAATTTCTCGAGCCGGACGATCGCCTGAAGCTACTGCAAAAGGTCTATCAGGGGCTGAATCCAGGCGGCGCGCTGGTGTTGTCGGAAAAATTCAGTTTTGAAGACAGCACTGTCGGCGAACTGCTGTTCAATATGCATCACGACTTTAAACGCGCCAACGGTTACAGCGAGCTGGAGATCAGCCAGAAACGCAGCATGCTGGAAAACGTCATGCTGACAGATTCCGTCGAGGCGCATAAAGCGCGCCTGCATACCGCCGGGTTTGAACACAGCGAATTGTGGTTCCAGTGCTTTAACTTCGGCTCGCTGGTTGCACTGAAGGCGGAGAAGGCATGATCGAGTTTGGCCGTTTTTATCAGCAAATTGCCGTTGGCCCGTTAGCGCACTGGCTCGACACGCTGCCGCCGCAAATTTCCGCCTGGCAGCGCGAGGCCCTGCACGGGCAGTTTAAACAGTGGAACAATGCGGTCGAATTTCTGCCGCAGCTTACGCCAGCAAAGCTGGATCTGCTCAATGGCGTGACGGCGCAAAGTGATGAGCCGCTGAGCGCCGGTCAGCTCAAGGGCATGGAAACGCTGCTGCGCAACCTGATGCCGTGGCGCAAAGGGCCGTTTTCTCTGTATGGCATTGATATTGATACCGAATGGCGATCCGACTGGAAGTGGGATCGCGTGCTGCCGCACCTGTCAGACTTACGCGGGCGTACCATTCTCGATGTCGGTTGCGGCAGCGGTTATCACCTGTGGCGCATGATTGGCGCCGGAGCGTCGCTGGCTATCGGGATCGATCCGACGCAACTCTTTTTATGTCAGTTCGAAGCAGTTCGTAAGCTGCTGGGTGACGATCGCCGCGCGCACCTGTTGCCGCTGGGGATTGAGCAACTTCCGGCGCTGAACGCGTTCGACACCGTCTTTTCGATGGGCGTACTTTATCACCGCCGTTCGCCACTGGAACATCTGTGGCAACTGAAAGATCAACTGGTGAAAGAGGGCGAGCTGGTGCTGGAAACGCTGGTAGTTGAAGGCGATGAGCATACGGTTCTGGTTCCGGGCGATCGCTACGCGCAAATGCGCAACGTCTACTTTATTCCCTCTGCGCTGGCGCTGAAAAACTGGCTTGAGAAGTGTGGTTTTGTCGATGTGCGTATCGCCGATATGTGCGTTACCAGCACCGAGGAGCAGCGCCGGACACCGTGGATGGTGACCGAATCGCTGGCGGATTTCCTCGATCCGCATGACAGCACGAAAACTGTCGAAGGCTATCCGGCGCCGCTGCGCGCCGTACTGATTGCCCGCAAACCCTAAGACAAAAAAAGGCCCCTGTTAATGGCAGGGGCCTGGTACAAGCAAGCATCATATTGGGCGACATGATGCGCGGTAAAAACTATTACGGGCGGTGAAGCGCCATGATCTGCTTCATCTTCGCCACTGCCGCGCCGTCAACACCGTAGCGGGCATATTCATCCGCCTGGGCATCCGACGACATCGATAATCCACTGTTGCGATAACGCATCGGTGACGCTGACCAGCGTCCTGCCGAGCTGTGAACCTCTTTAACCCCCGCAGCCAGAAATATTTCCAGGTTTTGCGGACGCACACCAGCACCGGCCATAATGATTGGAGCGCCAGAGCGGGCATTAAGTTCCCTAATTAATGAAAGTCCTTTTTCTGCCGACGCCTGCTGACCGGAAGTGAGAATACGAAGAACGCCTAATTCTGCCAGCGCATCGCAGGCCTGATGCGGGTTGGCGCACATATCGAAGGCGCGATGAAAGGTTACCGCCATCCCCTGCGCCGCCGACATAATTTCCTGCATGCGCGGCATATCGACCTGCCCGTCTTCGTTCAGTACACCCGTTACCAGACCGGGAAAACCGAGTTCGCGCAGCAGCTGGATATCTTCCAGCATGGCGGCAAATTCATCGGCGCGGTAGCAAAAATCGCCGCCGCGCGGGCGAACAATCGGATGCACCGGAATCGTCACGCGCTGGCGGATGCTTTTCAGCGCACCGGCGGATGGCGTTAACCCGCCCTCTTTCGGCGCCGCACAAAACTCGATGCGATCTGCCCCCTGCTGCTGGGCGATCACCGCGTCATCAACGCCGTAACAACAGATTTCCAGTAAGACCATAGCTCCTCCCTTTATTCATCATGGCACGCTTATATAATTGCGGATCTGCGCGCCCTCACACCTGCGAGCATCACTGCTCGCTGGCGACAATCTCTTCAATGGTCCACGGATGAAATTTCACCGTCACTTTGCCGTCGGTTACCGCAAGCGTTGGGTTTGGCAAACGTTCGCGTTCCCCTTTTGGTGAACTGGTTTTCACGGCGATACCCGGCTGGCTTAACCCTTCATCAGCCAGCAGCGCCAGCGCGCGGGCATTCAGGGTTTCCGGCGCGCCAGGCAGGACAATTTCGATATGCTCCCAGCCTTCGTGCGGATAGCGTTTCTCGCCCGGCCACGGCAGTTCAATCACCGTAAATGCCCAGTGCTCCACATGCAGTGGCTGATGCAATTTAAACAAGCAGATCGGGCGACCGTTGATGATATTTTCCGACAGCAGTTCACCGCACTGTTCAAACCCGCGCCGCCAGCGATCCGCCGTGGCGTTCTGGTGGCAGCGCAGAGAAATATGGTCGGCATGAAGTGGCGCAATCACCAGCCCTAATCGCGTGGTTAGCGCCTGCAAATCGTCGCGAAAACGCGGCAGATCCGCGACAATATCCTGCAATTCTTCAATTTCTTGCCAGTTGTTCATAAGCCGTGCCCGTATGTCATCGCAAAGCGCATAATCTACCTTGTTATACGCCGCTAACCAACTGCCTGGCTTTCTGCGCGCCAGTAGATGATTTTCTGCACAGACCGCGCGCGACGCGGTGCTGACGCCAACGGGCAATTGCAGTATACTCCCGCCTTTAATGAACACCCGGACGCGCCCCGCTTGTGTCGCGTCCTAAACGTAAGGTATCCCGGTGAATATTCAGGCTCTTCTCTCAGAAAAAGTCAGTCAGGCCATGATTGCGGCAGGTGCGCCCGCCGATTGCGAACCGCAGGTTCGTCAGTCAGCAAAAGTTCAGTTTGGCGACTATCAGGCTAACGGTGTAATGGCAGTTGCTAAAAAACTGGGCATGGCGCCGCGACAACTGGCTGAGCAGGTTCTGTCTCATCTCTCACTCGACGGGATTGCCAACAAAGTTGAAATCGCCGGGCCCGGTTTTATCAATATCTTCCTCGCGCCAGAATTTCTCGCGGCGGAAGTTAACCAGGCGCTGAAATCGGAACGCCTGGGCGTGACACAGCCGCAGCCGCAGACCATTGTGATTGACTACTCTGCGCCAAACGTGGCGAAAGAGATGCACGTTGGTCATCTGCGCTCAACCATTATTGGCGATGCCTCCGTACGTACGCTGGAATTCCTCGGCCACAACGTTATTCGCGCGAACCACGTTGGCGACTGGGGCACGCAGTTCGGCATGCTGATTGCGTATCTTGAGCTGAAGCAGCAGGAAAATGCCGGTGAAATGGCGCTGGCCGATCTGGAAGGTTTCTACCGCGAAGCGAAAAAACATTACGACGAAGATGCCGCCTTCGCTGAACGTGCGCGCGCCTATGTCGTGAAACTGCAGGGCGGCGACGAATACTGCCGTGAAATGTGGCGCAAGCTGGTTGACATCACCATGAGTCAGAACCAGCAAACCTATGAGCGCTTAAACGTTACCTTGACGCGCAAAGATGTGATGGGCGAAAGCCTCTACAACCCGATGCTGCCTGGCATCGTTGCCGACCTGAAAGCGAAAGGCCTGGCGGTAGAAAGTGAAGGCGCCACCGTAGTGTTCCTTGATGAGTACAAAAACAAAGAAGGCGAACCAATGGGCGTCATCATCCAGAAGAAGGATGGCGGCTACCTCTACACCACGACCGATATCGCCTGCGCCAAATACCGTTATGAAACGCTGCATGCCGATCGCGTGCTCTACTACATTGATTCCCGTCAGCACCAACATCTGATGCAGGCGTGGACCATCGTGCGCAAAGCCGGTTATGTGCCGGATTCCGTACCGCTGGAGCACCATATGTTCGGCATGATGCTGGGCAAAGATGGCAAACCGTTTAAAACCCGTGCCGGCGGTACGGTGAAACTTGCCGATCTACTGGATGAAGCGCTGGAGCGCGCCCGTCGTCTGGTTGCCGAGAAAAACCCGGAGATGCCGGCAGACGAGCTGGAAAAACTGGCCAACGCGGTGGGCATCGGCGCGGTGAAATACGCGGATCTGTCGAAGAACCGTACCACCGACTATGTTTTCGACTGGGATAACATGCTGGCGTTTGAAGGCAACACCGCGCCGTATATGCAGTATGCCTACACACGCGTACTCTCCGTGTTCCGCAAAGCGGGTCTTGAAGAGAGCGTGCTTGAAAATGCACCGGTTACCATCGGCGAAGAGCGCGAATCGCAACTGGCGGCTCGCCTGCTGCAATTTGAAGAGACGCTGAATGTTGTGGCTCGTGAAGGGACGCCGCACGTGATGTGCGCCTATCTGTACGATCTGGCCGGTCTGTTTTCCGGTTTCTATGAGCACTGCCCGATTCTCTCTGCCGGGAATGAAGAGGTGCGCAACAGCCGTCTGAAACTGGCGCTGCTGACGGCGAAAACGCTGAAGCTGGGGCTGGATACGCTGGGAATTGAGACCATCGACAGAATGTAAAAAAATTGTCCGCCTCACCAGAGGCGGACTGTTTGTTACAATCTGGCTAAGATTGAACAGACGCGCATACTCAATAAATGACAGAGTCAACAATAACAGGATGTTTATTTCAAAGAGCAATCACTATCATGACGATAATATGGTTCAGATCTCACTAATCGAGTGGATAGCTAATTCATTGTCAAATGACTCATATATAACGACCTTGACCAGGGTAACCTCTACTGACTGGGAATGAATAAAAGTGCGTTGAGCAATATAAGCGTACAAATGGCCGGCAACCAGTTGACTACCAATATACATTAGCGGCAAATATTTCGCTCCAACGATCCCTTCAAACGCTGTTACAAAGCGGGATACCTGATCTTTCGTCATTCCCTTTTCATTGATGTTCACCGCAGGGTCAATAACATAGCCACCCACTATTTCACCCATTCTCACCTCCTTGTTTGCGTATTAGATAAATCTCAAACACAAATTAAAAGTAGACGATACAGAATTCATACAGTGTGTTCTTAATCACATTTTTATTAATACCGAATAAATAATTTAATTATTCATATGATAAATGTTTTTATTAATTACATTCGGATTAATTATTTTCAATATCATAAAAACCGTTCGGATTATTCCAGATAAAAACCGCTCACGATAAACAGGAGCGGTTTTTATTTTACGCATAGCGAACTCAGAAATATTTACGCAAATATTCCGTCAGGCAGAGCATGGCCATCGCCTGGCCATACGGCATAGAGGTGAGTGGGATCTGACGGTAGAACTCCAGATTACTGCCCATGCCGGTGCCGAACGAAACCTGCAACAGCTCCCCTTCCGGCGAAATATTGCCAACGATCGCTTTCACCGCGTTTTCTGCCACCTCAGAATAATCAGCACTGATATAGCGTTTACGCAGCGCTTTCAGAATACCGTAGGCAAACCCAGCGGTAGCCGACGCCTCCAGATAGGAATCGGCATCGTCCAGCAGTGTATGCCACAGCCCGCTCTCATGCTGGCACTGCGCCAGCGCGGCGATTTGCGCATTCAGCACCTGCACCAGATAGCGGCGCACCGCGTTATTTTCCGGCAGATCCACCAGCTCAAGAAAATCCGGGATCACAATGGTCAGCCAGCTATTGCCGCGCGCCCAGCGCGCTTTGGCAAAGTTATGTTGTCCTTCGTAGCTCCAGCCGTGGAACCACAACCCGCTTTCCCGATCCATCAGATTTTGCACATGCAGCAGAAACTGATAGACCGCCTCTTCCACATAGTCCGGGCGGTTGAGCAGCTTACCGATCTTCGCCAGCGGCAGTACCGTCATCATCAGGGTGTCATCCCACATTTGCTGGTGATTCTCTTCTGCCAGCGTAATGTGCTGCATACCGCCGTGATCGGTACGCGGCATCTCGTTCATCGCCCACTCCGCCCAACTCTCCAGCCACGGCAGGTACGTTGGATTGCGCGTCTCTTCATAGCGGTACGCCAGCGTCAGGAACGGCGCCATGGTGTTGACGTTTTTGGTGGTTGCGCCTTCTGCAAAACGGTCGGCGAACCAGCTATCAATCACTTCGCGAATAGTCTCGTCCCCGGTCTGGCGGTAATACTGATACATCCCGTACAGCCCGACGCCGTGCGTCCACTCCCAGCCAGCCCAGCCTTTGCTGTCAATCACGCGGCCATCATCCAGACGGAGTAAAAACTCGCCAGTGGTATCGTGAATGTTGACCAGATTGTGGGTAATCTTGCGAATCAACGCCTTCAGTTCATCACGGGCGATAAAACGCTCCGGCTGACGCAGTAACGGGCTGTGTTTGACAGGCCAAACCTTCATATTCTTAACCTCAGTTGTAAGTCGATTTCAGAGACGCGTCTTTCAGGGAGGGGGCGGCAGGTTTATTGCGATTCAGATAGCCGATATTGTTATTGCCCCACAGGGATTCGTACGGCATTCCCGCCAGCATCTCGACCGTTTCCCGCGCCTGCGGGGTAATGCATTCCGGCATCGCACGGCCGCTCTGGCGCATTTTTGCCGTCTCTTCACGCAGCACGCCGTGCGTTTTCAGGTTCAGCCTGAAGCGCAGGGAAACGAGGAAACCGCAGCACAGCACCGCGATAGTGCCAAAACACATGATCATCAGAATGGTGTGGCTTACTTCCGGTGCCTGGATTTTCTGGCCGGAGACAAAACCGGATGCCTGCATCACGATCCCCACCAGCATCACTGCACCCGCCTGCGAGGCTTTGCGCGTCAGCGTCATGATGCCAGCGAAAATCCCTTCACGACGCTGGCCGGTGACCACTTCGTCAATGTCAGCGATATAGGTGTAGATGTTCCACGGCACATAGTTGATACCGCCACGGCCCAGCCCTGCAACGGCAGAAACCAGCAGCAACAGCGAGTACACGTCGCTCAAACCGGTGTAATAAAGCACGGCGTAAGACGCGGCGCTCAGACCGAACAGCGTCACCACCATGCGGTAAGACGGCGCAGGCCCAAAGCGAATACACAGCGGGATCATGGCGATAACCGCGATGAACTGGAAGATCGCCATGGTGCCCATCAGGCTGGATGCCACCGAGGCTTCCTGCATCAGCACGAACACCACGTAGTAAGTGAATACGGCGTTGAACACATCCTGCGCGATATAGCCGCCGAGATACATGCCCAGGTGCTGGCGGAAGATTTTGATGCGCAGCGTTGAGCTCAGTTCAACAAACAGGCGGCTCAGGCTCTGGCAGAGAGTCAGGTGTTTCTTCTCCGCTTCCGCGCGCAGCGCCGCTTCCGTCCACTCTTCACGCGGGCGCTCCCAGGTGAAGCACCAGACAAACGTCAGCATCATGGCGCACATCACCGAGAACACCAGGCTGGCATAGAAGAAAGAGATCGGGTTGTCTTTGCCGAAATGCGTCAGCAGGATCCCCGGCAGGAATGACGCCAGAATCGCTGACATTTGCGCCATCGAGATGCGCGCGCCGGAGAATTTGGTTTTCTGTTTGAAGTCATCGGTCATTTCCGGCACCAGCGTTTCATAGGGCACCAGAATCATGGTGTAGACCACATCAAACAGCAGGTAGGTCAGCAGGTAATACCAAAAGCTCATGTCCCCTACCCACATAATTGAGTAGCTGAACACACAAGGAATACCCAGCAGGATAAAGAATTTACGGCGGCCAAAGCGTTTGCCCAGCCAGGTCGTACCGAAGTTATCGGTCAAAAAGCCCATCAGCGGACTCACGACAGCATCCAGCACCCTTGCGGCAGCAAAGATAAATGTCGCTTCGATCGGTGTCAGACCACAAAAGGTTGTGTAGAAATAGAGTAACCATGCTGCGGTCAACGCGGTCGTGCCCGCTCCCAGAAAATCGCCAGAACCGTAGGCGAGATAATTAACCAGTCCAATTTTACGTGTTTTCATTGCCGTCAACCCTGTTCATTATTGGGGACCTTTGACGATCCGGCTTAGTCAAAGGAATTTCTTACACGGCTAAAGTAAGAGGATGTGCAACAGGAAACCTTTCTGTTTCTGCCAGCAAAAAGGCGTAACTGGCAAAAATGCAAAGAGTGTCGATACGCGCATCACTGATTTATAAAACAGCGTTTCTAATGCTTCAAAAGGCGTGGTCAAAAATGAGTGGCAGATAGCAAAATCCCGCTCTGATGGCGGGATCGAAGGCTAAAAAAACAGCTAAGCGATTGAGTTTATTGCCAGCGAAGCGGCTAGCTTTTGGCAGGCTGACGGTAATTCACAATGACCTGGTTACTGCGGACATTCAGCGGCGGCCACAAACGCCCGCCGCCCGGCACTTCCCAGACAAAACGTAACTGTTCGGCAGCGGGTACATCCGCCAAACCGCGCGTTGAACCGCTCTGGCCATCGAGCGCCACGCAGCGCGTCTGCGAACAGAGACGCACCAGCAATCCCGCTGGCGTCGGGCCGTTCAGCTCATAGCGCCAGGAGACTTCCGTTATTAACCCATCAACCGGCTGCGTTGGCCCTAATGGTCGTGACGACGCCGCTACGCCCCGGTTATCCAGCCGGATGCCAATGCTGCTGGCTTGCCAGGCGCCTTCGCCCGCCGCGCTGGCGAACAATGGCAGTGCGACGATAAGCAGAGCGAGATAACGCATTATTTACCCCCGATGGTTGCTGTCATGCGGATATGTCGATTGTCGGACATCTCCATATTCGACATCACCACCAGTTGCGGCAGACTGCGGCGCAGGAAACGCGCCAGCAACGGACGCAGGGCATGGTTGACCAGCAGCACCGGCGGCGCACCGAGCATCTCCTGACGCGCCAGCGCTTCCTGAGTCTGCTCCAGTAAACGGTCGGCCAGACCCGGCTCCAGGCCGCCGCCGCCCTGCAGTGCTTGCAGCAGCAGGCGTTCCAGCGGTGTATCAAGGCCAATCACCTGCACTTCATCATTACCCGGGAACCACTGCTGCGTAATCGCACGGCCGAGCGCTACGCGCACCACTGCGGTGAGTTCGTGCGGGTCGGTTTGCAGCGGCGCATGCTCCGCCAGCGTTTCGAGAATGGTACGCATATCGCGGATAGGCACTTTCTCCGCCAGCAGGTTTTGCAACACTTTGTGCAGCGTGGTCAGCGTCACCACGCCCGGCACTAAATCTTCGGTCAGCTTCGGCATCTCCTGGCTTACGCGATCAAGCAGTTGCTGCGCTTCCTGACGGCCAAACAGTTCCGCCGAGAATTGACCAATCAGGTGGTTGAGGTGCGTTGCTACCACGGTACTCGCTTCCACCACGGTAAAGCCCTGGATTTGCGCCTGCTCTTTCAGCGCGCTCTCGATCCAGATTGCTGCCAGGCCAAAAGCCGGATCGACCGTCTGCTCGCCCGGCAGCGAACCGGCTGCCGTGCCAGGGTTAATCGCCAGCCAGCGGCCCGGATAGGCTTCGCCGCTGCCAATTTCCACCCCTTTCATCAAAATACGGTAGCGCGCGGGGGGCAGATCCATGTTGTCGCGAATATGCACCACCGGCGGCAGGAAGCCCATGTCCTGGGCAAATTTCTTACGGATACTGCGGATACGCCCCAGCAGCTCGCCGTCCTGCTGGAAATCCACCATCGGGATCAGGCGGTAACCCACTTCCATGCCGAGGGAATCTTCCAGTTGCACATCATTCCAGGTCGCTTCCACGGCCTGCGTGTTTTCCGGTACTTTCATCGGTGCCGCTTCGACAGGTGCCGTCTGTTGACGTCCGCGCAACCACCAGGCCAGCCCGAGCAGCGCGGCAGTAAACAGCAGGAAGACAAAGTTCGGCATGCCAGGCACCATCCCCAGCAGACCGAGCACACCGGCGCTTAGCAACATAACGCGCGGGTTAGAGAAGAGTTGCCCAACCATCTGCTGGCCGACATCTTCATCGGTGCTGACGCGCGTGACGATAACGCCCGCTGCGGTTGAAATCACCAGCGCCGGGATCTGCGCGACAAGGCCATCACCGATGGTCAACAGGGTATAGCTCTCCGCCGCATCGCCCATCGACAGGCCATGTTGCAGCACACCCACCAGCAGACCGCCGATGATGTTGATCACCATGATCAGAATACCGGCGACGGCGTCACCACGAACGAACTTACTCGCACCGTCCATCGAACCGTAGAAATCGGCTTCCTGCGTTACTTCCGAACGACGGCGTTTCGCCTCATCTTCGCCGATGATCCCGGCGTTAAGGTCGGCATCGATCGCCATCTGCTTACCGGGCATCCCGTCGAGCACGAAGCGCGCGCCCACTTCCGCGATACGTCCGGCACCTTTGGTGATAACCATAAAGTTGATGATCACGAGGATGACGAACACCACGATACCAATGGCAAAGTTACCGCCAACCAGGAAGTGACCAAAGGCTTCAACCACGCGGCCTGCGGCGGCGGCACCGGTGTGCCCGTCCATCAGAATGATACGCGTGGAGGCCACGTTGAGCGCCAGGCGCAGCAACGTGGTAAACAGCAGAATGGTCGGGAAAGCGGCGAATTCGAGCGTGCGCTGGGTGAACATCGCCACCAGCAGCACCATGATCGACAGCGCGATATTAAAGGTAAACAGCAGGTCGAGGACAAACGCCGGCAGCGGCAGCACCATCATCGACAAAATAAGCAAAATGAGCACAGGCCCGGCAAGCACTTGCCATTGGGTCGATTTCAGATTGCTGGGCAGACGCAGCATTGCTACCAGATTAGCCATCAGTGTCCTTCTCGTTCATAAAATCCAGCGCTTCAGGCACCGGAAGATTCTCAGGTTTAACAGGTCGTTGTCCGCCTGACAGTCGCCAGCGTTTCAACTGCCATACCCACGCCAGCACTTCGGCTACCGCCGCATAAAGCTGGCCTGGGATCTGCTGTCCAATTTCCGCATGGCGGAAAAGCGCACGCGCCAGTGGCGGCGCTTCCAGAATCGGTACGCGATTTTCCGTACCCAACTCGCGAATACGCAGCGCTACCAGGCCGGAGCCTTTCGCCACCACTTTCGGCGCGCTCATTTTATTTTCGTCATATTGCAGCGCGACGGCATAGTGCGTCGGGTTGGTGACAATCACATCGGCTTTCGGTACATCGGCCATCATGCGGCGACGAGCGGCGGCTCGCTGCATCTGGCGGATACGACTTTTGATATGCGGGTCGCCTTCGCTCTGCTTAAATTCGTCACGAATATCCTGGCGCGACATGCGTAATTTTTTCAAATGGCTGTAGATCTGCCAGAAAACGTCGAAACCAACCATCGGGATGATGCTCAGCGACACCAGCAGCGCGCACAACCCGGCCAGATTAAGCGCGCTGGCCATCGCTGTTAACGGCGATTCGCTCATCAGGCGCATCATATCCGGCCAGTGGTGCCAGACGAATATCCCGGCGACGCTGCCCATCAGCAGGGCTTTCATTAACGCTTTAAGCAGTTCCGCGCCTACCTGAGAAGAAAACAGACGACCAAGACCGCTCAGCGGATTGAGCTTGGAAAAATTAAACGCCAGCGACTTGGTGCTGAAAACCAGCCCTCCCAGCATCACCGGCGCAATCAGCGCGATAATCACCACGCCAGTCAATAGCGGCAGCATCCCCATCAGCGCCGTTTTCAGCATCATGATAACCTGCCCGACAAACAGCCCCGGATCGTTGATGATTTTATGATCGAAGCGCAGCCCGGAAGCGAGCGCCATCGATAACCGTCGCCCAAACATCTCGCCGCCAAACCACAGAATGCAAACACCCACCAGCATCACCAGCAGTGATGTCAGCTCTTTCGATCGGGGGATTTGCCCTTCTTCACGCGCCTTTTCTAGTCGGTGCGCTGTGGGGGCTTCTGTTTTGTCTTCGTTGTCTTCAGAGGCCACGGCCTGCATCCACGGATTACGGATTTGACAACATATTGCCAGAGTCAAGGGTATCTAATGGGCAGAGTAAGGCATAAAAACAGGGGGTTTTCGCCATTTGAATGCCCTTCAGGGTTCATCCACGCGCCTGAAACAAGGACAAAACAGCAATGCCCTGTAAAAAATCCTGCCTAAACGCCATTTTTTGTCGGCCTGTCCTGATTGTTAACGACTAAACAGAATTGCAGACAATCTCCTTTATAATGGTCGGCTTCGCGTATCACCCTGCACGGACGTGACTTTTTTATGCCAACACAATCGGACCGAACATCGCATACTGCGGTGTGCATCGCGGCGTTTGTTATCTATTACAGCCTGTTCTATTTCGCTATTTACATTCCGGGCTTTATTCGTCTTTATCAAAATGGCCTCGATGGCCCGTTTCTGCATGGTGCCCTGTTGCTCCCCTGCTCGCTGCTGCTGTGGCGTTATTACGGACGTCACTAAGGCGAGCTGCTGCCTTTCGGCACGCTGGCGTGGCGAAACCTTGCCGCGCCGTTGCTGGCGCTGGTGGCGATGCTGGTAATGGAAAAACTCTTCCAGCAGCCTGAGCCGTGGCTGGATTCCCTGGAAGGGTATACGGGGTTAACCCGTTGGGCGTGGATATTCACCGCCTGTTTGATAGCCCCGGTGAGTGAAGAGATTATTTTTCGCGGCTTTTTGCTCAATGCCAGCCTGGGATGGGGAAAAGTGCCGCAACAAGTCGGTATTATGCTGACTTCGTTACTGTTTGCCGCCATTCATATGCAATATCAGGCGCCGATCACGTTTATTCAGTTGTTTATTTTTTCTGCGCTATTGTGTGTCGTCCGACTCGGGACAGGCGGGCTGCTGATACCGATAGTGCTGCATGCGCTGTCGAATCTCTTCGCAGTGGGCGATATCTTCCTGCAATAAAAAAAGGAAGGTATCCCTTCCCTTTTTCGCTGGTGCGCTAACTTCCCCTTCAGGCTGTCTGGAGGGGAATGTGCCGACAAATCAGAAGCCGAGGCTGTCCAGCAGGTCGTCCACCTGATCCTGGCTTGCCACCACGCCCGCTTTGGTGGCGTCGAGCTGAGGACCATTGAGCAGGCTGTCGTTTTCGCGTTTCGGGCGCGAAGACTGCTCCGGGATGTTTTCCAGCAGCACCATCAGCAACTGACGTTCGATCTCCTGGATAACGTCCATCATGCGCTTGATCACCTGACCGGTCAGATCCTGGAAATCCTGCGCCATCATGATGTCCAGCAACTGGGCGTTGGTGAAGCTGGTATGACCCGGAATTTCACCGAGGAACTTGCGGGTATCGGTCACCAGTTCACGGGCGTCTGCCAGTTCAATTGGGTTCTCGAACCACTCGTCCCAGCGCTTGCTCAGCGCTTTCGAGCTTTTTTCCATCTCATCCTGGTGAGGCTGAGAGGCTTCCACGCTGTTGAGCGCACGCTCTGCGGCCTGCGCCGTCATCTGTACCACATAATCCAGGCGATCGCGCGCATCCGGAATCGCTTCCGCCGCCTCGGCAATCGCTTGATCCAGGCCCAACTCGCGCAGGCTATCGCGCAGCATGCGCGTCAGACTACCGATGCGGGCAATAATGTCGCTGGGAGAATGATCTTCAGAAGGTTTTATTGAAGGTTGCAACATAGTCCGGTCCTCACATGCCAAGTTTCTCGAAGATCTTACCGAGCTTCTCTTCCAGGGTGGCTGCGGTGAACGGTTTCACCACGTAGCCGCTCGCACCAGCCTGCGCCGCCGCAATGATGTTCTCTTTTTTCGCTTCAGCCGTCACCATCAGCACCGGCATGGAAGCCATATTGCTGTCGGCACGGATAGTCTTCAGCAATTCCAGACCATCCATATTCGGCATGTTCCAGTCGGAGATGACAAAACCAAAACCACCGGTCTGCAATTTGTTCAGCGCATCAACACCGTCTTCCGCCTCTTCGACGTTGTTGAATCCCAGCTCTTTCAGCAGGTTGCGCACAATGCGACGCATGGTGGAAAAGTCATCCACAACCAAAAACTTAAGCTCTTTATCCGCCATAAAAAATTACTCCTGGTTCAAATACGTATTGCCTGTCCGGCACTGATTTTCGCCAGCATCTGCTGGCTTACCTGGCTAAGATCGACCACTTCGCTGACGCCACCCATATTGATGGCCTCACGCGGCATGCCGAACACCACACAACTTGCTTCGTTTTGCGCGATGGTCCAGGCTCCCGCCTGGTGCATTGCTAACATTCCCGCCGCGCCATCGTTACCCATCCCCGTAAGAATCACACCTACGGCGTTGCGCCCCGCATGTTTCGCGACCGAATGAAACAGCACATCCACCGACGGACGATGCCGGTTAACCGGCGGTCCATCGTGGATTTTAATCTGATAGTTTGCCCCGCTACGCGCGAGCTCCATATGTTTATCGCCCGGAGCAATATACGCGTGTCCCGGCAGAACGCGCTCACCATCTTCCGCTTCCTTGACGCTGATCTGGCAGAGCTTGTTCAAACGCTCAGCAAATGAGCGGGTAAAGCCCGGCGGCATATGCTGAGTGATTAGAATACCCGGACTTGAGAGCGGCAATGGCTGGAGTACATGACGAATTGCCTCTGTTCCTCCGGTTGACGCCCCAATGACCAGCAATTTTTCCGAGCTGAGCAGCGGGCCAGCCTTCAGCATCGCGGGCGCTTCCATCGGTTTATGCGCAGCAATACGCGCACGCGAAGCGGTGCGCACTTTCTCAGCAATCATTTCGCTGTAGGCCAGCATGCCTTCACGAATGCCGATTTGCGGTTTGGTGACGAAATCAATCGCCCCCAGCTCCAGCGCACGCAGCGTCACTTCCGAGCCTTTACCGGTCAGCGAGGAGACCATCACCACCGGCATTGGCCGCAGACGCATTAATTTCTCAAGGAAATCCAGCCCATCCATGCGCGGCATTTCTACATCCAGCGTTAAGACATCCGGGTTGAATTTTTTGATTAAATCCCGGGCGACCAACGGGTCTGGCGCCGTCGCCACCATCTCCATATCGCTGTGGCTATTGATAATTTCTGTCATGATCTGGCGCATCAATGCGGAATCATCGACGGACAACACCCTGATTTTACTCATGCTTTATCCTTACTCAGCGCATAAACAGTCTGCCCACGGAGGCTGAACTCGCGCACGAGGTTGCTGAAGTTCTCCGAATGCCCGGCAAACAGTAATCCGTCCGGCTTAAGCAGCGGAGCAAAACGATGCAGAATGTCCTGTTGCGTCGTTTTATCAAAATAAATCATTACGTTACGGCAAAAAATTGCGTCAAAAGGCCCCGGAACGTTGTACTGCTTATCCAGCAGGTTCACGGTGGTGAATTCGACGTAATTCGCCAGTTCTTGCCGTACACGTACCAGCCCGGCATGCGGGCCGGTTCCACGCATAAAATAGCGTTGCATCTGCTGTGGCGAGAGGGTCTTCAACTCGTCCTGGCGATAAATACCGCTGCGTGCTTTTTCCAGCACTTCGGTGTCGATATCGCTGGCAAACACTTTCCAGCGACCCGGCGCCATACCCAGCGCATCGGCAAGGGTAATCGCCAGCGAGTAAGGTTCTTCGCCGGTAGAGGCCGCAGCACTCCATACGCGGTATTCACCCGAGCGCTTACGCGCATGCTCAGCCAGTACCGGAAAGTGATGCGCTTCCCGGAAAAATGCGGTGAGATTGGTGGTCAGCGAGTTGATAAACGCTTGCCACTCGGCGCTGTTCTGGTTCGCTTCCAGCATGCTCAGATAGCGACCAAAATCATCCAACCCTAGCGTGCGTAAACGGCGAACAAGGCGGTTGTACACCATGTCGCGTTTATGATCTGCAAGAACGATCCCCGCGCGCTGGTAGATCAATTGACATATCCGACGGAAATGCGCATCGGACAGCGCCAGGCGCTGTGTCATCTGTTGCAGTATTGATGACGTTTGCCCTGTGGGCAGTGATGATGTCATAGCGCCTTCTCAACCAGGTTAATTTCAGGATGCAGCAGGCACGGCTTTGGGCGGTGCCACTTCGGGTAATGCAATGTGCTCTTCAATCTTAAATACAGCCACTAACGAGGTCAGATTATCCGCCTGGTTTGCCAGTTGATCGGTCGCGGAAGCGGCCTCTTCTACCAGCGCCGCGTTCTGCTGTGTGACCTGATCCATCTGGCTGACCGCCAGCGCAACTTGCTCAATGCCACGACGCTGCTCATCCGACGCGGAGGCGATCTCGCCCATAATGTCGTTGACCTGCGTCACCGAGCGGACAATTTCCGTCATCGTCTGCGCGGCGGTATCCACCAGCGCAGAACCCTGCTGAACACGGGATACCGACTCTTCAATCAGACCTTTAATCTCTTTTGCCGCCTGGGCGCTGCGGCTGGCCAGGTTACGTACTTCCCCTGCCACCACGGCAAATCCGCGGCCCTGCTCACCCGCACGCGCCGCTTCCACTGCGGCGTTCAGCGCGAGGATATTGGTCTGAAACGCGATGCCATCAATCACGCTGATGATATCGCCAATTTTTTGCGAGCTGCCGGCAATCTCCTGCATGGTACTCGCCACGCTGGTAGTTTGCTGCCCACCTTTTCTCGCGGTTTCCGCCGCACTCTGCGCCAGACCGGAAGCCTGACGCGCGTTATCGGCGTTCTGCCCGACCGTCGCAGTCAGCTGCTCCATGCTGGCGGCGGTTTGTGCCAGCGAAGCGGCCTGCTGTTCAGTGCGCGCCGATAAGTCATTGTTGCCCGAAGCAATCTCCGAAATACCGGTATGCATAGCGTAACTGCCCTGACGCACATCGCTGACCGTAGTACGCAGCGCTGCCTGCATTTTTTTCAGGCTGGCGAAGATCGCCGAAATTTCATTACGTCCGTTAACGGCAATCGGCTTCGCCAGATTGCCTGCCGCAATGTTGTCAAAGTGGCTGCTGATGATCGCCAGCGGCTGAACAATCATCTTGCGTGACCAGAACAGCGCAACGCTGGTAATCAGCGCCGCAAGGATCACCACCGCAATAAAAATGGCCGCCGAACGGTGATAGTTGCTTTCGCTGTCCTGCCGTGCCTGCTCGGCAAACTCATTTATGTGCTTTTCCCACGCGTTAAAATTCGCGTCAAACTGGTCCTGCGACTCCTTCACCGGCGCGGTCATAAAATCTGATAGCTGGTTATTTTCAAGCCAGGTGGCCTGATGCTCCAGATCGCTGCGCCATGCGGTATATGTCGCTTTCGTCCCGTCCTGCAATTTCTGCCCCGCAGGCGTGATTGCGGCAATGCCCAGAAACTCTTTCTCTTTCTCATCTGCCAGTTTCAGGCTGGCTTTTGCCTGCGTCATCAGAGCTTTAATATCATCCGGCGGATAACTTAATGCCGTGAGCGTACCCGCTTTATTCAGCAATGTACTCGCTTCAAGCAACGTGGCGCGAATTTGCATCAGAGCGCTGCGTTGATGGTTGCTGTTCGCTACTTCCTGTAAATGCGATGTGCTCTGTTTAAAAGCCCAGAAGGACAATCCGTTACTGCCGACCTGCAAAATGCCACACACAATCAAAATCAAAAAAAGTGTTGTCGAGATACGAATACGATTAAACATTAACGCCCCATCTGGCGGAAAAATGTCCGCGGTTAAGAACTGCTAAAATGTTTCCCAGTTATCTTCTTGTCCGGTTGCAAGTTGGCGACTCCGCGCCGGGGTCTTAGCGCTGCCTGCTGCCGGAGTTAAGGCACGCTGCGCCGGTTTGCCGGATACAGAAGAAAGGCGGAAAGCAGATACCGCCATCGTCAATCGACTGGCTTGTTCTTCTAAGGCTGCGGCTGCGGCTGCCGATTGTTGTACCAGTGACGCATTCTGTTGCGTGACGCGATCCATCTCGGATACCGCCAGCGCAACCTGATCGATGCCACGGCTCTGTTCGTCCGATGCCGAGGCGATCTCACCCATGATGTCGTTAACACGCGTGACGGCGCTAACAATGTCCGACATGGTTTCACCGGCACTCTCCACAAGCACAGAGCCGGTATCCACGCGGGAAACGGAATCTTCAATTAAGGTTTTAATCTCTTTCGCCGCCTGGGCACTGCGGCTGGCCAGATTACGGACTTCCCCTGCCACCACGGCAAATCCCCGGCCCTGCTCGCCCGCGCGTGCGGCTTCTACTGCCGCGTTCAGCGCCAGGATATTGGTCTGGAAGGCAATACCGTCAATCACACCAATAATGTCGGCGATTTTCTGCGAACTGGTGGCGATATCGTGCATGGTTTTCACCACGCCATCGACGACTTTACCGCCGCGCTCGGCGGTTTCCGACGCACTTTGCGCCAGCAGCGAAGCCTGACGGGCGTTGTCAGCATTCTGCTTAACCGTCGCCGTCAGCTCTTCCATGCTGGCAGCGGTCTGCTCCAGCGCCGAGGCTTGTTCTTCGGTGCGCGACGAGAGATCGTTATTTCCGGCTGCAATTTCGCTGGTGCCGGAGTAAATGGCATCCGAACCCTGGCGTACGTTGGTAACGGTATCGATTAACGCGTTCTGCATATGATCGACGCTTTGCGCCAGTTCCGTCATTTCGCTGCGACCGGCAATCGTCAGCGTATGCGTCAGGTTACCGCCCGCGATTTCGCGGATATGCGCGATGACCGATGACAATGGCGACAACAGAATACGGCGGATCCCGTACCAGACGCCGGTCAGTACAATCACCAATGCCAGCGCCAGAATCGCCATCTGCCATTTCGCAAAGGTGTAATCGCTGACGCTCTGCTCCCAGGCATTACGGTAGAGGCTGTCGCTCAGTGCGGCATATTTTGACATCGCGTCACCGAGGGCGTTTTGCATCCCCTGAGTTGGTTGCGCCATAAAGCCGTTGATATTGCCGCTCTCCAGAAACTGAACCAGCTCCGTCAGCGCAGCATTATAGGTACGGTATTTCTCATCCAGCGTCTGGCGCGCCGCATCCATTTCCGGCAGCGATGGCATGTTATGAAAGGCATCGTAATGTTTTGCCGCTTCCGCCAGAGAGGCTTTCGCGCTGTTCAACAGGTCGGTTTTGGCGCTGCTTTGCTGGTTGCTCGGGTCGAGCAACATACGCGCCGACGAGCGGCTCAGGTTGATACGCGTTTGCAGCATTAATTCCCAGGCTTTACCCAGCTCAGTTTGTTGCATACGCAGGTCATTAGAGGCAGCAAAACTCTGCTGGTTTTGCTTAAGGGACGAGAAAAAAAGCCCCCCTGATACGAGTTGCAACAGGGCAAACACTGCCAGCACACTCATAAGCAGAGTAACGACGCGGATACGGTTCAACATGCAACACCTTTTCGATATGTTCCTAATGGTGTTATCGGCATGCGGTCAGGGAACTTTACATTTGCGAAAGGGAATTAAATAGTAACTTAAAATGCAATGTCCACGGTCAGGGTATCACTGTATGTTCCTTGCGGCGGCGTGGTCTGCGCTACAGTCAGTCAACGTTAATGTCGCTCGATAGCGGTTTAATGACTGAAAAGCCTCAAAAAGAATGACTATGCAAAAGAGAGATTTTTATCAGTAAAAATAATCAATTAGAAGGATTTAACGCACTGTTTAGTGGCAATGAAGGATAGACAAAATAATGGACAGGAAAGTGTAGAAAAAAAGCGGATGACCAGGGAGTCATCCGCTCTTGTATTCCGGTTACGCGACGTGCGTTGCCGCGATGTCCAGCAGCGCCATCTCATCGCTGTTGAGCAGTTTCTCAATGTTCACCAGAATCAGCATCCGGTCGCCAAGCGCGCCGAGGCCGGTCAGGTATTCGGTGGACAGGGTGACGGCGAATTCCGGCGCCGGACGGATCTGGTCCGATGCCAGGGAAAGCACATCAGAGACGCCATCCACTACGATGCCAACCACACGCTGTCCCAGATTCAGAACGATAACCACGGTGTTGTCATCATACTCGACGTCGCCCTGGCTGAACTTCACGCGCAGGTCAACAATCGGCACGATCACGCCACGCAGGTTGGTCACGCCTTTGATAAAGTCCGGGGTATTGGCGATACGGGTCACCTGATCGTAGCCACGAATTTCCTGCACTTTGAGAATATCGATGCCGTACTCTTCATCGCCCAGAGTGAATACCAGGAATTCCTGTCCTGACGGCTCGCCAGCCAGTTTTGCTACATTACTCATACCGGTCATGTTTTATACCTTTTACTTAATCAGGCGGCTGTGTGCGCCATACGATGTTCACGATTCAACCCCTGCAACGCTGACACATCAACGATCAGCGCAACGCTACCATCGCCCAGGATGGTGGCGGCAGAAATACCCGGCACTTTGCGATAGTTGCTTTCCAGGTTTTTCACCACAACCTGGTGCTGACCGATCAACTGATCAACCAGCAGCGCATAGCGACGACCTGCGCTCTGCAGAATAACGACAATCCCCTGCGTGGCTTCAGTTTTCGCCCCCATCACGTCAAACACTTTCCACAACTCAACCAGCGGCAGGTATTCACCACGTACTTCCAGTACGCGCTCGCCACCGGCCAGCGGGTGCAGATCTTCTTCACGCGGTTGCAGCGACTCCATCACCGCGTTCAGCGGCAGAATGAAGACTTCGTTGTTCACTTTTACTGACATCCCGTCGAGGATTGCCAGCGTCAGCGGCAGCAGGATACGGATCGTCGTACCGGTGCCTTGTTTGGATTTAATTTCAACGTGGCCACCCATTTCCTGGATGTTACGTTTTACCACGTCCATGCCCACGCCGCGGCCGGAAACGTCGGTAACCTGCTCTGCGGTGGAGAAGCCCGGGGCAAAAATCAGCATGCCGACGTCTTCATCGGTCATGTTTTCATTGACCGCCATTCCCTGCGAAATCGCTTTCGCCAGGATACGCTCGCGATTAAGACCAGCACCGTCGTCAGTCACTTCGATGCAGATATTTCCGCCCTGGTGTTCCGCCGAAAGAATCAGGTTACCGATAGGCGATTTACCGGCTTCGACACGTTTTTGCGGGGTTTCAATACCGTGGTCGAGGCTGTTACGCACCAGGTGCGTTAACGGGTCAATGATGCGCTCGATCAGGCTCTTATCCAGTTCCGTCGAGCTACCTTGCAGGGTCAGCTCAACCTGTTTATCCAGCTTGCTCGCCAGATCGCGCACCAGACGCGGGAAGCGGCTAAAGACATATTCCATCGGCATCATACGGATGGACATCACCGATTCCTGCAGGTCGCGGGCGTTGCGCTGCAACTGGCTCATACTGGTGATCAGATCGCCATGCGTGACCGGATCCAGCTCGTTCGAGCGCTGAGCCAGCATCGACTGGGTGATCACCAGTTCGCCGACCAGGTTAATTAACTGGTCAACTTTTTCAACCGCTACACGGATACTGGTTGATTCGCTGGCGCGCGCCGGTTTTTCACGAGCAGCAGGTTGCTCTTTCGCTACCGCTTTCAGCGCCGGAGCCGCTGGTTTCTCCGCCGGAACCGTAACAGGCGCTGGCGCTGGCGCTTCAACCACTTGCTCAACCGCGTCAACTGCCGCAGGCGCGGGAGCTGTCTCTGCGGTGGTTTTTTCGAACGCAATTTGATCGGCTTCGATGACGAAGCACAATACCGCGGTTATATCGTCTTCGCTGACGCCGCCATCAAGCGTCACGCTCAGGGTATCAGTCCCTTTCACCACGTCGCTCAATGTTCCGAGGTTACCCAGCTCTTCTTCCAGCAGTGCAACTTCGCTCTCTTTCAGGCGAGACAGGACGATGCGCAGTTTGCCGTCGCTTTCGGCAGCTGGCGCAGCAGCGGTTTCGGACTCCAGCGCAGCCGTATCCACAACGGAGAGTTTTGCGCCATTTGCAGGGGCAGCAACGACCTCTCCTTTTGCTTCCAGCGCCAGTTGGCGCAGGGCATTGCAGATATATTCGAAGCTGGCGGCGTCCGGCTCTTGCGAGCTTTTATAAGCGTCGAGCTGTTCCTGCATAATATCTTTGGTTTCCAAAAACAGGTTGATAATGTCGGTGTTAAGCTGCATTTCGCCACGCCGGGCTTCATCAAGCAGGTTTTCCATCAGGTGTGTGGTTTCCTGCAGGATGGTAAAACCAAATGTACCTGCGCCTCCTTTAATAGAGTGCGCCGCACGAAAGATGGCGTTGAGCTGTTCCGAATCCGGCGCTTCTGGCACCAAATCCAGTAAATGTTGTTCCATATCAGCCAACAACTCGTCGGCCTCATCGAAGAATGTCTGATAAAAATCACTAATATCCATGCTCACGCTATCACCTCGGATTGGCTTGTGGCGATGTGGGAACTGCTGCCGGAGCCGCCGGTGTGGATGCAGGTGCTGCTCCGACCGCAGGTTCTGGCTCTGTAATCGCGCTTATTGGCGCACTCTCACTTTCGGCATTTTCATGCAGAATGGCTTCTTCAGTCTGTTTGTTAAGTACCAAAAGACTGATTCGGCGGTTAATTGCTTCATTCGGACCTCTGTCCGCCAGGCGCATTGTCGCCGCCATACCTACAACCCGAAGAATTTTGCCGTTATCCAGCCCACCAGCAACCAGCTCACGGCGCGATGCGTTTGCACGATCGGCGGAAAGCTCCCAGTTGCTGTACCCTTTTTCGCCATTGGCGTAAGGGAAATCATCGGTGTGGCCCGAAAGGCTCACTTTGTTAGGGATGCCATTCAGTACTGGCGCAATAGCACGCAAAATATCGCGCATATACGGTTCGACTTCCGCGCTGCCGGTTTTAAACATCGGCCGGTTCTGGCTGTCGATAATCTGAATACGCAACCCTTCCTGCACCAGATCGATTTTCAGGTGCGGACGCAGCGCGCGCAGTTTGGGATCGGCTTCAATTAACTGATCCAGATCGCCGCGCAACTTACTCAGCCGCGACTGCTCCATGCGTCTTTTCAAATCGTCAATGTTGGGCTGTTTTTGCACTTCGCCCTGTTGCTGTGTGTAGTCATCGCCACCGCCCGGAATCGGGCTTTCGCTGTTTGAAATTCGCTGCCCACCCGTAATTGCGGTTGCTAACGGCGTACGGAAATACTCCGCAATCTGAATAAGTTCTTTCGGGCTGGAGATGGAGATCAACCACATCACCAGGAAGAACGCCATCATCGCCGTCATAAAGTCGGCGTAGGCAATTTTCCAGGAGCCGTGCGCTCCACCGCCATGACCTTTATGTTTTTTTCGTCTGACTACGACGATCGGATGGGACTGATTTTTCATGCGTCCTCGGTCGTGGTCTGTTGGTTAGGATTTCTGACCGCACGGACGTGTTCATCCAGTTCGATAAACGACGGACGTTCGCTGGAGTACAGCGTTTTACGGCCAAATTCGACCGCAATCGGCGGTGCATAACCGTTAAGATTCGACAGCAAGGTGATCTTGACGCACTGCATCATTTTGGCGGTTTCCGCACTCTTCTGGCGCAGAACGCTGGCCAGTGGAGAGATAAAACCGTACGCCAACAGGATGCCGAGGAATGTCCCCACCATCGCATGCGCAATCAGCGCGCCGAGTTCAGCCGCCGGACGATCGGCGGAGGCCAGCGCGTGCACCACCCCCATGACCGCCGCAACGATACCGAACGCGGGCAGCGAGTCGCCCACCATCGCCAGCGCATTCGCCGGCACTTCGGCTTCGCTTTCGTGCGTTTCGATCTCTTCGTCCATCAGCGCTTCAATTTCAAAGGTGTTCATGTTGCCGCTGATGATCAGACGCAGATAATCGACAATAAATTCAAGCATCGTCGCATCCGCAAGAATACGCGGATAGCTGGCGAAAATTTCGCTCTCTTTCGGATTCTCAATATCTCTTTCGAGCGAGAACATCCCTTGCTGACGCGATTTCGCCATCAGGCGGTAAAGCAGAGCCAGCAAATCCATATACATGCTTTTGGTGTATTTCGAACGACGAAACAGCAAAGGCATGGCTTTCATCGTACCTTTGATCGCTTTGCCATTGTTACCAACGATGAATGCACCTAACCCCGCGCCGCCGATGATGATCAGTTCAGACGGTTGATAAAGTGCCCCAAGTTCTCCGCCGGTCATCATATAACCGCCAAAGACTGCACCAAGAACAACCAGGTAACCTAATACGATAAGCACGACATCATCCTTCTGCTAATGACTAAGGCTCGGGATAAACATTTCAGAGGGTTAAACCGAATTTCAGGCAAAAAAAAGCAGCGGCATTACTGCACCGCTGCTGGAGTGTTTTCCACCTGTTTCGGTCAAACAGCCTGTTCGATCTGTTCATCCAGCAGTTGTGGAATAATATCGGCAGCATCCCGGGAAAGTTTACGTCTTTTTACCGCGCGGGACGGCGGCTGGCATAAACTACAGGCAAAGCTACCAACAGGCTGGTGTGCGTGCGTAATAAAATTACCGTCACAGCAATTACAGCGAGACAACTCCAGCATTCCGCTTTCCACGAAACGAACCAGTGTCCAGGCGCGAGTCAGCGCCAGCAGCGGCCCATCATCGGTATGAGGGCATTGTTCCAGATAGAGTTTGTACGCTTTGATGACTGCATCAACGCCGCTGCACAGGCCTGTTTTTAACAAAAACTGCCAGGCGTTACAGAACATGGATGCATGAATATTCTGCTCCCAGGTCATAAACCAGTCAGTGGAGAATGGCAGCATACCTTTCGGCGGCGGGCTACCACGTAACTCTTTGTAGAGTTTAATAAGACGACCACGACTAAGCTGTGTCTCACTCTCCAGCATCTGTAAACGTGCACCCAGCGAAATCAGTTCCATTGCTAACTGAATATCGCGGGCTTCCTGAACAATGCTTTTCTCGCCCATGGTTAAGCCCTTTTCTTTCTTGCCGCATCGCCGGTCTGTGAAGACTCACTCAGCAGGCGGGTTGAAAGTAAAATCCCAGTGTGGACTTGCTGTAAGTCATCCACGCGTGATTCCTGGGTCAGACGAGTAATAGTCTGGTGGCTGTCAAAACGGAACTGGCAGATAAGCTGATTGGTTTCAGCCAGTTTTACCATTTGTGGAAGAGTTAATTCACCCAATGTGTTCGCCATCTCTTCGTTAATGCCAAGACGGAACATTGCGGACGCTTTGTCCTGGCTAATTAAACGCTGAGCAAGAAGCAGATACGACAAGTTAATGTCATACACATGTTTCAGCAACTCGGATGTATGCATTTTTCCCATCCCGAATAACCAACTTGTATCTTATGCGGCTAAGCCGCACCCCGTGATGTCGCCGGAAAAAACCGGTATAAAAAAGAAAGGCTAAATGCATAACTGACTTAAAATCTCGCACTCGCGGCACTTCGCTCAAATGTAATGGCCTTGATACGTGCTTAATCATTTCTTACAAAGAACTAAGATTTTTCCTAATTCGACGCAACTGTACTCGTAGGTGCTGACACATACAATCTGACCCGAACAAAAATTTGAAATTTTTGTGATCTACGTCACAAAATTTAACGGATTATGGGTAATAAATCTATCAGTCCCGCTTGTGATTTGATGCTTTTTTGTTCTGTCAGCCGCTTTTTTTATTCCATTTGGCCGAATACTCATGCAAAACCAGGGCTGCAATCTGCTAACTGGTCTGAGGAGTAATGTTTTGCAACATTCATCGTTAACGAAACGTTTCTATTGCAGATATAAAATTAAAAAAGCATATAAAACAACAAATTAAGCTTTCAGAGGTGCTAATTAATTACTCCAGGTAATCATTTCAAAATTGTTAGTTATTGTGATTGATAGTTTAACAATTTGATCTTAAATTCTTTAAATTTTAGATAAGATTTTAAAATCGGTTAAATGCAGGAATATGCGTTAAAGTCTTAGCATAAGAATAATTAATGAATATTTATGATACCCTTCACATCCCTGCAATAATTCCGGGTTGCACTGAGTGCTGAAACAGAGTAATGGTGAAAAAAATTTGATTTCTCCACGACAAATCAAATT